>Ga0209284_10001041_pt1 | contig 44150 bp, 52 predicted proteins | sample FRY03_FD_187211 | JGI IMG/M metagenome (GOLD analysis project Ga0209284, IMG submission 187211) | Freshwater microbial communities from Lake Fryxell liftoff mats and glacier meltwater in Antarctica - FRY-03 (SPAdes) (version 2) | ecosystem: Environmental > Aquatic > Freshwater > Ice > Glacier... | reverse complement strand
AATGAAACGGTTGGTCTTGGCCATGCCCGAAACGGCTACCGTTCGGTGTGGGAAATGATTGAAGCCGAGAATCCCGAAATGTGGAGTGAGTTCAAGTCGAACGATGTGAACGCCATGATTGACGAACTTGTCCATTACAAAAGGGAAAACTTCCCGGACGACCAACGGCGGATTCTCACCTGCGGCATCCCGGACGGTAAGGTTCGTGTGGAATGGCTGAACCCCGCTGCTCCGGGGGTGGATTCGCAATGGGAGATGACTTTGTACGGGCTGGTGAGAACCGGCGAGCGAGAGAAGGCGATTCAGTTCTTGCGGGAGACACGCCGCATGTCCCGAAACGAAGCGACACAAAAAGTACTGGCTGTAGCTGCCGAATTAGGAATCGGTTAGGCGGAAAGCGGACTTCGGACCTCGACTCCCATCGCATACAATTTCGACATTGAAGTATTAACAACGTGCCCGTATGCCCGAAGACCTGACCGGATTTGTAGATCGAGTCACCCACTACAACCCGCAGCACAAATCCTTGGTGTGGGCTGCAACTGCATCAGCGTGAACAGAACAGGAAAAAAATGATTCTTGAGGAGCATGAAACGATTGTCCGGCAAATCGTGGACGAATCGAATCACGAACCAAAGGAGGCGGGCAAGAACCGTGTCCTCATGAAATGGCGTGCGAAGCTGGAAAAGGAACCGCCACATTTGCGGCTTCACCAGATTGACGAAATCGTGCGAGAAGTCCGGCGAAGGCTTGGAACCGCACCTTGATGCTGAAAGACTGGTTCGGTCTCGGACACATCTTGAGGTTGTTTATGAATCTCGTAAACTCTTGACGTCGCTCTATCAGGCACGTGGCGTCATTCAGCAGCCGGGAAAGTCTGCCTCTGTCGCTCTGTACTATCCCGATACGGAATATCTTCAATCCATCTTTCCGACGATCGCTGATGAGTTTCGGAAACGGGACTGGCCGATTCGAGTCTCGATGACGTGGCTCTTGACTACTTTGTTGGCCCGCAATCTTCTTCAATTCTGAAAGCAGCGACCTTGGATCAGCATTCACAATTTTTTGTTGGCTGGGGAACGTTGTCACTTATCAACGCCGGTCTTGCACAGTCGAAGGGGCGCAGTGGTCTAATCAGGTGGCTCTTTTCACTGCTGGTTGGACCGACTGCCACACTGCTGATCGTTCTGCTGCCAAAGGAACCGAACGCCTGACTCCATTCACCGATTTAACGGTTCTGCCGATCACACCAGCCTACTGTTTACTTCGGCAACTCTTTCGAACCTACGATGGTCAAGTTCATTCCGATCTGAACGCTGACGGACTTTTCGCCAACTTTGATATTGGCCTTTCCGTTCAGATACCAGCCCAGCGACCCGGTTGAAAATTCTTTGACTTCAGCAGTCATGGGGATGCCGTTGATAACGACTTCAACAGGCTTGGCATCGCTAACAAATTCAGCACGAGTGACGGGGCATGATGACTTCGCCATTTTGATTTCCTTCAGTTGACGGGTATACGGTTTTGCGAAGAGAACACTTGAGTCGCTTGCTGATCGCAGAACAATAACTGAAAGTGCAAATCAGCGAAGCAGTAATCATAACCGAGTTTTCGTCGGCCATCCAAAACAGGTTGAAGGTTGAGACGTGGCGAAGAGACAGTCAAGTGGTGGAAAGATACCGGAAGACGTGCGACCGACCTTCGACACCGTTTCCAAAATGGTTGATGACTTTTGCCGTCAGCACCTCAATGACGAATATGCCGTTCTGTGTCGCACCCTGACGGAGCAGCTGGCCAGGAAACGGCCATCACCATTACTCAGTGGCAAGCTGAATACTTGGGCGTGCGCCATCATTCGTACCATTGAATCATCTCTTTTGTATTCGCCACTTCTGTACACAGTTTGCTTGGATGCGGCGTGATCCCGACACGCCCGAGATCAAGTCGATCTGAATCCCAACAAGTCTGAATCGTAATGTCAGGATGAGTCCGTTCGTGCGTATGCCCTTCGCAGGCACGATACAGCAGGTTGAATTCGTGGTCTGAAACCTCAAACAACCTGCCACGGAGTTCAGCAGCGAAATCAGCACCACGCAGACCATGATCGGCATCAGTGCATTCGTTGATCCGACGTGAATCATGAAAGACTGCGAATAGTGAAACGACGGTCACATTAGCTTCCGTCAATTTGGACAAACGAAGCCCATTTTCCAGAACACGTGCCCAGTGAGAGACACCATGATCGCCGTGAATCGGCAAGGCGTAGTCTTCCAGAATTTCATGGATGATTGATTTCAGATTCACGATTTCACTTTGCCGGTCTGGTGTGCCAATACGCCCAAAGAATGAACAGTCCCTGCAATGGAAGCCTCAGTAAGTGAACTACTGGCGATGCCGGAAGAATGTCTTGATGCTGGTAGAGGTACAGGTTCGCAGGAAACACAGCAATCAACAAAGCGACAATTCCCCATGCTGCCATTCGTGAAGTCTTAGGAACCACCAAGAGGATTCCCAGCAGCACTTCAAAAACGCCGCTAATGAAAACCAGTTCCTTGTGCAGCGGAAGGTACGGCGGCACGATCTTCAGGAAGAATGCCGGATTTGCAAAGTGCATCGTTCCGGCAACAATCATGAAGATTGCCAAGAGATACTTCGAAGCTGGCTTGAACTTGCTCATTTGATTTCTTCAGCCTTCACATACAACTCTGCCCGTGCCACTTTGAAGTAACGAAACATCGCCGGACAAAGCCAGCCTTCCATCGGCGGTTCTTCCATTCGATACCAGTTGCCTTCAAATTCTTTCCGATCCCACTCCAGTTTCCGCTGAAATCCGGGAAATGGATCAGCGGAGAACTGTAGACGAAAACCCTGTCTGGCGTTGGGAATGTCCTTCACCAGATCGTTGATCATTTCAGGAACACCGCTGACGAACGGTTCCTGCACAAGATCTGTTGAAGGGTCGTCAAAGGCCCATGTGCCAAGATGCCAGTACGGCTTGATCACCAGAATCTGATTTGGCATGGAGTTTCTCGTCTGTCATTTTTGCGGATTTGACTACACTGGTGAATCATAAACTTCAGTCAGCTTGTTGAAAGCACAGAAATGCGTCTGAACAAAGTGTTACTGGCAGTCTTGTTGTTATTATTCATCGGCATCGTAGTCTATGAGAGCCGGAAAGCTGTCCAAAAGAAGCAAGCCGACAACACGCTCAAGCAGCTTGGTATGGCGTTGCAGAACTATCATTCCACTCACTCGGAGTCAATAAGTACAAAAGAACCTGACAAAGACGAAGTTGAAGGGCCATAGTAACGGGCGACATTAGCAAGAAGCTACACCGAAAACTTGCATCAAAAGCAGACAATTTGCCAACCAAGGTGCCAAAAAGGCGTCCCGGAGAGCCACTCTCCGGAGGTATCAGAGATATTGAGATGCTGATCAAAGACGGACTCGACCCAGTTCACGCCGCTTACGTCTACATCCAGCAAATCAGTTCTCACTTTGCTGAGGGGGTGTCCCAACTACCCGAGATCCTGATCGAGTCTACAAAGGATGACTGGTTGCAGTTCCTCAAACGGACACTGCTCAAGGCTGACGGCAACAATGATCATGAACGGCTTCGCCAACTGCTGAAGTTCGGCCTCAGCACAAACTATTGGAACGAGTTCGTATTCACGGCGTACCATCATCACCAATCTCAGGCCATATTTCTTGCCGGGATTCCTGACTTGAAAGCCACACTTCCACATGCCTGATGAAACAACCAGGTTGAAGCTCGGAAAGGGAGTGGCGTTTGTCAAAACTCGACTTCGGGCGTTGCCACTTAACGACGATATTTGGGAGGCTGACTTTGGTATACTCGACGACGGTGTTATTTGGCTCGGCCTCGTTGTTTGTCCGACATCCGGGGCGATCTTTGCCAGCGAGATCTGTGATCATTCGCCTGACGTAAACGATCTCGCAAACTTGCTGGCACATGCGATGCGACGACCTTCAATTGGGAATTCTCGTCGGCCCGCCCGTATTCGTTTACACGATAATTCAATGTGGGACGAATTGATTCCACATCTGCATGAACTTGGAATCGAAGTTGAGGCCGCCAAACGGCTCAAATCGTACCAATCTGCAATGCAAGAATTTCGAAACGAGCTTCGGAAAGATCAGCCCACAGCAGAGGCACCTTCGGGCGACATGGATAATCTATATCCCACCGTCGCTCAATGGGTCAAAGGTTGCGGCTGGATCGAAATCGGCGATCAAGAGGGCTTGGGATTCACGGTGAAAGCCCTCGACCTCGGAGGAGTGGTCTTCGAGGATGCTGAGTGCCGGTCGCTGGCTGAAGCGTTGGCATCACTGGAATCAGGTTTGGTGGTGGCAATGAAGCAACGGGGTATCAACTGACGCTGATCGCCTGTCTGAACGCATCAAGAAATGTATCCGGCTCCTGAGCACCGGACAAAGTGAGCGAATTGTTGATGATGAAGAACGGAACCCCAGTGACGCCATGCCGCTGAGACAATTCTCCCGCCTCTTCAATCACATCCATTCCTTCATTGCTGCTCAGCATGGTTTCGGCAACCTTTTGATCCAGACCAGATTCAGTAACAACGGCGATCAATGTCTCACGATCGCTGATGTTCCGTCCTTCAGTGAAGTAAGCCCGGAACAGTGCTTCAACAACTGCATCCTGACAACCGTGTTGATCAGCAAGCCAGATCAGTCGGTGAGCATCAACAGTGTTTGGCGTTCGTTCAATTTTATCGAATGCGAAATCTATTCCCTCTGACTTACCGACAGCAACACGTTTGGCATCCAGCCTCAGTGACCTTTTCCAACTTCCAAATTTTTGGGTGCGGTACTCCTTGCGACTGATGCCTTCAATCGGAACTGCCAGATCGACTTGGAACGGATACCAATGGACTTTGACCACATGGTGACTACCAAAGGCAGCAATCGCTTTTTCAAGCCGCCGTTTGCCAATGTAGCACCGAGGGCAGATGACATCAGAAATAACATCAATCAACAGCTTCATTTGGTCTCCATCAATTCCTGTAGAAGTCGATCCAGTTTACCGTGATCGACTTTGGATTGCCTTCGAAGGACGCCTTTGGCAAGTACATCTCAAAGTAGCCATCATTCAGCGGAATCGTTTTCTGAGATTTGCCATCGTTGCCGGCCATTCGAATCTCCATCCAGTATGGGCTTTTGGAATCGAGTGGTGAATCTTCGTTGTCGTCCTTCCATAAACGAAAATCGTGACTCGACACCGCAGCGTGCAGCGTAACTTTGTCATTGGAAACTTTGAAGTTCTCCAGCCCCTTCAGATGCCATCGCAACACCACGATGTCAGACCAAGTTCCATGTGTCCGTTCGATGTCGGTTTGACTAATGCCGAATGGACTGTGGACTGAAAAGATGGTCTTGTCCTTTTCGACTTTGACATCCACCTTGTCGTTGTCATGCTTTGTTGTGATTTGGAACCGAGGGTCTTCCGCCGTATTTGTGCAGCCGGTGCTCAACACGCTCACGATGACAGCGACAATTGCCAGATGATCGAAAATGGCGATCATTGCGTTGAGATCTTCCTGAAAGTCATGTTGATACGTTCGCCGACCTTCTGCTTCGTCTTTGGAACTTCATGTTGCCAAAATTGTTGCATCGTTCCAGCCATGACGATGAGAGTTCCGTTGCCAGCCAGAAATGTCTTCGTTTCTCTGGTGAGATTGTGCCTGATGCGAAACTTTCGGGTTGCTCCCAGTGAAAGTGAGCCGATCACGTTCCCCATCTCTGGTTCATCGTCAGCGTGCCAGCCCATGCTGTCTGATCCAGAGCGATAGCGGTTCAACAGACAATAATTGTACTCACCCTGAACCGCTTCGATCTTCTTCTTGATCTCCAGCAGTGGTGCTGTCCATGGCAGCGAAGCATAGTCCATGCCGGAATACCGATAGGTGACTCCAGTATCGCCGTATGAAGCGATCAGTCGTGGCTGCATGTAACCAAAGATTCCGGGCTTCTGCTCCCACTGGCAGTGATCTCGCAACTCAGCGAAGTAGCGGTCAGCAAGGGTGGGCGGCAGGAAAGCATCGTCGTAGAGAAGCAGTCCGCCGTCCTTGAGTTCAATTGTCTCCATCGATCAGTTGCTCACGACACATAGGGAACGAAGAATACGGACGATAGCAATTCTCGAAAAAGTTTGCTCCCATGTGTCAACACTATCGAGGACACATCCACCATGAATGAAAACGAACCCACCACGCCACAAGACCTCACTGAAGAACAACTGGTAATCGATCCGAGAATCGGAATGCGACGACTGGCGTTCGAGTTCCTGCTGCATCAAGAATACATTGCAACTGCTGCCATGATGGTTGCAGAATACCTCGGGACGATTCAACGTCTCGAAGCTGCTGATTTGAAGCACTGATGGCGGAACTGATAAGAATGATTGGATACAGAAGCAATGCGTAAGCAACTCCCTGTCTACACGGCAATCGTTGTACTTTGCATTTTGTTCCTGACGGTCATCAAATACCGAACGCCACAAGTGCAGGAATCAGCAGAGTCTGAACCCTTATCGGGTGATTTACCATTGTCAGTTGAACTCAGCGATCCGATTCCCGGTCAGATTGTCGGCTATGTTGTCGAAGTGCTTGACGGTGACACATTTGACATTGTGACACGGGAGAATAAGTCTGTTCGAATTCTGTTGTACGGGATTGATGCACCGGAGATTGACCAGCCGTTCGGAGACGTTGCCAAAGGATGGCTCAGTCAGCATGTTGAGGAAAGTTGGGTACGCTTCATCCCTCATCGAGAAGATGACTCCGGAGTCACGTTCGCAGATGTCTATGCTATTTATCCTCGTCCGATTCGGTCCATGCAATGTTTCGACTGGAACCTGAGCTTTCTGATGATTTCAAAAGGTCTGGCATGGCACGACATGAGAGCAACGGGTCGCACAGGCTTTGCAGATGTTGAATTCTATTCTGCAGACCATAAATATGGCTTGTGGGCCACCTCGCCGCAAACGGCTCCGTGGGAGTGGCGGAAGTTATCGAAGGAAGAGCGGGATAAGCTGCGATGAATCCGTATGAAGCTCCCAAAGTTCCGATTGCAAACGACTCACTGACAACCAACGTCGCAATGACGATGTCGTACCGAGTGTCACTGTTGCAACTGATCGTCGGAATCATCGAAATCCCCTTCTTTTCGGCAGCCACGATGTTCACATTCATCGCCGCATGGTGGAATATCGATGGTTCGTTTCAGCATCCAATGTTGTTTGCTGTCATTGGCGAATCGATCTGGGCTGCGTTGTTGATGATGAGCGTCTGGACGGTGGTTGCATACTATCGTACAGAATTGTTAATAGGCCCAGACGAGATCATCTATCATGGTGTGCTCTGGGAAAAGAAGCTCGCAATCAACGATGTCACACATTTGAAATGGTCAACCCTCCCAAACGCCGGGAACGTTGTTTTGTACACTGATTCAACCAAACTGAAGGTTGCCTTCAGCATTTACCGTACTGCTGAACGAAAAGCATTGATTTCATCGATTCGTGCGAACATTCGTGAAGACGTTCAGGAAGGCTGGACACGGTTCGAATCGAAGTTTGTCAACTATTTATCTCGCTGCAGTTCAGACACAGAAGCACGTGCATGGGTACGATCAGTCGCTAATTCGAGAGGTAAGGCAGAACGACGAGACTGAGTGATTCTTGATGACATGCGATCAATGGAAATTGACATGAATCCATATGAACCACCACAGACCATTGATGTCTCACCAGACAAGCCGGTCAAACGGTTTTCGGTGGTCATGGTAATCGTTATCGTGGCATTGGTTGTTGTGGGCATGTTTGGCCTCGAAGTGATGCACACTTACATCGCCGTGGGTTCGGACAGAGCGGCGAGGCAACGGGCCATCGAACAGCAAATGCAACAGCAATTGAAAACAAATTAAGAGGCGGCTGAGAAGTGAATCCTTTTGAACCGCCAACAGAGCCGCCGATTCGAAGTCCGAGACGACCACTCACTCCCGCACAATGGTTCATGGTTTTTGTGGCAATTGTCGTCGTCATACGCTTTCTCAATGCGGCACTCGGGACGACATGGTTTCGTGTACCGTAAATGTCGGAGTAGACTGCACGGGAACAATAGCAGCTCTAACCGTATCGAGATTTACACATGAGAAATTTGCTGCCCGTCATTTTTGTCTTTTTCTCTTTCGGCACGATTGGTTGCGGCGATCAGGCCAAAGATCACTTCGGTCGAGGCGTCGAATTGGGCGACATGGGTGAACATGACAAAGCCATCGAAGCATTTAAAGAGGCGATCCGACTCGATCCGCTTTTTCCTGATCCGTTGAATCAGCTTGCATGGATTTACGCTACATGTTCCGATGCTGATTTTCGAAACGGAAAACAAGCGGTAGTCTATGCAACAAAGGCATGTGAGCTTTCCGAATGGACGGACGCATTGATTATTGACACGTTAGCAGCAGCCCTTGCCGAGGATGGCGATTTCGAAAAGGCCATCGAATGGCAAGAGAAGGCTTTACTGTTGGCACCCGAAGATCAAAGGTCTGCCTGCGAGGCACAGTTGAATCTCTACAAAGCTGGAAAGCCGTATCGGGAGGAATGAGTGCTTTCGCAAATTGAAACTGTCACTTCCCTGCCTCCCAATCTTCTCCACAGATGATCTCCGAATACTCAGTTTCATCTTTGCATTCAGAAGTCCGCCACGGTTTCAGTCGCTTGATGACCAGAATTTCTCGGCGACGAAACGTAACCCGATCACCGGATCGCATTTCAAGCAAGCATTTGTCCGGATGAGCAGGCAGCAAATACTTGCTGTTCCCAAATTTGTTGAGCCATGCAATCAGCAGCCAAATACCACCATCCTCGGTCTTTAACTCAAAGAGCATGGCGAGAATCTTGCGATTCGCAGGCATTTTGTCTCACCAGCAGTCGCCAAGAGAAAGAATGGAAACTGCACTATGCAGCCAATCCGGTCGTGCTAAGATTCAGGTGTTGGGTTTTTACCCAACACTTGAATGTACCAAGTAAATCGGAGGCTGTCATGCTCGTTTTGAAACGCCGAATAGGCGAAGAAATCATCCTGAATGACGATGTGAGAATTGTGGTTACGCAGACGAGTGACGGAAGCTGTACTCTAGCCATTGAAGCCCCGGACTCTTATCGAATTCGACGGGGAGAACTTTCGGCATTCAGCGAAAACATCATTCACAAAACCGCATCTGCGTTGACGGTGAAGTCATGAGTCCAAGTGTCGGTGAAATGATAAGAGAAGCTCGGCAGGCCCGTGGAATATCACTACGACAACTGGCTGGTAGGGTCGGCATCCATTTCAGCCATCTTTCAAAAATCGAAAATGGCAAGGACACGATTGGACGAGACTCGCTGGCAAAGATTGCTGAAGAGCTTGGCGTCGATCACGATTTATTGCTCGGAGAATCGGGACATCAGACAATACCGTTTCGAGTTTTGGGTGATGTAGCTGCCGGTGTGCCCATAGAGGCCATTGAAAATGTGGAGACGTTCGATCTGTCGAAAATCTTTGATCCGCACGCTCACTTTCTCCTGCGTGTCAAAGGCGACTCAATGATTCTGGACGCAATCAATGACGGCGACATGGCTATCGTTCGTCATACAACCGTTGCCCGAAATGGAGATACCGTCGTTGCCGTCATTGATGGTGAAGCGACTTTGAAGCGGTTCAGAAAGGTGAAGAACTTTATCACCCTAGCTCCAGCCAATGATCAGATGACACCCATCGAATACCCTGCATCACGCGTTGAGATTCGGGGTGTCTTTGTTGGGTTGGTCAGAACCTCTGTGAAGTGATGATTGCAGCATGAATTCAGCAGCCGGATTGACGCTCGAACCAACCTCGATTTGCAAAAGAGCCAGCGATCTACTTCGGCAGCTCTTTCGAACCAACGATGGTCAATTGCACTCCACCCCAAGAAATCACTGACCTCGCCAATCACAATTATTTGCTCCGGTCGCCCATCGTATATCCTGATTTCGGCTGTAAAACGATAAGGAGTTCCTGTTGATGATTCGCCAGTCTCAACGACCTCTTGTCCCGCAATTCTGATGAGTCGATCAATCGGCATTACTCGGTACTGATTGAGATGTTGGGCAGCGATCTCATCTGCTTCCACTTTTGAAATTGGGCGGTAATAGATGCCAGTCCCAGAACCATTGTCGCCCCTTTCTTCACACCACACGCCCTCCTCATAGGCTAGATGATACCACCAGCTTCCACTGCATTGTTCCCAATAGGTTTCCATATCGTACTGGGAAATTTGTGCAAGCTCCATCGCTCTCTTCTTGCTCGGGGCAGCGACGACGATGCGAGAAGAGCATTCTTCTTGCCACGCATTGAGAGGCGGGAGTTTTTTTGAAACTGCAAAAGTGTCGTTCTGTAATTCTTCGATTCGCTGAAGATACGGCTGTAAGTGATCCTGCAATTCAAAAGCCTGACTACAACATCAGCCGTCATCGAGTTATTGACCCGTATAAGCACTCACGCACAAATGATCGAGCACAATTCGTTTAACGGCGAGCCGTAGGTGTCGGCGAATTAGAAGTACACGGGTGTTTTTTCGGCCCCACTGGCCCTGTGCCAGTGAACCGCAGGTTTGGAAACTAAGCAGGAGCGGCACGAACGCAACAGGTCTGCCCCGACTGGCTTTACGCCCAATGGCGTGGACTTTAGCCGTAGCGGAAGTCGCCAAGACTTTCGGCACCCCGGTTTTTGAAGGGAAAACCGAAACTCTTGGCGAGTTCCGCTGCAAGAAAATTCCTTAAGTCCACGCCATTGGGCTTTACGCCAGTGGAACAGAGGTTCGACAACTGCGATGAACGACAACTGCGATGGACGACAACGCACAGCCTCTTTTTCGTTCGCGTCAATTGTACTTCACGTCTTATGATGACAGGACGATTATGATGACAGGACGATAAGAAACACAAATTGCGATTCATCGTCCTGTCATCAATCGTCCTGTCAAACGTTGATAAAGAGACCGTTGAATCAACGATCAGTGCCACCTTAAGCACCAACGTTTAACTCGCTAAAATGCGGGCGTTGCCTGGGCGGTTAAATGATGAAACTTCTGCATGGGTGCTTACAGTCAGATCCGTCTCTGTTTTCAATCACGCAAATCGAATTCGTCGTGGTGCGGACTGTGAATGAACCATTCAATATGGCCGGGGACATGAGATGTTGTGGCGGATGTGTGCGAATCTGAATATCATTCTCCTCCTTTCGGGGCTTGTAGCTCCTGATTGTTTCGAAAAGGCTGAAGATGTATTGCGAAGACCGCTGAACACCGGGACCTACTCATGGCTTCAGGAATTGCCATGCACATCCCATGCACAAGCCCCGAATCTTCAGCGAAACAAGCCAGACACGATGTGAACACCATCAATACAACTTTTGGACTGGAAAGAGACGGATAACCCCTGCAGGGATTTTTCGGCTTTTCCGAGTATCAACCGATGCCGAGACGTGGATCATCGGATGGACGTGCCTGAGCATCTCTACGACGAAGAGATCCTGATCGACAATGGCGTCAGTTCGCTACGCCAAATGAACGGGATGACCACTCCGAGATTGCGGGACAGTCTGTATCTGTATCTGTATCTGCGGCTGCGGTGACGGGATCAGAGTTGGAAAAATGGAATCTGAAATTTCAGAAAAATGGTCTTTGCTCAGGTGGCCAATATGGTGGCCAATTAGAAACGACATATCGCCGAAAGCCCTTTATTTACTGGCATTCAACCATGTCTGGTGGAGGCCCACAGCCTCCACGTGAATTCAGAAAGCCGCTGTTCAATTTGATCAGCGGCTTTTTAAAATTCCGTGCCGTGATGAAGCCATTGCGTTGCTGGTCTACCAGACAGCAATGACGGCTGGGAACACAATGGAGTCCCTTCAATGGATGCAAATCACCGCAATCCTCGGATCGTTGAGATTCGGTGGGACGCGACTAATTGCTTTGAGCCTCGTTAAACAAGTTAAACAACAGGTACTCTGCGTTGCGAATACAAATCGTTATCGAATACGATGCCAATCGACGTCACGCTGTGTCGAATTCTTCATCCGCCGATCATTGATTGAGGCTACTTCTTATGCGAGGTCCCGGTGCCCCTGCCAGTCTCTTGTTCAGGCTGATTGTTCCGGCTACGGCTGTTTTCATCATTACTGTGATGTCATTGATCGCGGTTGTGTTCAGTGATCAGAGAGCACCGGTCGCCAGGTTCCTCAACTCATATGGCACTCAGCTGCTTGTGGTGGAATTCTTCGCCGTGATCGGGCTCAGTTTTCTAGCTATGATGGTCGATCGCATCCGAACTCTGCGAGAACTCCGGAATTCGTCCAAAGAAAAAACGGAAGGCGAAGTCAGCGAATGAGTTACGAATTTACTAGGTTTTTTGGAAGAGTGCGGGTTCAGCGGCCATCGTGAGAACCCCCGGAGTCGCCAATCCGGGAACTGCGAGGTGAAAAACGCTGGCAATTTTTTGCGATTTGTGGCATAAAAAGCACTATTGAAAGTCTCTTTTACAGGCGGCTGGCCGTCAGAGACGTTCGGTTCGTCACCGAATCCTGGTGTCACAGTGTGATCGATCTGTTCTTTCCGGAGGTAACCATTAAACGATCTCGTCCTACAGCGGCTCCCCAAAGCAATTTGCCGCGCATGAATGAACGCATTCGCATTTCTCCAATCCGTGTTGTTAGTGCGACAGGCGAAATGCTGGGTGAAATGGAAACAGCAGCAGCCCTGCGAATAGCAATGGATGAAGGCTTGGATCTGGTAGAAGTCAGCCCGGAAGCGCGTCCTCCGGTTTGCCGAATCATGAATTACGGTAAAGTAATTTACGAACGCCAGAAGAAAACAAGCGGACCGAAACAACACAAAACTCAACTGAAGCAACTTCGACTTCGTGCGAAAACCGGTCAGCACGATATTGAAACAAAAGTACGACAAGCGCGTGACTTTCTGGTGCGTCGCGACAAAGTCAAAATTAACGTCATGTTCAAGGGGCGTGAAAACGCGCATCATGAACGTGGAATTGAAATGCTCGATGAAGTTGTGAAAAGTCTGGCGGATGTTGCCACTGTCGAGCAGGCACCAAGGATGGAAAGCGGCAAGATGATGTCAGTGCTGTTAACGCCGCTTAAACATTAATATCAGTAAGTTACGAACACCACACCGAGCACGCATTTTCGCGTGCTCGCTGTGTTTCAGGATTCGAATACGGAGAATTCAACGTGCGACAAATTCGCATACAACGTGTTATTGCTGTTCTGGCGTTAGCATCATTCGTTGCAGGCTGCACGGCAGATCCTGAGACCGTTGATTCGGTACAGATTCCTGCGGAACCGATCGTTCAGCCTGCGATACAAGAAGCAATCACGCCGCCTCCAGAATCTACCGGAGAGAATGTTATGTCCGACACTGCTGAAGCAAAGCCAACGAAATACAACGAGCTGACGGATATCGAAGCGTATGTGATTCTGAAGAAAGGCACGGAACGGCCATTCGTCGGAGAATATACGGACACCAAAGATCCGGGGACTTACATTTGCCGTCAATGCAACGCGCCGCTCTATCTGGCGACGCAGAAATTCAGCAGCCATTGCGGCTGGCCGAGCTTTGATGATGAAATCAAAGGGGCCGTCGAACGTCATGTCGATGCTGATGGCGATCGTACAGAAATCGTCTGTAAGAACTGCGGCGGGCATCTCGGCCACGTTTTTCAGGGCGAAGGATACACGGAAAAGAACACGCGGCACTGCGTGAATTCGCTGTCAATGAAATTCATCGCGGAAGGCAAACCGCTGCCGCCGGTGGTTCAACTGCCAAAGGCGGAATAGGTCGCAATGCTATGCCTCAATCAACCCTTCGCGGATGGCCCAGCGGCACAGATCCACGCGGTCTGTGGCACCGATCGCACGCATGATGCGATACTTGTGGCTCTCAACCGCTTTCTGTGAAATCGACAGTGCTTCAGCTACTTCTGACACGCGGCGACCTTCCGCGATGTTCAGCAGAACGTCCCACTGGCGGTCGGTCAGTTTTTGCATCTGAGCACTGGCGAGGCATCGAAATTTGCCGTCGCGGGTCAGTTGCATTCGAGCTGCAAGGTGCTCAGAAAGAACGGGCGTTCCAGCCGCAACCTGGCTCAACTGTTCGCTGATTCGCTTGACAGCGTCTTCGCGTGAGAGCATTCCAGTTACGCGATTGTTGGCGATCAAGTCCAGTTGACGGTCAGTCAGTGAATCTGCAAAGACTGCTATTTTCGTTTCACCAAGTCGTACGGCCAGATCGGAAAATACGTCTCTGGAGACTGCTGCGATGAGTCGCTCCCCGATCAAAACGACCTGCGGACGTTGACTTCGAATTGAGAGCAAGAGTTCCGAGGCACTGGACACAGCAGTCACGTTTCGGAAGCCTCCGTATGCATTGAGACACCATGCAATCGATTCTGCGTTGACTCGATTGCAGTCAGCAATCACAGCGTCGGCGGTTTGGCTTTGGGGGAGTTCTGCCTGTGCTGAGAGACGATCCGCGAATGTCTGCATGATGAGCTAGCTCCTTCAGGGTTCTACTTCTACAAAATCTGGTAATGCGACTTGCTGATCATTGTTCTGCATCTCTGCGGAACAACTTTCAGGTTCGAGGTTTGTAGCCGCGATGTGAATGATTTACCGAGAGGGATTGCCCACGTAGGACATATCCCCATACGACGCGAGGGTTTTTCCGCACGATACGTGGTTTTGTGAATGATATGAGGAGTTAAGACTCTGCCGCGCTGCGGGTTAGTCCGCAATTACGGGTGAGGATTCATGTCATGTCAGGACGGGACTGGAGTCCCGTCCTGCAGACTTGCGATCGACGTGAAGGATTCAATTTTCCTTTTCACAGTCCTCGTCGCTGTCTTCTTCTTCGTCGTCATCCTCTTCATCGCTTGCGTGTTCATCAGACACATCATCCAGCGACAGCAGGTCGTCGGAATCGAGATCGACAAGCGCTTGTTCCAATGCGGCCTCATCCTCGGTCGGGTCAAGCATTTGCTCATCTGAAAGCTCGGTTAATTCCGGCGGTTCCTCTTCTTCCTGACTTGCACGCCACGTGGTCAGCCCTTCAAAATCGTCTGCCGATTCATTGCGACCACGCAGGATCAGGCGAATGGGCACCTCCTGAAATGGCGTGAATTCTCGCAGAAAACCGAGCAGATAACGCTTCCATGACTCATCGAGCAGCGCGGGTTCGTTGCACTTCAGCACGATCGTTGGTGGCGAACCTGCCACCTGTGACGCAAAGAAAATCTTCGGACGGCGGTTTGCCCGAATCGGCGGCGGATTTCTGTCGATCGCGATCCGCACGGTTTTATTGAGTCGTGCGGTGCTGATGCGAGCGTTGGCCTGCTTGTAAACTGACCGTGCCAGGTTCAACAGTTTGCGAATGTTCTTCCCATCCTTCGCGGTGATAATTGCAATGGGCACGTGTCGCATGGAGCTAAACGACTCCGTCAGATACTTCGACCATTTATCGGTCGTCATTTCCATGTCCAGAGCGCGGTCCCACTTATTGATCACGAAGATGCAGGGCTTGTAGTGTTCGCTGATTTCTTCGACAAGCTGCTTATCGACGCGCGAAACCGTTTCTGTTGCGTCGAAGAACATGAGCACCAGATCCGCACGACGAATGCTCCGCTGCGCTCGGACAAGGCCGTAGAATTCGATATCGTTCGCCAGACTTTTCTTTTTGCGAACGCCGGGAGTGTCGATCGCGACAAACGCTTTGCCATCCACTTCAAATCGAATGTCGATGCTGTCTCGCGTTGTGCCCGCGATTTCGCTGACAATCACACGATCAGATTGAGCCAGTTGATTGATGAATGTGCTTTTTCCGACATTTCTGCGTCCGACGACCGCGATTCGCATATCAGCCGGAGACAGCAACACATCGCCTTCTGCTGTTTCTGTGGATGCTGCGGTGGGCAGTAATTCGACGATTTTTTCGACCAGTTCATAGCGGTTGCGATTGGCTTTGACGCTGGTCGTGATCTGGGGCACGTTGCAAAGTTGCAAAAACGAGGCCGCCTCGTGGTCCAGACTTGTGGAATCGCATTTGTTTACGACCATCAGCGTGGGTTTGCCCATGCGTCGCAGTCGATCGGCGACTTCCCTATCAAGCGGCGTCAGGCCTGCTTTGGCATCCACAACGAACATCATTAGATCGCATTCGTCCAGACCATTCTGGATCTGGCGTTCGATGTCTTCGGACAGATCATCGCTATCCACGATGCCGATGCCGCCGGTATCGACGAGTTCAAAATAGCGATCATGCTTATGCATAATCCAGGTAACGCGGTCGCGCGTGACTCCGGCTGTCGGATCGACGACGGAAATCAGTCGCTCCGCCAGCCAGTTCAACAGCGAGCTTTTTCCGACGTTCGGGCGACCGACGATCGCCACTTTCGGAATTCCCATGATGTTCTGCTCTCAGTTCTGACTTGATCGACGATGAATTTTGGACAACATTGTTTGACAACAAGGTATCGTGACATCCTTTGATGTTCATTCGACGGGCGGCCTGTCCTTGTGATTTTCCGAAGAACGCGGCAATTTTCGTGCAGAACGACTACACTGCGATCCAATTCCACACTTCCTGGCTTTCGCCCCTTCCAATGAGCACCGTCCATGCGTCCGCCGATTCTCGATCGCGAAGAATACATCGAACAAGCTTATTTCTTTCGCGTCTTTCGCGAACGACTGCAAGAAAACGTGCCGTCCCAGGAAGTCCTGCAAACCATTCAGGAGGAAATCCTGGCGACAACTCGCTTACCCATGGCGATCGATTTCCTGCGTACCGAAATCCTGCACAGCGGTCGCATCAGTGATGCCATGCACCGGCTACCACATTATTTTGCACCATTCCAGACGTACGTGATCCAGCGCGCCGAAGACGACGAATCTCGCTTTGAACAAATTGTGGCCCTGCAGATTCTGGAAAGCGAAGCGGCCTATCGGGCAAGAAACGCATCGCCATCCGGGATGTTTGTGTACCAGTTCGAATGCATCGCTCGCAATCGACTTGGATACACCGAAGGGTTGAAAGCCATGGCCATGGACCCACTGTACTCCGACGAATGGACGAGGTGGATTGTCAAATTGAGCAATGAATTGGGCAGCAAGGAGCTCGCGGAAGTTGTCTATCTGGCGTCACAGCATTTTTACAATCGTCGCACATCGCAGAGTTCGAACAAGGCGGCTCCAGTGGCTCCGGTGAATGCCCCTGTCATGCTGTTCGGAGATCAGGAAGGCCGAATTGCCAAGGCCAATATCGGTCGTGATCCGCTCTTTTTCTTTGCAGCACTTCAGCGGCAGTTGGATTACCCCGTGGTGCCTCGGTCACCAAAAGCAGACGCCTATCAAAAACTGGACCCAGTACTCGAGGCACGTTTCAATAAGCTGGAACAACGTCTGAAGATTGTCGAAATGGAAACGAAGGGTGGCATTGACTTGAAGCAGTTCTATAAAACTTCGGATAGTGTGGACGGAGCTTAGTGGTCTGTCCATGGCGAGTTCATTAGTAGCGAAAGTGGTCAAGACTTTCGGATTCCTCTGAATGGCCGAAAGTCTTGACGACTTTCGCTACTAGTCCTGGCAAAAATGCAGCCCACCAAAGCCAGGTCGTCAGGCTTCAAAACAGCGGCCATGCGATCGACCATTTTCCGCCAAGTATTTCAACTTTACATTAACCGGAATTCCGTAACATGACCCTCGTAGCACCCGTCGCTCCCGAACAAGCCACTGACAAAGCCGCTCAGACGTATGAACGCATCAAGGAGATTTTTGAGGTCTCTGAGATCCCGGAGATTTTTCAATACATGGCGAATGTGCCAGCCTTCGTGCATGACTTCTTCATGAATTTTCGCAAGTTCGTACTGAGCGCTGGCAAGCTGGATGAAAAACGCAAGCTCCTTGTCGCGTGTGCCGTGGCTGGCCAAACGGGAAGCATGAAGTGGCTGGAATATCTGCAAACGTTTGCTGCTGCCAGAAACGTCACCGCCGCCGAAATCACGGAAGCGCTGGCCGTGGGGGCGACGAATTCGATGTACAATGTCCTTTTCAAATTCCGCGATATCGCCGGTACAGATGTCTTTGATGGGATGAGCGTCGGGCTGCGGGCGCACACGTTTCACGGGACTTCATTGGATGATATGACCGTTGAACTCATCAATCTCGCTCTCAGCGACATTAACGGCTGCAAGCCTTGCACCGCCGCCCATGTCGAAAAAGCTCGCCAAACCGGTCTTTCTGACGAAGCGATTTACGAAGCGATCCAATGTGCGGCGACGATGATTGCCGGGACGCAGTTCTTAAGGTCGATCGGAATCTCGTGAATTACGGCTCCGGAATTCACCCGTGCGAAACACGATTGATTTCGGGGCAAAAGCCTTGATTTCCTGTTCGAAAGCTGCCATCCTTCCCCGCTTCGCCGCTCCCCGGTCTCCACAGGGAAGTGAATTTCGGCCTGATTATCATAAACGTTGAGTGTTTTCGGAGTTGTTGAGATGCACATTCGCAAGGGTGACGTAGTTGAAGTGGTTGCTGGTGACGATTCAGGAACTCGTGGCACGGTAAGGTCCGTCGATCGAAAGAACGGCAAAGTCGTCATCGAAGGCGTGAATAAAGTCTATAAGCACGTCAAACGCGGCCATCCAAAAAGCCCATCGGGCGGTCGGTTGCACTTGGAATTGGGAATTGATGCATCTAACGTGATGCTGATTTGTCCTCAGACCAACAAGCCGACACGCGTGGGTGTGAAAGTCAAGGAAGATGGCAGCAAAGAATTGATCGCCAAACGAAGCGGTGTTGCAATCCGCCAGATCGCGAACGTGAAGAAAGGTTAAGCGTACTCCGGCAGATTTCACTTTCTGCTGAGTAACGTCTTTCATCTTTGAATCGTACAAACAAAACGGGCCGTGAAGTTATTTCTTCACGGCCCGTTTTGCGTAAAATACGCTCGTCATGACACAACAACTCACCTCACCAGTTTCTGATCCCACATCCATCTTCGAACTCTTTCGAGGCAGTTACGGCACGGAGTTGCTGACGGTGGCAGTGGCTCATTTTGATCTGTTCGGACGACTTGCTAAACAATCCAGAACGCTTGCCGAGCTGCAAGCAGATTTGAGTCTGGCGGAACGCCCTGCGATTGTTCTGACAACAGCTCTTCGTGCGATGGCATTGTTGCAGAAAGACGCGGCCGGTCGATTTAGCCTGACTCCCCTCGCAGCCGAACATCTTGTGCGTGGCAAAGAATTTGACGTTGGCAGCTATTTGAGTCTGGCAGCAACGTCACCCGGCGTCGTTGAAATGGTCGAACGACTTCGAACCAATCGTCCGGCTGGTTTATCTGGTGATGAAGCGGGGGCGGCGTTCATCTACCGCGACGGCATGAAGTCGGCCATGGAACAGACTCAACTGGCCGAACATTTTACGCTCGCTTTGTCCGGTCGAGCCAAAAACGTCGCGCCTGTGCTGGCGGAGAAAATCTCTTGCAATGGGGCAAAGACGCTGCTGGATGTCGGCGGAGGCACCGGCATCTACAGCATCGCATTCCTTCGAGCGAACTCGAACCTGCGGGCCATCGTTTTTGATCGCCCTGAAGTTCTGAAAACCGCCGAACGCTTCTCCGCAGAATACAGTGTTGAAGATCGCGTCCATTTGCAAGCAGGCGACATGTTCGCTGATCCGCTGCCCCATGCAGATATCATCCTGCTCTCAAACATTCTGCACGACTGGGACATTCCAGAATGCCAAACACTGGTCGATCGATGTGCTGCGGCGCTCAATCCCGGCGGTCGATTAATTCTTCACGACGTTTTACTCAACGATGAGCTCGACGGCCCATTGCCAATCGCTTTGTACTCGGCCGCACTGTTTACGTTCACCGAAGGCCGCGCCTACAGCGCCGCAGAATACAATGGAATGCTGACCAAAGCCGGCCTGCAGCCTCAGCCCCCCATTCCGACCCTAATTCATTGCCACGCGATCGTCGGACGAGAGGCGTAGCCGCTGGAAGCCTGTCGGCGGAGCGACAGGTTTACGGTACACCCGTCGCTCCGCCGACGGGAATGCAGAATTCGAACACCATCACCAACCGACACCGGATCTCATAGATGGCACTCACACAAACGCAGATCATTCAGTCTCTTGGTGAAGCACTCACGTGGTTTCAACGGGAGCTGGCGTGGGGTGTCAACGCTTCAGAGCTTAAACATTTGACAGGAAGAATCGGTGAGCTTTACGCGGCGCTAATTACGAATGGCCGAATGTCGGAAAAATCGCAACAAAAGGGATACGACGTTGTTTCGTCGAATGGAGAAAAAATCTCCGTCAAGACGACAACTATGACATACGGCAGTGGCCATGTATCGTTCAATCCAAGAACTCTGGAAGTTGTTGACCGGATTATCGTACTTCAAATTGCCATAGATGATGAAGATGAAGCACAGGACTTACAAATCAAAGTCCTGCTGGATAAACCGACTCCGGAGTTATTGCAAATCCTCGGCAGTGAACGAAACGGAAAATTCGATCTCGCTCTCTCAAAACTCCTGTCCAAAAAAACCAAAATTGATGTGCTGCGTCCAGCAGTTGAAGTCAAATTCAAAGGCTTCACCGTTCAGGAGATGGAGACTGGCACAATTGTCCTCTTAAAGGATGGAAGCAGCGTTATTCCAGTGAAGCCAGTGCTTCGAGAAATAGCAAAGGAGCTGAACATCGGACTGCTTAATGCTTCTGGAAATCCTCACAACACCCGACAACTTGGAAGCCTTGTCATAAAATCAATCGTGGAGCAGGCCTCCTCAAATGATTCGTTTCCATAAAGCTCGTTCCGTTCGCTCGCAATAGACCCACTAACCTCACAACACCCCAAGCCTGACACAATGAATTTCTGCAGGGGACCCGCCAAACCCACTGGTGAGCTGTCAATCCATGTGAAATAATCCCTGCGCAACGAAGCTCATGTTCCTTGAAACTTCACCAGCCAAGAAACAACTATGAGAAACAACGACACGGATATTTACCAACTCGGGCGACGAGCGTTTCTCCAGCACGGCACGCTGTTGCTGACGACGGCCGCGACGTTAAATCCTTCGTCTCTGTTTGCCGATGACGACAAAAAGCCATTGCGGATTGGCCTGGTCACAGATCTCCATCACGCCGACAAGCCTTCTGCGGGAACTCGCCACTATCGCGAGACACTCGGCAAACTTTCTGAGGCCGCCATGCAATTCGAAAAAGATGGCGTGACATTCATCGTGGAACTGGGAGATCTGATCGATGCGGCCGATTCCGTTGAGACAGAACAGCGATATCTCAAAACGATCAACAGTGAATTCGCAAACATCTCCAGGGATCGCCACTATGTTCTGGGAAATCACTGCGTCGATACTCTGACCAAGGCCGAGTTTCTTGATGGCGTAGAACAGAAGCAATCGTACTATTCTTTCGATCGCGGTGATTTCCATTTTGTTGTTCTGGACGCCTGCTTCCGCAGCGATGGTGCGCCGTATGGCCGCAAGAACTCCAAATGGAACGACGCGAATATCCCGGCTGCCGAATTGGAGTGGCTGCGGGCTGACCTAAAATTAACGAGCAAGCAGACAATGGTTTTTGCTCACCAGCGATTAGACGTGAGCAATGACCATGGCGTAAAGAACTGCCCCGACATACGAAACACCTTCGAGCAATCGGGCAAGGTTCTTGCCGTGTTTCAAGGCCACAGCCATCAGAACGATCTCAAGGATATTGGCGGAATTCACTACTGCACACTGGTTGCGATGATTGAGGGGTCCGGAGCAGAGAACAACGGGTATTCGGTCATGGATATTGCTCAGGACGGCGCGATCCGTCTCACCGGCTTTCGAAAACAAACTCGCTACGATTGGGATCGAAAAGTCTAAGCGTCGCGTGGCTTTCTATTAAGAAGTGAGCCGTATTTATTGAGCGATGCTGAACATGTGCTAATCCTGATCAGTCAAATCGCAGTATCAAACAGGAGTGCGCAGAGAATCGCAGTGCGACGGTTTGACTTCTCTGCTCCCTCTGCGCACTCCTGTCAAATCTTTTGAGTCCAATTCACAATCGGATCGCGAGTTCGCACCAGCATTAACCAATGCACAGGCTCGTGTCGATTGACGTTATTTCAGGAACCGTACCCAACTGATAATTTGCTGAGCGTTGAGGGCTCCGGCCTGTCGCTTAATTTCCTGACCATTGCGAAACAAAATCAGCGTCGGGATGGAGCTGATTTCATAGGCCGCTGCGGTACCTTGCGCGACTTCGGTACTGACTTTTGCCAGGATCGCTTCTGTCGCAAGGCTGGCCGCCGCTTGTTCAAACGCCGGGGCCATCATGCGACACGGTCCACACCACGACGCCCAGAAATCGACGACGATCGGTAACTCGGTCCGCATCGTGAATTGCTGAAAATTCTGATCATTCAGTTCGACAGGGTGGCCTGGCAGCAGTGCGCTTTTGCATTTTCCGCACACTGGTGAATCCCGCAAACGCTGGTCAGGAATTCGATTGACAGAAAGACATTTGGAACATGCAATTTTCATTTGTCTGATCTCTTGTTAAGCGATGCTTCGGGGTGGGACTAAAAATCACCGAAGCAATCGCTTGCGTATTCTGGATTATGTCTGACAAATACGTTTAAACCTCTCCCACGCATCGTTCCATTGATCTGAATTCTTAGGATGGAACTCAGTAATCGATTCCGAGCGGCGGACGATGTCGCGAATTTCGCTCAGCGATGAAACATCTCCAGCCGACATTGCCTGCACCAACACGTTCCCCAATGCCGTTGCTTCGACTGGACCAGCAATGACGGGAACTCCGCAGGCATCGGCCGTGAACTGATTCAACAGGGAGTTCTTGGCACCGCCGCCCACGACGTGAACGACTTTGACCTTCACGCCCGTAAGTTCCTCCAGCCACGTGAGCACCATGCGATACTTTAAAGCCAGGCTTTCCAGAGCACAACGAACGAACTGGCCTTCGTCTTCCGGAACCGGCTGACCAACGCGACGGCATTCTGTGGCGATCGCCTCTGTCATATCTGTCGGCCGCAGGAACTCAGGACGATCCGGGTCCACCAGAGATCGGAACGGCGTCGCTCCAGCGGCTTTGCGAGTGAGTTCTGCATAATCCGCTTTCAGGCCACGATCTTCGAAAGCGACTTTGCAACGCTGGACTAGCCACAGGCCCATAATGTTCTTGAGCAGACGGTACGTGCCATCAATCCCGCCTTCGTTCGTCACGTTTCGTTCCAGTGCCTTTTCGGAGAGAACGGCATCTTTCACTTCAACGCCCATCAGAGACCATGTACCGCTGCTGATGTAAGCCCAGTCTGGATTGCCGGTACTCGATGTTGGCACGGCAGCGACAGCAGAACCGGTGTCATGTGTCGCTGGTGCGATGACTTTGACATCTTTCAATCCCGTGAATTCCGCAACGTCGCGGCGCAGGCTGCCAAGTTGGGTGCCAGGCATTACGATTTCTGGAAACATCTCCGTTGGAATCTGCAGCTTGCGAAGCAGATCGACAGCCCAGTCGCGAGTTTTCGCGTTCAGCATCTGTGTCGTCGTGGCGTTTGTGAATTCGACGACTCGGCTGCCGCTGAGGCACCAATTGAAGAAGTCGGGCACCATCAAAAACTTTGACGCCTGTTCGAGAAGTTCGGGATCGCGTTCGCACATCGCCATGAGCTGATACAGGGAATTGATCTGCATGAACTGCAAACCGGTGCGAGAAAAGATCTCCGCGCGCGGCACACGTTCCAAAGCTTTTGCCAACATGCCGTCGGTGCGAGAATCGCGATAGTTCCACGGCTGCCCAAGTAGCTCGTCGTGGCGATTCATCAGCACAAAATCAACGCCCCACGTGTCAACTCCGATGGAGGACACGGACGTTCCATACTGCGTTCCAGCTTCACGCAGGCCATTTTGGATTTCTGTCCATAGGCCAACCAGATTCCATCGCAGTGTCCCGCCAAGAGGCACTGGACCGTTGTTGAATCGATGAATCTCGTGCAGCGAAACATGCTGACCGTCAAATCGCCCTGCCATGACGCGGCCACTCTCCGCGCCAATATCCACCGCCAGATAAGTCTTTTCTTTCATCTTTCCGTTCTCGTTCCGCTTGATTCAGGATTCGCCGTTCAAAAGAACGGCGAATCATAGCGAACGAGTGACTCAGAATGTAGCGCACAGGCTACTTGCACTTGCAATCACCTGTGCTGCAATCACCAGTGCTGCAATCGCAATGTGCACAGCGTGGATCGGGCATGCGAGCGATGTATGCCGGGCCGTATGTCGATGGGCCGTCGCCCAGCACATATGGTTCGTATTCCATGCGATAGCCGTCGCAGGGCCGAGCGAACAGGTGTCCAAAGCCACGAGGTCGAAATGGATCCGGTTCGCAGCGTTGATATGCTGTGAGACTGGCCGCACGCGGACGATACCACTGTGTGTATTTGTCGAAAGGCATTGAAAAATGGTGGAATCCGCTGCCGGCAGAGCCTGGTGCTCCAAGATCCGGAGTCGCTCGAATTTCGGCATATCCGTTGTCGGAATTTTCTGGCATCACTGCGTCGCCCGTCCGAATGGGCGAGAATTTCTTAAGCGAATTTTTGCTTGGAATGAGCGAAACGCCAGTGCCATTTGACTGCGGCATTGTGGCGGAATTCGGTTGTCCAGGAGGTGTGTGGTATCCCTGATTTCCGATTGCTCCAGAACTCGTGGGAACTGGCGGCTGAGGAATCATAGGCTGAGGAATCATAGGTTGTGGAATCGGTGGCTGAGCGTTACAGCTCAATTGCCCAATCAACAGTGCCACAACGAAAACAGGCACGGGAACGCAGCGTTTCATGGTTGTCATCCTGACAAAGAGAATCCTAGGCGGAGGAATAAACGTGCAGGCTACCTCTCGCAGAATCTTTTTCGACAGGTCGGAACGCTGTTCCCGCAGAGATTTAGAGAGGGATCGTGCCTATCTTGCTTCGTAGTCCGGATTGTCCAGAAGTTCGGATTGTGACAGCCATCAAGCGGCCTTCGGCGCTAATAACCGAGGATTTTGCTGCAATTCTTGCCGCCGGTGCAATTCTGATATCCGTCAAAGTCTTCGAATTTGAAAAACCTGCTGACCGGCCGCAACGAATTTGTTGATCTGTAACACCCCGTGAGCCACTGGGAACAATCGTGAATGATTTTTTCGTTGGTATTGTGGCTGCGAGGTTTCAATTCACGGGTCAGGTTACTAGACTTCCGACGGAACGAAAGCTGGGTAAACAAGGCGATCTTCAGTTCTTGGGTTCGGGATTGAAGGTTGACTTGGGTGAAGCTACGTACCTGTCGAAACCCCCGCTGGGCATGCCCCGGTGTTTGAAAAAGCTATCCGATGAATTCGCCCGCAAGTGAAATGGCATCCGTTACGGAAAACGACGTCACGGCCAATCGTGTTACAGTTAACGATGAAGTCTCAATAGACGCCCGGAAGGTTAGAGACGAATTGCAGCCGACACTTCCCAAGCGTTCTGCAACTCCTGATGAAGGTTTGTCGTATCGTCGCTCAAAGCGAGTCCAACGACTCACTGGTTTCGGCATTCGATCGATCGGCTCCTATGTCCCGTCGCGCGTTGTCACGAACGAAGAGCTGGAAGCTCAATACGGTTTTGAGCAGGGCTGGATCGAACGTCGTACAGGAATTCTGCAACGACGGTTTGCTGACGAATCCGAATCCACCAGCGATCTCGCCGTCGAAGCTGCTCGCCGCGCGATGGCATCGGCTAATGTCTCTGCTGCAGATATCGACCTTCTGATTGTCGGCACATTTACGCCAGACTTCACGTGTCCATCCACAGCTTGCCTTGTGCAGGACAAATTGAAGCTCGACGCACCTGCCATGGACCTGCAGGCAGCGTGTTCAGGTTTCATGTATGCCTTGGCGACCGGCGCTCAGTTTATTGCGACCGGAAATTCTAAACTGGCTCTCGTGATCGGTGCCGACGTCAATAGTCGTATCGTTCAGCCTGACGATCAGCGAATTGCTCCGCTGTTTGGTGACGGTGCTGGGGCGGTGATTCTGGAAGCTGGCGAATCGGATCAGGGACTTGTCTGCTATCAACTGGGAGCCGATGGTGCTGGCGGCAGTATGCTCGACCGACCCGCTGGCGGTGTGACGCGGCCGTTGACTCCGGAACTTGTTGCAGCAGGCGAGCATTACTTAAAGATGGATGGTCGTAACGTCTTCAAGTGGGCGATTGACGCGGTCACTCAATCGATTCAGGTTGTGCTGGACAACGCTGGTGTGACATCGGAAGACGTGAGTTTGTTCGTGCTTCACCAAGCCAACATTCGCATCATTGATCATGCGATGAAAGTGTTAAATATCCCCAAATGCAAGGTCTATAACAACCTGCATCGTGTGGGGAATACGTCAGCAGCGTCCATTCCGATTGCTCTGGACGAAGCGAACCGCGAAGGCCGCATCAAACGCGGTGACTTGGTTGTGATGTGCGGCTTCGGTGCCGGTCTGACCTGGGGAACAAGCTTGTTTCGCTGGTAGCGTGACGTAGGCTGACCTGTCCTCAGGTCAGCATCCAGTCCGCATCGATCGATCCAAAGGGCAAGGCACCTCTACATCGAAGCTGATCATTCCAGCGCATTGTGCAAGTTCCAGGCAACGCATCACCAAATGAATTGTGGGAGATGAGAGGTTCACGACCTGAGGACAGGTCGTGCTACGTAGGCTGACCTGTCCTCAGGTCAGCAACCAGTCCGCATCGATCGATCCAAAGGGCAAGGCACCTCTACATCGAAGCTGATCATTCCAGCGCATTGTGCAAGTTCCAGGCAACGCATCACCAAATGAATTGTGGGAGATGAGAGGTTCACGACCTGAGGACAGGTCGTGCTACGCCGCGGCCGTTACTTCTTCGTCGTAGAAAAAATTCGCCATCAGATGTTCGGCGCAGAAGATCAGGATGACCAGGCCCATCAGCACAGGAAAGACCTCAACGCCAAGTCGTCCCATACGAACCGCGCGTTGCAGTTCCTGAGCTTCGTGGACGATCGCCACGTTGCCGCCAGCCAGCAGACCGTTCAGTTGATCGTCGCGGATCTTTTCGAGGTTGCTTTCGTCATCACGCATGTTGACAGCAAAAGCAGCTTCAAACGGACTACGGGCCTCGAACGGCGTCAGGCGATAGTGTCCAACATCCGTGGCATCCGTGATCAGCACAGAAGATTCTTCAGGTGACATTGATCCTCGAGTCTGTCGCAGACCGGGGCGACGCAGCAGGTATTGATCAAATCGCTGGCTCGCCGGAACCGGAATGACAATCGTTTCGCCAGCGATGTAATTACGTTTCGTGCTGCTGGCGCCTGTCAGATATTGCAGAATTTTGTCGGTCAGCATCAGGAATGACCAGTTGTCTGCGACGAAATTATTCCACTTGCTGCCGCCGTCTCCCAGATTGTCCAATGCCGAAGTGAACATTAAGCAGCGTCCCTGGCCGATGGTCCGTTCCATCAGAGCTGGTCGATCGCCGGGTCCTGTGAATGCCAACAGCGTTGTAGCAGTTGGGTCAGCATCCAATGCCCAGCATCGATCAAATGCCGCGCGAGACAATTCGACTCGAGCGGCTTCGTCCTGAGCGAATTCGCGCGTCACTGGATGCTGTTGGTTGACGACCTTAAAATTGCCAGGCTCTGTATTGAAATTCACCGTACGCAGCGGTGTGCCGGGAAGCAGATCTTTGGCAGAATTCACCATCCATGAGCCCGCTTGAATCTTGTCGGAACCGGCCACAACAAACACGCCGCCGCCAACGCTTGCGAAATTTCGCAGATTGTCCCACAACAGTTCTGCCGGACGCTGACAATTGATCAGCATCACAACGTCATAGTTTGATAACGTTTGTTGTTCGGCTTGAGCTGTCGTCACACTTGTGCATTCGCAGAACTTGATTCCCTGCTGTTCCAGTTGAGTCGGCTGCATTGCGTTTCGCAGATATAAACTTTCCTCCAGCCGATCCGAAATCAGCAGCACGTTCGGCTTTGCTCGCACCCCGCAGGTAAACGATCGCACGTTATCTTCAGGCAACGGATCTGCCGATGTCAGACGCACGATCCCATCGATAAATGGCTTTGTGCCTGATATGCGTAACGTTGTCTGCACCTGTTGTGAGCTATTTTCAATCTTCACAATCTGCGGCGCACCGGCAGGAGTTTCAACGCCATTTTCAACGAGCACGGTTTCCACTTTGGCGACTGTTGGCGCACCGGTCGTGGAAGATACGGTCATCGTTAAGAGCAGGTCGCGACCGGCGACGCTGGTTTCTTCTGACAGAGTCAGGTGAGAGATCGAAGTATTGATCGGCTGCTGCACCGCGACATCCACGAGATACACCTGCAGCCAATTGGCAGCCTTGAGTGCATCTGACAATCCACTTTCATCCGGATCGCGCCACGCGGATTTCGAAAAGTCCGTCAACACATAGATTTCACGGGCGTGATTATCAGAATCGCTGCCCGTCCCAAGTCTCTCCTGTTCCTGGACTCGGTCATCGATTTGGAATTGAATGGCAGCCTTCAGACGGCGATTGATTGAATCCGGGACGGTCGTTGATTCAAGCGTATCGAGTCTTGCGGCGGCTCCGCTGAGATCCGCCTGAAACACGATATCATCGTCAATGTTTAAGCCTGCAATTGCCGCACGACTTCCGGCGGGAAATCGACCGAGATGTTCCCGGACGACTTCACGAGCCTGCTCCAGTCGCGTTTTGTTTTCCTGGCGATAGTTCATACTGACACTGGTATCGATCAGAAACACGGCTGCGATCGGAACGTTTTCCGTGGCTTCATTTCGCGGCGAAGCAAGTTCCGCGCGGACTCGCAGACCCCAGGGAATGCCAACGGCAATCATCGCAGCCATCGCCCCACCGACGACGCACCACAGTCGCATTTTTCCGCGTCGTTCTTTGAAATCAAATGAAGCAGCCTGTTTGGCGGCGGCTCGGCGAGTGAACCAGAAATACGTCGCGACGCTGGCCGCAGCGGCTGCAGTCAGAATCAACCACTCCCACCACCGCAGTCCATATCGCGCGGCGGGTAACGAAGGCCGCGCAATCGCCAGCACAAGCATAACGATCAACAATGAACGCAGGATCAACAGTAGCAGATGCCGCAACTGCATACGTCGTGAATTCGAAACCTTCCGATTTTTCAACAAACGCAGTGCTGGAAATTCGATTCGCTTTGGCTTGGACCGCATGATCATGTGCAGGATCACGGGCAAAGCGGCCAGTCCCATCCCGAACAGCAGGCTGGCGTTGATCAACGACATGCGGCAGTTTCCTTCACAATCGGAGTTGGCTCACGTTCCATCGAGAATCGTCCGTGTTCCAGAAAACATTGGACCGCCGCGATCGCCGTTTCATCGCTCATCAAAAATGAATGCAACTTCGGGATGCAAAGAAAATCGGCCGCTCCCGGCAATCGTGTACTGGCAATCGTTACCGTCCCGTCATCGTCACCGGGCAGCAGTGGATTGAAGCCGTTGTCGTCGCCTTTTCCGCCTGCGATGATACCAAATTCAAACGTCGGCGTCGGCAGGCGGCCGATGGTTCCGTTCGAGTCCGTGACAAGTTCCTGACCAGCAGGCCCATAGACCGTACGGAAGAGCATGTTGCGTTTGAGCATGTCGGCCAATTCCGCCCCGCTGTTTGGTGTGCCGAGCATCACGCAACGGTGCAGTCGCGGATCGTTGTGGTCTTTCAGATATCGGCGTACAACCAAGCCGCCCATACTGTGAACGACAAAGCTGATTTTTGAAACATCGGTTAACGATTCAATCAGCGAATGCAGGAAGTTTGCGGATTGTTCAAGAGGAACTCGAGTGCTGGGATATTCAAACGGCACATGCACGAAACCAACAGCAGGCATCGCGTCAACAATCGGCCGCATCGAGCGTGAAGACCGACCGATGCCATGCAGGTAGACCACCGCGTGGCCAGTATCTGGTTTTAGATCGTTCGACTTGCCAATTTGCTCGAGCGTTTTCTGGCAGGCTTCAAGTGTCCCGGATTGGTATCGACGATTGTTTTTGTCGAGCAGTCTGCAATGACCAGTAAAGACTTGCCGCTGAATCTTATAGCCTCGAAAGAAGCTGACGTCGCCCCAGAACTGCATTCCACCCAAAGTCAGCGCACCGGGCACAGGCGCGGAGGAGTCGGTCATGTCTGCATCCTCAATTTCCTCAACGATTGGATTTGCTATCGATTCATCGGCGAGACTCCTGCGCAGACCGTTCACAATACCAATGCCGACGACGAAGCCGAGTTGAAACATAATATGACGTCTGCCTGTCATTCTGCACTCCGACCGATGAGAAGCGTTGCATGGTCTGTCAAAGTATACGCAGAACCACCCATGATTCGCATCATATTTCAATATCTGCGACCTTTCGCTACTCTCTCGTCATCGCTTCATCAAGATTTAGAATTGCGAGGCAGACAACGGTCATTGCTGCGTAATCTTCGGAATTTAATGTTTCGTCACGGGAGGCTTCGCCAACGGACAATAGTTTGTGGACAGCATCAGTGTCTGCTGAAAAAATCTGTTTCTGTTTGTCGAAGGCGCTACGTAGACGCTTCAGTTCAATGTCGGTGACTTCACGAGAAAGCACCTGGCGAGCTGCAAAATCAAGCTGCCTTTCAAGTTCCGGAGACGATTTCATGGCACGCTCCGCGAGGACTCGTGCGGCTTCGACCCATGTCGGATCATTCAACGTTGTCAATGCGTGCAGCGGTGTGCTGGTTGGTGCCTGCCGAACTCGACAGGTTTGGCGGTTCGCAGTGTCAAACATATTCGCAGGACTCACTGTCCGACGCCAAAACGTGTAGATGCTGCGGCGATACAAATCCGGACCAAATGATGCGGGATAGGTGAAGTCACGTTCCTTGGTAATCGCCAATGCTTCCCAGATATCGCCGGGCTGATAAGGATAGACGGGAACACCGCCGACTTTTTCGTTCAGCAAACCACTGGCATTCAACGCCGAGTCTCGCAGCAGCATTGATGGCATACGAAATCGACTTGATCGCGCGAAGAGGCGGTTTTCACTGTCCCGTTCCAGCAATTCAGGATTTACCTTGCTCGACTGGCGATATGTTGCACTTGTCACAATCATCCGGTGGATATGTTTCATGCTCCAGCCGCTTTCGCGAAATTCTACCGCCAGCCAGTCGAGCAGATCGCCGTGAATGGGGTACTCACTCTGCACGCCAAAATCTTCCGACGTTTTCACAAGGCCATTGCCAAAGTAATGCTGCCAAATTCGATTCACCTGCACGCGAGCGGTGAGCGGATTTTCGGAAGCCATCAACCATTGCGCAAATCCCAGTCGATTCTTCGGAGCGTCAACTGGCTGAGATGGCAAAAATGCCGGAGTGGCGAAAGAAACTTTCTCAGCAGGATTCAGATACTCACCACGCGACAGAATATGAGTTTCACGTGGTTTGTCGTCACTCATTATCATCACACGCGGGATCTGGTCTGCTTTGTACGCGGCCAACTGTTTCGCCAGTTCGTCGCGCCGTTTGATCTCAGAAAACTTGTCGTTCAGTGTTGGCTTCACTTTTTCATCGAAGTGTTTTCGCAGTTCTGTTTCAATGGCTTTGCGTTCGTCCTCCGAACGATCGCCTTCTGGTTTTATCAACAGGGCCGTGATCGATTCAGGTAGGCCATTGCCTGCGTCCGGCATTCCATCGGCAAAAATGCCCGGTCGCCAGCCATCGAATGCGGCATTGATGAGCTTTGTAATTTCTGCATCTTTCGCAGCAATCTGTGCAACGAAGTCCGCGATTCGAGTCTTATTTTCTTCGGTCGGCAATTCCAGAAACGGCGCACCAACACGGATGCGCGATGAAAAATACTGCGGAGTACCGGATTCGGGCACGCGGTTAAAAGCGTCCAGCATGCTGTAGTAGTCGAGCTGCGTCACAGGATCGTATTTGTGATCGTGACACTGGGCACAATTCATTGTCAGCCCCAGCCATGTCGTGGAAGTTGTTTCCATGCGGTCGAATAGTCCGACCCAGCGTTGTTCCTCCGCGATCGCTCCACCTTCGCCATTGAGTAAATGATTTCGATTAAACGCGCTGGCGATCTTTTGCTCATTGGTCGCGTTCGGCAAAAGGTCACCCGCCAACTGCCAGATCGTGAATTTGTCAAATGGCAGATCTTCGTTCAATGCTTTCACAACCCAGTCACGCCAGATCCATTGCCAAGTGTCGCCATCTTGCTGAAATCCATTGCTGTCGGCATATCGAGCCGCATCAAGCCAACTGAGCGCCATGCGTTCGCCGTAGTGCGGGCTAGCCAGTAATCTATCAACAAGAGATTTGTAGGCGTTTGGATTTGTGTCTTTGACGAAGGCATCGACTTCTTCTGGTTTTGGTGGAAGTCCGACGAGGTCAATCGACAGGCGACGAATCAAGGTCGCTCGATCAGCCTCCGGAGAAACCTGCAGTCCTTCCGCTTCCAGCTTCTGCAACACGAAGCGATCTATCGAGTTACGAACCCAGTCGATGTGCTTCACTGCTGGTTCAGGCGGACGCACAGGCGTCTCAAATGCCCAGTGATTCTGATAACGGGCACCTTCTGAGATCCAGCGATCGAGCAATGTTGTTTGCTCGGCAGTCAGCCGACGATTGGATTTCGGCGGAGGCATGAGTTCATCAGGATTCTCCGACATGACCCGCTGCATCAGCGCACTGGCCGCCGAGTCATTTGGCATAATTGCGCCTGACTGAATCGCGGCGTCACGCTGATCAAGCCGCAGATCCGCCTGACGTTTGTTCCCGTCCTGACCATGACAGTAAAAACAGTTTTCCGCCAGAATTGGTCTGATGTCGCGATTGAAATCCAACGACTGCTGCGCAGACGCCCAGGACGGCATGATTGCGATCAGAAGTACTGAAAGGGCTGAGGGAAAATTGAGGCGACGGGTATTCATTCAACAGTTTCCGGGTGGGGCAATGGGCGGGTTTGCCGCAAGCGGCAAGGTTAGTGTCCTATTGCAGCCTGGAGGAATCAAGGATTCAGGCCAAACTGCATTGCTGGCATTGCCTTATGTGGCGGTTTGGATCACGTAAAATCCAGCATGGCGGCAGTTTAGGCTGAGTCTTGGCATTTCGCGGTTTATGACCACAAAGATCCCGTTTTACCGACAATGACGTTCAGAGCGGCGAGGAAAAACGATCCGCGGTTACCGGCAGTTTCTGCGAGTTCAGACCTCAACGCGGCAGGTATCGCCTCCGATAAATAGGTTAGATTCTTTGCCGTTCCTTCCGCAGGCTGACAAGCATGACCCAAACAACTCGACAGAAGCGAACCACCGCATCTTCATCAAAACTCCAAACCCCACTCGAAACGTATCTCAAAGAAATTAATGAGACTGCGTTGTTGACCGCAAACGACGAAAAGGAACTGTCAAACCGAATTTCTGGCGGTGACGGTGCCGCTCGCGATCGCATGGTTCGTGCGAATCTGCGTCTGGTCGTCAACATTGCTCGCGGATATTCGGGTAAAGGTTTGCCATTGCAGGACCTGATCGAAGAGGGCAACCTTGGGCTGCTGCGTGCGGTCGAAGGTTTCGACCCGAACATGAATACACGCTTCAGCACGTACGCAAGTTACTGGATCAAACAATCCATTAAACGATCGTTAGTAAATTCCGCAAAGACCATTCGCATCCCTGCGTACATGGTGGAATTGTTGTCAAAATGGCGACGAGCGTCTGCAAAACTCACAGAAGAATTAAACTGCACGCCGACTTCGGAAGATATCGCAAGAGAACTGGGCATCCCCAAGAAGAAGTTGCGAATCGTCAAGATGGCAATCACGCTGTACAACGCCTCGCCCCAGGCGGAACAAGAAGAGTCCGGGATGACATTGGGCGACATCATCCCGGACGATCGAGTTCGCGGGCCAGAAGAAGAACTGATCAACAATGACAATCTGTCACATGTCTCACGTCTGCTGGATGAAATGGATCCACGCGAGGCCATGATTCTTCGGATGCGATTCGGTCTTGATGACAGCGAACCGCAAACACTGAAAGAAATCGGCGAATCTCTTGGCCTGACCCGTGAGCGTGTTCGGCAGATTGAAAGCGAAGCACTGCGTCGGCTTTACCGAAATCTGAGCGGTGACACATAAGTAGCTGTGCCTGAGAGTTTCGTTGATACTTTCACGCGGTCCGGAATGAGGTGTTTCGAAGTCACATTTCGCGAGTCCCTTCTCCCCCGGGAAGGACGTGCGATTTATTGGTTGAAGTTCTTTCATTCTTTGTCGCTGGGTTGTCAATACGGATTATGCACAATTCTACCGCACGGTCGGGCAATTGTTCAGATTACGGATGTAGAGATTGCGATACCAGACTTCACTGCCGTGATCGGTGAGCATAATCCGTCCAGAAAAATTCTTACCAAAGCCGGCGGTATTCTTGAACTTGCTGGCTTCGATGGCTTCGGCAAAATGCTGCGAATCTGAATCTTCGTCGATGATCAAATTGCCATTCATCCAATGACGAAGCCGATTGTTTTGCACGATGATCCGTCCGGAACTCCACTCATTCAGCGGCAGATAGCGTCGTTCGAATACTGGATTTGAACGGTCAACCAAATCGTACAGGGAAGCCGTGTAGTGCTTCGCTGACAACTTTGGAAAGGCGGCGTCATCCTGAATTTGATATTCAGGTCCAAGCCAGGACGAACCGTACTTCTGCACTCGATACTTGATCCCGTTGTTGCCTTTCTCTGAGATCCGAAAGTCGAACCACAGATCAAAGTTCTGATATTCGCCGCGGGTCAGAATATTGTCGCCCTTGCCAACCAGATGCAGCGATCCATCTGGATCAAAACTCCAGCCCTTCTCGACAGGGTTGCCGTTCGGCAAATTCCAAAGGTGCAACGATCGATCCGGGATCAAGTTGGTGTAGGTTTGAGCAATTGCGTTTTCCGCACAACTCATCAGGAAAACGCTGGCGACAAGGGAAAGAAGTCTATTCATTGGTACTCCGAGTGGACGTGGGTTAGGCAAAATGAGTGAAACGATTTACTTTACACGGTCAGGACTGATGCCTTCAACGGCGATTCACGCGCATGTCCCTTCTCCCCCGAAATCGGGGGAGAAGATGGCCGATAGGCCGGATGGGGGTTGACTTGGTTTCGGCGTGATGATGGAAAAACGAATGTGGGGAAGAGGGGACAGTTATTCCTAATAGCCGTCCGCGACGATATCTCCATCGAAGCGAATCGGTTCCAGATTGAGTCGCAATCGACATTCATCCAGCATGGCCTGAGTCGCACTGGCACCAATGCGCGTGACGCCGATTTCACGACACTGCAACAGAGCATCCATGTCTCGCACACCGCCGGCGGCTTTCACCTGAACATTGGCCGCCGAATGTTTTCTCATGAGACGCAGATCGTCCATCGTCGCGCCACCAGTGCCGTAGCCAGTCGATGTCTTCACCCAATCGGCATTGAATTCACTGCAGATTTCGCAGAGTTGAATCTTCTGTTCGTCTGACAAATAGCAGTTTTCGAAGATGACTTTCACCTTTTGTCCTGCGGCATGAGTGACATCAATCACGGCTTCAATATCCTGCCGCACGTAGTCCCAGTCGCCGCTGAGTACACGGCTAATGTTGCAGACCATGTCCAGTTCTTCACCGCCGTCCGATAACGCTCGCTTCGCTTCTTCGACCTTGACGGCAGTGGTGTGGCCTCCGTGAGGAAACCCAATCACGGTGCTGGCTTTGACGCCTGAGCCCTGCAGGATCTGAGCACAACGCTTCAGATAGTGCGGCTGTATACACACACTTCCGGCATTGAAAACCACAGCCATACGACATCCTGATTCGAAATCTTCGAATGTTAATGTCGGCTTCAGCAACGAATGATCGATCATTCGCGAAATATCTTCGTACGTGTAATTCATCAGCGTGTTCTCAAAATGGTTGGTAGAACGTCGGACAACAGTTCGGATTATGTCAGATCGAGCGAATTCTGTCACACGCAGCAGATCTGCCGTCGTCCGAAATTTCCGAACCATCGTTCCATTTGTACGAAACCGGAACTGCGGTAGGTTGCGTGTTTTCAACGCATGTTTCCTGTCGAACCGGCGTTTTTGACTTGCATTCGCCTGAAGAGTCGCAGAAATCGCCGAAGAGACTTCTGTGGGGATTCACGATGAATTGTCTGCGCTCATTCCCACTCAATAGTGGCGTCTGACGCAATCAATGGAGGGATGTCGGATGCGACTCGAACGAAAAACACTACTCGCCTGCACGCTGCTGCTTTTGACAGGCTGTTCTGCAGCCCGACATTCACGCTCGGCAGCCAGCGAAAGTGTCTCACCCGATCGCTTTCCGTTGCCCGTTCGCCACGCTGACGAGTACGATACTGGCGAAGATCAGTACGAATACGAATATGAATCAAGCCCGTCGCGCGAAGAAGACTCACTGACGCCGCGATCAATTTTGCCCCCCGCAGGCCCAATGCGCGAACCCGTCCCCGCGCCCCCAGCGATTGGTGTTTCTCGCGTGAAGAGTGTGAGCTGGCGGCGAAAGGCGGCCATAAATTCCGTGCGAGACAACTGTGGCGACAACACCAATGACGATGGCTGCACAACAGGAAACGTGTCACCTCTGCCTCAATCGTCTTTCCTGGAAGGCTGCGACACACGACCTCAGACGACACGCATTCCTTCACTTCAAGACCGCGAAAAAACAAATTTAGTGGAAGTCATACGCGGCTGGAACATGCGAAAGCGAACTCCCACGAAGCCACCAGCATATGTTCCTCTGAACTGCGGCGAGCAGCACGTCGTAGCTCCTGGATGTTATGCTCCAGGCGGATGCACTGAGAACACTCAGACTTTTCCGCCACATGACGCCGGTCGGAAATCAGACGCGTATTCGAATCCTAAGAATTCCGGGCCTCGTAGTGGCAGTCTCGCTGACCCACTGTCTGAAAATGGCTGGGAAGAAAACGCCACGCTTCGCGACGATCCAGGATTCACTCCTGATGAACTCATGGAACTGCCGCCGAATACTAAACAAAGATCAAATGCCAAACCGCAGCCAGAAGCGCTGCCGCAGTTGGTTCCGCATGTGCCCGGCGCTTCTGAAGTCAGCCCCACGCCTGCTTTGCCAATTCCCTTGCCAGTCGATCCGGATGAGACTGTTCCGGCACCTATTAAACAGCAGAGCAATCCGAATTCTGTCAATACAAACACCAAGCCTCCACTGTGGCCTCGGCTAGGCCAACCTGCACCCAAACCAGCGAACCTGCCCGTCGCCACACCAGCAACGCAACAAGATTCATTTCTTCCCATCGTCCAACCCAGCCGCAGAATTTAAGACTCGTGCCCACCCGGTGAGGTTGGATGCTGTACGTCGCGTGGTCAGCAATGACGCTGTCGATTGTCCTGCGAATGTCGGCCACCTTCTCCCCCCTTTGCAGGCTGTCGATTTAAGGTATTTTCGCAACCCGAAACGTCAGTGAGGGATTGACTTGTGGCGTTTCGGCGGTACGGCAACAAATCCCTCGCTGACGCGTCGGGTTGTGATAAACAGCCTTGCTTGCGGTCAAACTGATCGCGAAAAATGTCGAATAGCGCAACTTCAAAACTGACGCTTCCGGTTACGATGGAATCAACAGCCCCCTGGCCAGGGGAAGAAGGGACACGCGTGACGTTCGCCGTTCACCCGGCTTGATTCGTTTCAGAATACAAGCAAGCAGAGACTGGCTGGCTGAACTTCCACTTCGACGGGCAGATGACAGCATGGATCTCCATCAAACTGGACACCGTCAATCTGAACATCGTCAGGCGAGTCCAGCATTAATCTCTTGGCAGTGAATTTTGTGGCTTCCACTGAGCGGATAGGTAGCCCCAATTTCAGTCGAACGGCGTGCCAGAAAATCTGCCAGCGAGATGTGCCGTGATAAACGCGGACGTTCAGTAGCCCGTCGTCGGATAATGCTTCAGGAGCAAACTTCAGGCCAAAGCCATAACGAGGGATATTGGTAACAATCACGTGCGTCCCGGAAACGATTGTGTTTCCTTCCCTGTCAGAGACTCGAATCTGTTGGGGTGACCAAGACAGGAAAGCGAGAAGAGTCGGAATGACGTATCCAATACGGCGAATTGTTCCGGTCCGCGATTTATGAATCGCATGTACGATTTCTCCATCCACACCAACGCTTAGCATGAGCAGAAATCGTCGCCCGTTTGCCGCCGCAGAATCAAACTTACGAAATCTGCCAATATCAATCACTTTGCTGAGCGTGCGGCCACAACGAGGCAGATTGAGGTACTTTGCCAGCAGGTTTTCCGTCCCCAACGGCAATATCGCAATCGGACAACCGGGGTGCCGATTGGCAACGTCAGCGACGGTACCATCACCGCCAGCCGCCACTATACAACGCAGGACCTGTTGACGCTCTGGAGCCAATAACCAGTCGTCCAGTTTCACTCGCGATCGAAACATGCGGACGCGATACTTTGCCGTGCGCAAGGCGCGAACAAGATTCAGCAACTCCTTCCGCCCCGCGCCTGATCCGGAGCGTGGGTTGCGTTGAATGACGATGAGTCTTTTGTCGTCAGTTATCGTGAATGCGTTCAAGGTGCTGTCCGGCTTTACTATCGCAACAATCACGATTCCGTGAGTTCCAGGTAGGGATCGAGCCCCATGTTCTCATACTGATCGAGTCGCATGCGTTCCTGCTTCAGCAAATGCTTCCGCTGCTTGCGGTGAGTCTTCTCAAGAAAACGCTGAACTCGCAGAAAATATCGATTCCACGTTCGACCAAGTTCTCCCTGCCGATTTGCAATTGCCATACGCTGTTTTCGAAGCCGCTCTTTCGGTTCGCGACAGCGCAACAATTCATCTTCCAGACTCAGAAAGAACTGATACGACCCCGGGTCGCCCTGACGCGCGGAACGACCGATCAACTGCCGGTCAATTCTTTTGGAACTATGGATTTCTGTGGCAATCACATGCAAACCACCAGCTTTGCGAACGTCTTCTTCAAGAATAATATCGGTCCCTCGCCCCGCCATATTGGTCGCAATCATCACACTGCCTGCATGGCCAGCAGTTGAAACGATTTCGGCTTCCTGCTCATGATAGCGTGCATTCAAAATCTGATAGGGAATCCGTTTATCCTTGAGAAGAAGCCCCAACGCTTCCGACGCTTCAACGGATGGCGTACCGATGAGGATCGAGCGACCTTCTTTAATCTTGTCCTGCACCTCGGTGACGATCGCGTCACGTTTGGCGTCCTGGGTTTTGAACACGCGAGTCGTCAGGCCTTTGCGAATGCATTTTTTATTCGTCGGAATCTTCGTGACTTTCAGACGATAGGTTTTCTTCAATTCACCGCGTGCCGGCAAAGCGGTTCCTGTCATGCCTGCGAGATGAGAGTACTGTCGGAAGTAGCTTTGCACGGTCACACGTGCGGCTTCGCCGGTGGCAGCGGTAATCGGGACCAGCTCCTTGGCTTCGATCGCCTGATGCAAACCGTCCTGCCATTTGCGGCCATCCATGATGCGGCCCGTGCCTTCATCGACGATGACCACTTTGTTCTCAACTATAACATAGTCACGATCCAGTTCGAATGCATGCCGAGCCGTTAACGCTTTTTCCACCTGAGCGTAGATGCGTTCGGTATCCATGGAACTCAACAACGACGGCTTTGACATCAGCACAACTTTGCGACACCCAGCGTCGGTGAGCCATGCCGTTCGTCGTTCCGGTTCATAAACATAGTCGCGCTTGGGTTCTAGTTGAAAGGTCGCGCGATTGCTCCAGCGAAACAGATTCACTGTTGCAGGCTCGTTCGGCTGCGTCAGGCCAATAATCAACGGCGTTCGAGCTTCATCAATGAGAATACTGTCGGCTTCGTCTATTAACGCGAAGTAATGACTCCGCTGAACTGGTTCCTCAGCACCTTGCAACGTGCGAATATACCGTCGCACTTGATTTCCGCCGTCTTCGGACATTGCTCCTTTACGAAGACGGTCGCGCAGAAAATCGAAACCCATTTCTTTGCTGGTGCCGTACGTGATGTCTGACGCATAGTTGGCCCGGCGTTCATCGGGCTCCATCGAGTCCAGAATTTTGCCAACGGTTAACCCCAGCTTCACGTGGACAGGCCCCATGGTGTCTGCGTCGCGACTGGCAAGATAATCGTTAACAGTTACCACGTGACAGCCTTGTCCAGGCAGGGCTCGCAGGAATGATGGCATCGTGGCGGTCAGTGTTTTACCTTCGCCCGTCTGCATCTCAGCAATATGGCCCTCGAAGAGCGCGATGGCACCCATGATTTGAACTTCGAAGTGCTGCATGCCCAGAACGCGTCGAGCCGATTCGCGAATCAACGCGTAGGCTTCTTCCAACAATTTTTCCAGCGGGACGCCGGCTCTCGCTTCCCATCGCAGTTTGCGACCACGCGTCAGTAATTCTTCATCGGTGAGCCCCGTTAGAGTTTCACTGAGCTTGATGATCTTCCTGGCCGTCGCGCGCCAGCGAGAACGCCGCGCGGCGGAAGGAATAAACCCCGTCTTGAGACCGTGATAGATTTTGTTTGGGAGGCTCATGTGGGAAAGTGTATCAACGCCGATTCAGGGAAAAAAGACCTGGTTTCTGGGCAACGAGCCGCATGGACTTTTGCCTGAGCCTGAATATCCTGCAATGGAATCCACACCAGATTCGAACACGTATCAGACGAGGCACATCGCAAGAATCTCACGCCGAGAACCGCAGACGACCTGCCGGCCCGCTGTTCCCACGAATCAGAAGCAAGAATCGGCACTACACTGAATGACTCAAAGTGTTTAATAATAACGACTTATGTTGTTGACAGAGGTTTGACATTCGCATGACGACGACAAAACACGATGCTGTTGTGGAACTCCGATTACGAACGTATCGTTCACAACATGAGCTGGAACCACAAACCAGCAACTTCAAACACAACAAACACTGTTGGTGACTCGGGTCTTTTCCTGAACCCAGCCTGTTTGCCTTCCTTTACTAAACAACCAAGGGATTGATTTTATGAGCGTCTCCGCTTTAAATCCTGCAGCAGCAAGTACTGCTGATCAACATTTGCTGACTGCAGTAGAAGTTAAACGTCAGAAATCACAAGCCGATACAGATACTCTTGTTGCTGCGTTTCATCGAGACAAGTTGCGTTGGAGCAACGTCGATTGGGTTGTGGCTTTATTTCTGATTGGTGTCCATGCTGGAGCTCTGGCAGCTCCGTTCTTCTTCACTTGGACGGGCTTGGCTGTTTGCCTTGTGATGCATTGGGTCACTTGCAGCATTGGGATCTGTCTTGGCTACCATCGCTACCTGTCACATAAATCCATGAAGCTGCGAGCGCCCGCAGAATTCGTCGCCATGGTTTGCGGATGCTTGTCTGGTGAAGGTTCACCTTTGACATGGGCAGCAACGCATCGATTGCATCATCATAAATCCGACCACGAAGGTGACCCGCATTCACCCATTCGTGTTGATGGCTGGTGGTCGCACATTCTGTGGCTGTTTCCTAAACGTTCCACTGAATCCACGCAGGTACTGTTTCGTCGATACGTGCCAGAACTTGTTGATCGCCCGGTGATGCAATTCTTTGAGAAAACTTTTGCAATTTGGCTATGGGGCGGCGGCTTGGTCATGTTGGCTGCAGGTTGGATCCTTGTCGACTGGCAAATGGGTGTGTCACTTCTCCTTTGGGGAATGTGTGTTCGAATGGTTGCTGCTTACCACAGTACGTGGTTTGTGAATTCCGCAACTCATCTTTGGGGATACCGCAACTACGACACTCGAGATCATTCACGCAATCTGTGGTGGGTTGCGATCCTCGCTTATGGCGAAGGCTGGCACAACAATCATCATGCCCATCCAGCGGTGGCGCCTGCGGGACACAAATGGTGGGAAGTCGATATCACCTGGTGGTCGATTCGATTGCTGCGAGCTTTTGGCTTGGCGTACGACGTAAAAGACCGCATTCCGAAAGGTCGCCGAGCCGATGATGGCGACGTTCCCATGGAACATCTGGAGGGTGCTCATGCGGAACTTCCAGGTTCACTCACTGAAGTTGCCGCATAAATACTCACCCCAGCGAAGTTCGCAAGAACCTGCCGGATAACAGATTCAGAAACCGGCACTTTCGCCTCAAAGAAATTAAAGAAAAGCAGCCCGGTCCACAAAATCGTTATGAAACCGGTAACACGCTCAAAACATCTATCGGGTAGCTATCGCCGCGGCGTGGTTCGTAGCGATGCGGTTTGAATCAGCAAGTGAAAGGTGGATATTTGCTGCGTTGGCATCAGGTTGAGGCACACGCATGCGGATGACCGTGTGTTCCGGAGAACTGTAGATTTCCGGCAATTGTTGCAGTGGTGTCAGAACTGATACGGTCTGGTGTTCGCTGCGATGTTTGTCGCTGAGTGCGTTCGTTCTGGCTTCTTCCTGAGTTAGATCAATGATGTATTCGTCGGCGGTGAGTATCAGGACAGATTCCACCGAATCGCCAATCAGGCGGCGGACGACGACGACGTTGTATTCTCCCGGCGGCAGTGGCTTCGTGACTTCGAAGTGGCCTGAATTGTCTGTGCGAGCAAAGCTCCGCGCGGTATCGTTTGATGGTGCAATGCCAACAAGGAACACGTCCGCTTGAGTCAGTGGCTGTCCATCCAGAAAAACAGTGCCGCTGACGCAGTCGGGTTGACGGATCTCGATTCCGATCGCCATGACGAAGACGATGAATGCAGCGACAAGAAGGGAAAAATTTCGTGTTGACATCGATCACGGGTTCCTGCGAAATGTTTTACGATTGGAATGGCTGACATGTCGGGTCGTAGCACGGGACATCAGTTGCATCAATAGTCACCGGTCACCTGTCCGTCCTGGATGTAGTTCAGCAGGCAATGCACGCGATAGTCCAGGGCATCGCTCAGGAAGCCCACGGAGCCGTCACCCAGCAGAAAATGTCCACCGCCCGTGTGACTGCTGTTGAAAACCCAGGCATTTGCTTGTTCAAGGTACGGCAGCAACAGTGTCCAGCCGGTGGTGTTCAGTACTTTATTTCCGCCGCTGTAGAATGGCAGGTCTTCTACGCGTCCCGAGTTAATCAATGCCGGAGGATGAACGTTGTAAACATCGTGATAGTTGGCCAGTGCAATTCCCATCTGCTTCAAATTGTTGCGACATTGCGTTCGCCGCGCGGCTTCGCGTGCTTGCTGGATAGCCGGAAGAAGCAACGCCACAAGAATGGCGATGATGGCAATCACAACCAGCAACTCGATCAGCGTGAAGCCAGAAGAACGAGATCCATGGTTGAGTGATCATTTCAATGTGTTCTTACAATGATAATTTCGAAAGAGGTAAAAACCAATGAGTCCGGCCATTACGCCGCCCAATGAGATTGGTACTTGTTGGTTGTAAGAGCATTTTGCTCCGGTAGGGATATTATGGATGGCGTATTCAGCAGCTTGCGCTTTTCGTTTGGAAACGCGCCCAGGTTCCAGGTGTCGGATGTCGGGTCATGCTTTTCACGGGTTTGAGCGAAGATTTTCAGGATGCGACGCCTGTTAGGCTAACGGCAGCAAAGGAATTACCGATTCCAGAGTCTGCGCCCTGGCAACCACTTGCGATCAACCATGCTGCAGGATGCAGACCTGGGACAGATCTGCCTACGTATTTCGACCTGTCCCAGGTCGAATTCCTTCGACGCCTCAACATCGTTTGGTAGAACTGATGCTGCCGTTCGCCTTGCTGAGGCTTCCGGACACAATCAGCGTGGAGCAAATGAACTGCGACAGGACAGTCGAAGCGTGTTCAAGCGCGCCAATCAGCTGGAAACATAGTCGGAACCAACAGCATTGCGGTTCGAACAGTATCTATGGACTCGACATCGGAAAATGTGCCAATACCGCAAACGCATTC
>Ga0209284_10001040_pt1 | contig 44156 bp, 37 predicted proteins | sample FRY03_FD_187211 | JGI IMG/M metagenome (GOLD analysis project Ga0209284, IMG submission 187211) | Freshwater microbial communities from Lake Fryxell liftoff mats and glacier meltwater in Antarctica - FRY-03 (SPAdes) (version 2) | ecosystem: Environmental > Aquatic > Freshwater > Ice > Glacier... | reverse complement strand
ATCTAAAATTCTAATGGTTAAATACAACAATAGCTGACTATTACGATAAAAACAAGATTTTGAAGCCGCAGCATTTTATTATAAAAAAATGATAATTTATCGGTGATAAAAATGCAGGGCTATATTTAAAGTTTGGTGAATAGCATTCAATTTGTGTATAAAAAAAGCAGTCATAAAATAAATATTACTATTTATGCTGAACGCATTGATTTAGACAATAATAGAGCCATTCCTTTTGGTCTAATTTCAAATGAGCTTGTTTCAAACTTATTCAAGTAGGGTTTTCCTAGTGATGACCAGTATGGAAAAATTTACATTCATCTTCATACAAAAGCCAATGAAGAATGGTTTTTCGAATAAATGGATAATGGTATTGGCTTACCTTATGATATGCAAGACCATACTAATTCTTCTATGGGAATAGGCTTAATGAACCGTTTGGTAAACCAATTGTAATCAAAATTAAACATCGATAAAATAGTTGAAGACCTTTATTTTTGGTTTACTTTTAAAAAAGATTTTACGCTAAAGTATAGCTTAAATTTTACAAGCTTCACAATTTAATAAAATAAGAAATAATGAATATTACTTTTCTCGGTCACGCCACACTTTTAATAAAAACTAAGAAAGCAACACTACTTATAGATCCTTTTATATCGGGCAATGAGCTTGCTAAAGATAAAGTGGCTATGGCAGATTTAAGGCCAGATTATATATTTATAACGCATGCACACCAAGACCATGTTTTAGATGTAGAAACAATCGCTAAGCAATCTAATGCTACGATCGTAAGTAATTTTGAAATAGCTACGCATTACGAAAACAAAGGATTTAAAGTACATCCTATGAATCACGGCGGGCGCTGGAATTTTAATTTTGGCAGCTTAAAATATGTAAATGCCATTCATACCTCGTCTTTTGCTGACGGCTCTTACGGCGGCCAGCCAGGAGGATTTGTACTTTCTGCCGATAACAAACATATTTATATCGCTGGAGACACTGCCTTGCACATGGACATGCAACTAATTCCACTGACTTATACTTTAGATCTAGCCATTTTACCCATCGGTGATAATTTTACCATGGGTATCGATGATGCCATTATTGCGTCGGACTTTGTTCGGTGTGATGCGATTTTAGGTTACCATTATGATACTTTTGGATACATAAAAATAGACCATAAAGAAGCCAAAGAAAAGTTTTTAGAAGCAGATAAAAAATTACATTTGCTAGAGATTGGAAAGTCTATTGTCTTGTAGGTCTCTAGTCTTTGGGCTTTTAACATTCGACTTTGGATTTTTTAATTTTCAACTTTTCATTTGCCTTTATCTCACATCACTCCTTAAAACCAACCGGTGCAACAGCTTTGGGAAAAATCGTTTTACATAAATCCCAAAAACCTCTTTTTTGCCAATATAAGCCTCAAACTTTTCATTATCGATAGCATTTTTCATTTTTTGGGCGAAAGTGGCTACTGGTAATCCATTTTTTGTGGCTTCGTCATTGGTGTTCTGCTGAGATCCGTTTGCGGTTAAAGCATTTTTAGCTACGTTGGTTTGTACAAAGCCAGGACATATTAACGTAACCTTTATTCCATCCTTTTCGTGTTCCATACGTAAGGCATCAAAAAAACCGTGCAAAGCATGTTTAACCCCGCAATACCCTGATCGATAAGGCGATGCAAATTTCCCCATTAAACTTGTAACCGTAACAAATTGGCCTTTTTGGTTGGCTATAAAATGAGGTAATACTGCTTTTGTTAAAGCGACGGTGCCTAAATAATTTACATCCATAAGTTTTTGATAAACGTCAAAGTCTGTATCAATTATTAAGGAGCGTTGACTAATCCCTGCATTATTTATTAAGATATCAATAGATCCAAACATTTTAATGGCTTCCATGGTTTTTTTAGTTAGTTCGTTAAACTTACTTATATCCAAAGGTATAATAGCACAATTCTCTGGTGTTTTACAGTTGCTTTTAACTTTTTCTAAGGCCTCAACATTTCTTGCTGAGATAATTATTTTGCAATTAATTTCATTATATAAATAGGCCAATGCCTCTCCGATTCCTGATGATGCTCCTGTAATCCAAACTACTTTTTCTGATTTCATGTATTTTGATTTATTTTGATGCTTTTTAAGAGCTAAAATATGGTTAAATTTGAAGCGAAAATATGAAAGCATCTTATAAAAAATATATTCTCGATTTTAAAAGAGCTAGCGGAACTTCCCGCGGAGTTTTATATCAAAAAGAAACTTGGTTTATCATATTAGAACAAGGTGGAAAATTTGGAATTGGTGAATGCGGTATTTTACGTGGTTTAAGTATTGATGATGTGCCTAATTACGAAGCAACATTAAAATGGGCGTGTGAAAACATCCATTTAGGAGAAGATTTGCTTTTGGATAAATTGTTTACATTCCCTAGTATTCAGTTTGGTTTGGAACAAGCTTTTTTGTCTCTAAGTGCTGAAAATGTGTTTGAGTTATTTCCATCAAACTTTACAAAGAAACAAGCGCCTATTGTTATTAACGGGTTAATATGGATGGGTGATGAAGGTTTTATGCTGGAACAAATACAACAAAAATTAGCAGAAGGTTTTTCTTGTATAAAAATGAAAATCGGTGCCATTGATTTTGATGCGGAACTAAAATTGTTAGCATCTATCAGAAAAAAATATTCTAAAGATCAAATAGAATTGCGGGTTGATGCCAATGGCGCTTTTAGTCCAGAAAGTGCTTTAGATAAATTAAAAAAGTTAGCGGAATACGATTTACATTCTATAGAACAGCCTATAAAAGCAGGGAATTTTTCAGTCCTGAAAACCTTATGCGAAAAAACACCATTACCCATAGCTTTAGACGAAGAATTAATAGGAGTTTTTAAGGTGGCAGAAAAGAAAAAATTGATACAAACTATTCAGCCACAATATATTATTCTAAAACCAAGTTTTGTCGGAGGCTTTAAAGGAAGTCAAGAATGGATTAAGCTTGCCGAAGAAAATAGGGTTGGTTGGTGGGTTACAAGTGCATTAGAAAGTAATATTGGCTTGAATGCCATTGCGCAATGGACTTATACTTTGGGCTCAAATTTACCACAGGGTTTAGGAACAGGAAGTTTATTCGCTAATAATTTTGAAAGTCCCTTAAGTGTTGAAAATGGAAAATTATTATATAAAGAAAACAAAAACTGGGAAACTAATTTAATAAAGAATTTATGTATATAGAGCAGTCGTATAAAGGATTAAATGATGGTTGGCGCTATATCATCGGAGTAGTTATTATTCTAGTTGGTTGGCAAATGGTGGGTATGATACCATTATTTTCAGCTATGATTTCCAAGACTTTATCCGGAGAAAAAGTACCAACATCAATTCCTGATATGGTTACAAGTTTTGGCTCTAATCTTTTTTTATTGCTAATGTTATTGTCCTTTGCTATTGCTTTATTTTTTGTTTTTTTAACTGTTAAATTTTTACATCAACAGTCGATAAAGTCATTGACAACTTCAAGGTCAAAAATAGATTGGAAACGCGTATTTTTTGCTTTTTTCTTTTGGGCGTTAATTACTAGCACCATGGTCGGATTAGACATTTTTTTGTCTCCAGAGAATTACGAATGGAATTTTAATTTGCAACCCTTTTTAATTTTGTTGATCATAAGTGTTGTTTTAATTCCGCTACAAACCAGTTTTGAAGAGTATTTTTTTAGAGGCTATTTAATGCAAGGTATTGGTTTGGGTTCAAAAACAAGGTGGTTGCCCTTGGTTATTACCTCTCTTATTTTCGGATTGATGCATATTTTTAATCCAGAGGTTGAAAAATTAGGCTATGGTATAATGGTGTATTATATTGGAACAGGCTTTTTTTTAGGAATTTTGGCTTTAATGGATGAGGGTTTAGAATTAGCGATTGGTTTTCATGCGGCTAATAATTTAATAACTGCATTATTGGTTACCGCCAATTGGACAGCCTTTCAAACGGAGTCTATTTATGTAGATATCTCGGAGCCAGAATTAGGCTGGGATGTTTTTATTCCTGTTTTAGTGATTTACCCTATATTACTTTATATTTTTTCTAGAAAATATAAATGGACGAATTGGAAAGAAAAGCTAACTGGAAAAATATTAAGTGAAAAAGAATTTTTAAAGAAAGAAGCACAAGAAATATGACACCAAAAACTGTTCATCCTGATTTTAGATTAAATGGAATTTCATTTTCATTTGAAGATTTAAAAGAAGTGGGATACTGTTTGGTAAAAGATGGTAAAGCTTATGAAATTGCCATTGGTAATTTTTTAATGGATTGGGCAGATGGTTCAAATGTTATTAAAGTTTCGACCTCAGGCTCAACTGGCGTTCCCAAGAAAATTCAATTGAAAAAGCAGCAGATGATCAATTCTGCTTTGGCAACGGGGAAGTTCTTTGATTTAAAACCAACGAACACCGCTTTATTATGCCTACCAGCTGATTATATTGCAGGTAAAATGATGCTCGTCAGGGCAATGGTTTTAGGTTTGCGATTAGATGATGTTTTACCGGATGCTAAACCCTTGATGCATATTAAAAAAGAATATGATTTTGCTGCTATGATTCCGCTGCAGTTGGAGAATTCTTTAGCAAAAATAAATGTTATAAAAACCATAATTATTGGCGGTGCGCCGCTTTCAAATACGTTGATAGCCAAAGTTCAGGATAAAGAAACGATGATTTTTGAAACCTACGGAATGACGGAAACCATTACCCATATCGCCGCTAAAAAAATTAATCACAACCTGAATAAAATAAATTATTTTAAAGCCTTAACTGAAATTTCATTAAAAACGGACGAAAGAAACTGTTTGGTGATTGATGCGCCGTCAATTACTACTGAAAAAGTGATTACAAACGATGTAGTCAAATTAATTTCAGAAACTCAATTTGAGTGGCTCGGCAGGTTTGATGCCATCATCAATTCTGGAGGAATAAAATTAAATCCTGAAATTATCGAATCTAAATTAACTGCTATTTTAGATACGCCTTTTTTTGTGGCCGGAATTCCTGATACTATACTAGGTGAAAAATTAGTATTAATTATGGAAGGCATTGTTGATGTTAGCGTTATAAGCAATAAAATGAAGCAGCTTAAAAGTCTAGATAAGTTTGAAATTCCAAAACATGTTTTCTGTGTGGAAAAATTTATCAGAACAGAAAATGGTAAAATTCAACGCTCAAAAACTTTGTCTTTGGCGATAAAGTAAGGTTCACTCATTAGAAAGTACGGTTTCCTAATTGCTTATTTTAAGTACTATTTTTATATCTTAGTTTTGCGCTAAACTTAAAAACAAAAGATATGAAAATTATTTTATTCACAATATTAGCAATTGCAGGTATTACGGTTCATGCACAAGCTATAAAAGAAAATAAAGTAGCCTTAATTTCTAATGTAGTGCCACAAGAAATAAATGTTTTAGAGGCGAATTTAGAATCACAATTAGGCTATTGCCTTACTCCAGCAGCTATTTTGTCTTGTTCCGCACATGGAGTAAAAATTACCATAAATAACCTTCCTTTTAAAGTTTGCGATATTCCTACCGATAATTTGAATATTCAACAAGACATTTATAATCGTATTGTCAGTCATGTTCCGGGAGTTCAAATAACAAATACAAATTGGAACGAAACTCCAAGAATTAGCATGCGTGGCGATAGTAACACTATTTATATTATTGATGGCGTTCGGTTTTTTGATGTCAGTATTTTAAATACGATCAACCCTAATGACATTGAAAGTATCAAAGTGTCTCTTAATCCATTAGCTCAAGATTTTTTTCGTTTCAATAGCAATTAATATTAGTCCTTAAAAAAGTGGACTAATGCACTTTTTTGTTGGAAGTTATTTTGTATTTTCAGCATCAAAATATAACTTTCATGAAAAAACTACTTCTATCAATTACCTTTTTTATTGCCCTTAGCGCATCAGCACAACAAATTCTACCAGAAAATGAACGCGCTCGAGTTCTTGACGAAATTTTATCGGATAGATTTAACAACCTATTGCCGAATTTGATGGATGAAACTGGAATAGATATGTGGATAGTCATTTCTAGAGAATATAATGAAGATCCAGTATTGAGAACCATGCTCCCAGCGACTTGGTTGAACGCACGCAGAAGAACTATTCTGCTGTTTTATCGCAATAAAAGTAAAAATACAATTGAAAAATTAGCGGTAGCTCGCTATAATGTAGGCGATAATATTCTTTCTGCTTGGGATAAAGAAAAGCAGCCCGACCAATGGAAACGACTCATGGAATTGATTGATGAACGAAATCCTTCGAAAATTGGACTTAATTTTTCTAAAGACCATAATATTGCCGATGGTTTGGATAAAACAGATTATGATGAATTCTTAGGAAATCTTCCTAAAAAATTCCAAAACAAAGTGGTTTCTGCAGAACAATTGGCGGTGCGTTGGATTGAAACCCGAACCCCAAGAGAAATGGTAATTTACAATCAGTTGGTGAGTATCACACATGAAATTATTGCCGAAGCTTTTTCGGAAAAAGTGATAACTCCTGGCGTTACCACAACCACAGAAGTGGAATGGTGGATGCGCCAAAAAGTGACCGATTTAGGTCTAGAAACTTGGTTTCACCCAACAGTTGATGTGCAACGAAGTAGTGAAAAATTAGTAGATCATTTATATTCTTTTTCAGGTAGACCGGATGATTTGGTTATTCTGCCCGGTGATTTAGTGCATTGCGATTTTGGAATAACGTATTTGCGTTTAAATACCGATTGCCAAGAGTTAGCCTACGTATTAAAACCAAATGAAAAGCAAGCACCTAAGTTTTTGGTGGATGGTTTAAAATCAGGGAATAAAGTGCAAGATTTTTTAACAGATAACATGATTACAGGTAGAACAGGAAATGAAATTCTAGGGAAAGCTTTAAATGAAGCAAAAGCAGTTGGACTCCGACCATCTATTTATACGCATCCGTTAGGTTTTTACGGGCATTCTGCTGGAACTACCATAGGAATGTGGGATTCACAAGGTGGCGTAATGACGGATGATGGTCAGAACTATCCTTTAAGACCAAATACCGTTTATGCCATTGAACTCAATACTACCATTACCGTTCCAGAATGGAATCGAGATATCAGAATTATGCTAGAAGAAGCTGGTTTCTATGGTGAAGACGGATTCAGGTATGTAAACGGTCGCCAAACAGAATTACTTTTAATCCCGAGAGTTAAAAGCCATCAGGGGAACTAACTTTAGTATTTAATCTATAAAAAACAAAAGAGGCTATTAAACCGATAAAAGAAAAAACGGCAAGCATCATAAAAACATATTGATGTCCAGTTTCTCCTGGAGCATTATCTAGTAAGTAACCACTTAGTAAATCGGCAAAAATATCAGGTGTAAACCCAACTAAAGACATCATACCAACGGCTGTACCCGTAAGCACAAGCGGAATACGACCTTCTTGCATTGCCGCAAAGTACAATGCTCTTGCGGCATAAACTCCGGTTGCCGTAATCAATATGCCTATAAAAAACAAGGTGATAGTTGATGGGTTTATAATGCCAGAAGCAAATAATAATGCGCCAAAGATGCTAATGATAAAACTAATCATAAGCCAAACGGTAGTTTTAGACCTATCTGCTAAAAAACCTATGGTAATCCCAATAACGGGTCGTATAAATAATAAGAAAGTTCCGATTTGCGCTGACTTTACTTCATCAAAGAGCATAATTTCCCTTGCATAAAGCGAAAAAACATCAGTAGTTTTATAACCTACGTAAGCACACAAAATAATAATCATCAGCAACCAAACTGCTGGTATTTTTAAGACATTTGTAATTTGAGAAATTGATATTTTTTCAATAAGAATTTCTTTGTCATTCTCATCTGGCGATTTCATAAAAAACCAAACTAACACACCAATAAGCGCAACGATTCCTGAGGAAATTAGAATAACGTATTTAAATGCTTCTTTTCTATCTATTAAAATCGCTTCTTCAATATTACCGACTATAAATAAAGAGAAAATTAAAACTCCTAACGCGCCAAATAAAGCGCCGACTAAGCCGCGGCCGCCATCTAAAAATCCAAAAGCTTTTCCTTGAGACGTTTTTCCTCCCCAAACTCTTGTCGCTTTAATCATAGGCGCCCAAAACAGAAAAATAGTAGTGAAACCCCAGTAACCATATAGTATCCGTAAGATTAAAAGTGAAGGGTAACTTGCCATAATCAATCCACCTAAGGCGGTAGCCCATAGCGCAAAACCAATTAACTTTCTCGGAGAATATTTATCCGCTAAAGGCCCTCCAAATAAATAAGAAACAAAAGCTACAATACCATATACAGCATTCAAGGTTCCTAATTCTAGATTGGTTACTTCAAAAACATCTAGCACGGTAGCTCTAAAAACTCGTTTTAGTACAAAAGGTAAAATAAAAACTGCCTCTCCTGCAAGAATAAGCAATAAGAGATATAACCAGTTTTGCCTTTTCTTAGTTTCGATAATGTTCGTTTTTTTGTTAAATAATAGCACGTTTCCGAACTAAAAAATTTTACCATCATCCATCATCCATCATCCATCATCCATCATCCATCATCCATCATCTAAATGGACTAATTAAACCTGAATAATCCCTAAATTAAAAGGTTTCTCTATAGGAGCATGATTGGCTGCGGAAATGCCCATTGAAATCCATTTTCGAGTGTCTAGTGGATCAATCACCGCATCGGTCCATAAACGTGATGCCGCGTAATAAGGCGACACTTGATTATCGTAACGGTCTTTTATTTTATTAAATAATTCTGCCTCTTTTTCTGACGTAATTTTTTCTCCTTTTTTCTCTAAGGAAGCTTTTTCTATTTGTAATAATACTTTTGCTGCCGAGTTGCCGCTCATCACTGCCAGTTCTGCACTAGGCCAAGCAACGATTAAACGTGGATCATAAGCCTTGCCACACATAGCGTAATTACCGGCACCATAGCTGTTTCCGATAATAATCGTAAATTTCGGAACTACAGAATTACTAACGGCATTCACCATTTTTGCGCCATCTTTTATAATGCCACCATGTTCACTTTTACTGCCTACCATAAAGCCAGTAACATCTTGTAAAAATACTAATGGAATTTTCTTTTGGTTGCAATTGGCTATAAATCGGGTTGCTTTATCGGCAGAGTCGGAATAAATAACCCCACCAAACTGCATTTCTCCAGCCGTAGTTTTTACTACTTTTCTATGGTTGGCAACAATACCAACAGCCCATCCATCGATACGAGCGTAACCCGTTAAAATTGTTTTTCCATAGCCTTCTTTGTATTGTTCAAATTCTGAATCGTCAACCAAACGCTTAATGATTTCAATCATATTGTACTGGTCGCTTCTTGATTTTGGTAAAATTCCGTAAATATCTTCTGGATTTTCTTTGGGTTTGGTAGCAGTAATTCTATTATAACCTGCCTTATCAAAGTCCCCAATTTTGCTGATAATATTTTTAATCGTCGTTAATGCATCAGCATCATCTTTCGCTTTATAGTCCGTAACTCCGCTGATTTCGCAATGAGTGGTGGCACCACCTAAAGTTTCATTGTCGATAGCTTCACCAATGGCTGCTTTTACCAAGTAGCTTCCTGCTAAAAAAATGCTTCCTGTTTTATCCACAATTAAGGCTTCATCGCTCATAATGGGCAAATACGCACCACCGGCGACACAACTTCCCATAACAGCAGAAATTTGGGTAATTCCCATACTGCTCATGATAGCATTGTTCCTAAAAATACGTCCAAAATGCTCTTTATCCGGGAAAATTTCGTCTTGCATGGGCAAGTAAACACCTGCACTATCTACCAAATAAATAATAGGGATTTTATTTTCTATGGAAATTTCCTGTGCTCTTAAATTCTTTTTAGCGGTTATGGGGAACCAAGCTCCAGCCTTTACGGTAGCATCATTAGCAACAACTATACACTGTTTGCCTTGAACAAATCCGATTTTAACAATAACACCACCAGAAGGGCAACCCCCGTGCTCCTCATACATTCCATCACCTACAAAAGCACCAATTTCAATAGCATCTCCGCCGTCATCTAAAAGATAGTTAATCCGCTCTCTAGCAGTCATTTTCCCTTTTTTATGTTGCTTTTCAATACTACTTTTTCCACCTCCTAAGCTCACTGTAGCTAGTCTTCTTTTTAAATCTGATAAAAGTAATTTATTATGGTCTTCGTTTTTATTGAAGTTAATATCCATCGATGTCTTCGTTTCTTTTTTGGAAGCATAAAGATAAGGATTAACTTTGTGTAAATTCAAATATGAAAAGGATGCATAAAATTAAATGGGGAATTTTAGGGCTAGGGAGTATAGCACATCATTTTGTTAAAGATTTATTATTAGCTTATGATGCTGACTTAGTGGCAGTGGCCTCGAGAAGTGCAGAAAAGGCATCAGATTTTGCTGAGCAATATCAAGCTAAATATCATTTTGAATCTTACGAAGCTTTATTTAATTGTAAAGAGGTTGAGGTAATTTATATCGCAACACCACATTCTTTTCATGCAGAATTAGCCATTGAAGCCATGAAGCACGGGAAACACATTTTGTGTGAAAAGCCAATGGGCGTCAATAGGGCAGAGGTCAAAAAAATGATTGAGGCTGCAAAAGAACAAAAGGTTTTTTTGATGGAAGCTTTGTGGAGTAGATTCAACCCTACAATTCAAAAAGTAAAACAACTTATTGACGCCGGTGTTATTGGCGAAATTAAATATATTCACGCTGATTTTGCTTTTTCTGCTTTGCATAGGGATGAAAGTAACAGACTTTTAAATCCTATTTTGGCTGGTGGTTCTTTGCTAGATATCGGAATTTATCCTATTTTTTTATCCTACTTATTGTTAGGAAAACCAGAAAGCATTCAGGCATCTTCTAAATTTTATAAAACAGGAGTCGAAATGCAAACATCCATGTTGTTCGATTATTTTGATACACAGGCGATTCTGTACAGCGGATTAAATTCTAAGTCCGAAATGAAAGCAGAAATTTCAGGTACCAAAGGTGCTATTTTTATCGATCCAAGGTGGCATGAAGCTCAAGGCTATGCCATAGAAATTGAAGGTGAAATAACTCATTTTGAGATGCCAACAAATGGTCGAGGTTACTTTTACGAAATACAAGAAGTTAATTCTTGTTTGCGAAGTTCAAATTTGGAAAGTAAATTATGGAGTCATCAAAACAGTATAGATTTAATAGGTTTATTAGATGATGTCCGAAAAATAACAGGAATTATTTTTCCATTCGAGAAATAAATTTTACCATTTTCTAAGGTAGTAATTCTTATAAATTAACGATATTTGAAGTTGCCAATAAACTAAAACCAAAAAAAGACGAAATTATGGGAATGAATAAAAATACCGTACTCGCATGGGCCACATTTGTAATGATTCTTGTAGGTCTAGCTTTAATAGCGCTCGGAGCATTTAGGTATGATGATGTAGCAGGCTGGGGTTTTGCATCAGTCGGGATAGGCTTTTTCGCTATTGCGTGGGTTTTCAATGCCTTAAAAGGAAGGGTTTAATAATTAAAAAGTAAAAATGGATAATTGAAAATAAATAAAATTCAAGTTCGAGCGCAAAGTCAAAAAAAATACTAATACGAGATTAGAAATACGAAATACAAAAATGTATTAAGCGCAAAGTATTGAGAATAAATAAACTGGCGAAATAATGTTTAAATAATTTAAGTTGTATGTTCAAAGTACTTTAACAAAACATTTATTTTTAAGAGCTCAGCAACTATAATTTTTTTAATCTAAATACAACCATCCTTAGGCAACAGACAACCTGAAACCTGAATCAATTTTTTACCCAAAAATCTAAAACCTAAAACTTAAAATTTAAAACTTAACAATGTCTGACGATAAGAAAGTAATTTTCTCTATGACTGGAGTTACTAAAACATACAAAACGGCAAATACGCCTGTACTAAAAAATATATATCTAAGCTTTTTCTACGGTGCTAAAATTGGGATTTTAGGTCTTAATGGCTCTGGAAAATCTACCTTATTAAAAATTATAGCGGGCGTTGATAAGAATTTTCAAGGTGATGTTGTTTTTTCTCCAGGGTATAAAGTAGGTTATTTAGAGCAAGAGCCGCTATTAGATGAGAGCAAAACAGTATTAGAAATTGTAAAAGAGGGCGTGGCTGATACCGTTGCTATTCTTGATGAATACAACAAAATAAATGACATGTTTGGTTTGGAAGAAGTATATTCTGATGCTGATAAAATGGACAAGCTTATGGCGCGTCAGGCAGAATTACAAGATCAAATTGATGCCTCTAACGCCTGGGAATTAGATACGAAATTAGAAATCGCAATGGATGCTTTACGCACTCCCGATGGCGATGCCCCGATCAAGAATTTATCTGGAGGAGAGCGCCGACGTGTCGCCTTGTGTAGATTATTATTACAAGAACCTGAAATTTTATTGTTAGATGAGCCTACCAACCACTTAGATGCAGAATCAGTGCATTGGTTAGAGCATCATTTAGCCGAATACAAAGGAACTGTAATTGCCGTGACCCACGATAGATACTTTTTGGATAACGTTGCAGGTTGGATTTTGGAGTTGGACAGGGGAGAAGGTATTCCTTGGAAAGGAAACTATTCTAGCTGGTTAGACCAAAAATCAAAACGAATGGCGCAAGAAAGCAAGACCGCTTCTAAACGTCAGAAAACGCTAGAACGAGAGTTGGAGTGGGTTAGACAAGGCGCTAAAGGTCGTCAGACCAAACAAAAAGCGCGTTTGAATAATTACGACAAATTAATGAGTCAAGATCAAAAGCAGCTAGATGAAAATCTAGAAATTTACATTCCCAATGGCCCACGTTTGGGGACTAATGTTATTGAAGCCGGTGGCGTAAGTAAGGCTTATGGAGATAAATTATTGTATGAAGATTTAAACTTTAAGTTACCACAAGCGGGCATTGTAGGCGTTATTGGTCCAAACGGGGCTGGTAAAACCACTATTTTTAGAATGATTATGGGTGAGGAAAAGGCTGATAAGGGGGAGTTTATTGTTGGTGAAACTACTAAAATAGCCTATGTTGATCAAAGTCATTCTAATATAGACCTTGAAAAAACAATATGGCAGAACTTTAGCAACGAGCAAGAGTTGATTATGATGGGTGGAAGGCAAGTAAATTCTAGGGCTTATTTAAGTCGATTTAATTTTTCAGGAAGTGAACAAAATAAGAAAGTAAATATGTTGTCAGGCGGAGAACGCAATCGTTTGCATCTAGCCATGACATTAAAAGAAGAAGGCAACGTATTGCTTTTAGATGAGCCTACGAACGATTTAGATGTAAATACTTTACGAGCTTTAGAAGAAGGTTTAGAAAATTTTGCAGGATGTGCCGTAGTCATTTCTCACGACCGTTGGTTTCTAGACCGTATTTGTACCCACATACTTGCTTTTGAAGGTAATAGCGAAGTCTATTTCTTTGAAGGAGGATTTTCAGAATACGAAGAAAATAAAAAGAAACGCTTAGGTGGTGATTTAATGCCAAAACGAATTAAATATAAGAAGCTGATTAGATAAATGGGTTCCAAGTGTTGGGTTTTGGGTTTTTATAATGAAAAATTAAAAACAGTCAATTTTGTAAATGATGTTGGCCTTTTTTTTATTTTTAAACCTTAACAATAAATTATTTTGCGAATTTGTATTTTTTTGTGGCAATGGTTATGTGCTTGCATTTTAAATTAATTCATCTTCAAATCAAAACAACAATCTAATTGATAGCCAGGTCTTCAAACATTCAAATAATTTCATTGTTAGATTAGTACTTTTATACATTACTAAATTTAGTATTCCGAACCAGGATACCAATCCAATTGAATAACTTTAATCTCTGGATTTATTTCATTAACTAGCTTTTTAAATTTAGCGACCTCGCTGACTTCAGGTTTGCCTCTGTAATGGTATGGATATACTTCTTTTGGTTCAAAAGCTAAAACAGCACTCACAGCACTTTCTACTGTCATTGTATAAGGCAAATTCATGCAGATAAATGCTTTATCAATATTTTCAAGTGCGCGCATTTCGGGAATATCTTCAGTATCACCAGAAAAATAAATTCGTTGCTTCCCTTTTGATAAAATATAGCCATTTCCTCTGCCTTTGGTATGGAAATTAAGTGCTTCTTCACGCAGATTATACATAGGAATTGCCTCAACGGTGATCCCATATCGTTCTTTAGATTCGCCATTGTTCAAAACATCTAATTGTGGAATATAATTATCAGGCATTTTATTAGCTACCGCTTGAGGCAATATTATTTTAGCTTTCGACGTATCTAAAAAATCTAGTGTTTCCAAATTAAAATGATCTCCATGAATATCGGTTATCAGAATCAAATCTGGCTTTTTCTTATTCTTAAAAGCTTCTGCTCCTCCGACGGGATCGATGTAAATGGTAGTTTCTCCCCACTGTAAAACAGCGGTTGCATGTTCTATTGGGGTTATGGTTACCTCATCTGCATTGTTCGCAATTATTGTTTCCGTTTGTGCTATGCCATTTTTAGAATCTGATTTCTGGATTTCTTTACAAGATGTAAGTAATATTAATACTAGTACTGAGGAAAATATGTATTTCATAAATATCAATTATATAATAAAAGTTTAATTTTTAGGAAAATTCCCTTTAGAAAGTTAGTTCTATTTCAAGTACAATTCCTTAAATATTATTTTTTTATAAAGATATAAAGCATGAGTAAGTTGTGTGTTCGAAAAGAAAATTATTTTATCTCAATCGCTTTTTTTATAAATTCAATCGCAAATTTTTATGATTTGGGACTTATTTTTAAATCTTAAAATTTAAAATTATTAGCTCATTTCTCCAGTTCATAGGTTTTTGCATCAATTTTAAAATAACAAAAACAACCCATCAATAAAGTTTAAGTTAAACTTTTAAATTTAGCAGCATCATTTAGGTTGATAAATTAAAATTATTCCAAACTAAATTTTTAAACCCTTAATAATAAAGTCGCTTTATAGAAACTAAATTGCAACAAAAAATCTAAGCTTACAATTAATACGTATATCAACCAGAGATAAACAAAAAACTTCGAGAGAAGAATAGTAAAAAAACATTTAATTTTTTTTAATTATGACAGAAGCTAAAAGTAATAATGGATTAAAGGTAATAGCTGGGCTATTATTAGTATTGTTAGTTGGTTTAGTAATTTATACAGTAAGCCTGTATAAAGAAAAACAAGACAATACCTTGCAGCTCAACAAAGAGAAGGAGTTAGTGGTAGAGGATTTAACAAACCTTCGTTCAGAATACGACAAGGCCATTTTAGAGAGCAATGCTACGAACGATGAATTAGTATCTGCAAGAGATAATATTGCAAAATATCTTGATTCAGTTAAAACAATGCGTTTAGATATTGCCGCATTAGGAAAGTTCAGAAGACAAGTTAGCATACTTACCAAAGAAAGAGGGCAATTGTTAAGAAAAGTAGATTCGCTAACACGTTATAACAGTAGATTAGTGATGCAGCGAGATAGTACTTTTATTGAGTTAGAAAAGCAAACTTTTTTCAACGATTCATTAGTGGTACAAAATACACAATTGGCTGATGTTGTTGAAAGAGGTTCTGCCTTAAATATTTCAAAATTATCTGTAGATGCCGTAAAAGAACGCAATAGCGGAAAATTAGTTTCTACTCAAAGAGCAGGCGGTACAGATAAATTTAAAGTATGTTTTACATTAACAAACAATGCTATTGCGCAAGCAGGTGACAAACAATTTTTTATTGAAGTTTTAGATCCTCAAGGGAATGTTTTAGGAGAAAGTTTTTCTAAAGCTGCTGAATCTGGTGCTTCGGTAACTTACAGTAAAGCAACTTCTTTTTATTATGAGAACAAAGCCTTAGATGTTTGTGATTTTATCAATAAACCAGTTGGTGATTTCCAAAAAGGAAATTATATGGTGAATGTATATGACAATAAGCTTAAATTGCTAGGAACTAGTAAGTTTGCATTAAAATAATAAAAACTATCCATTAACAAAAAAAGGGGTAAATCATTTAGTTGATTACCCCTTTTTCCTTACCTCAATATTTACTTCAATATTTAGTTTTATTTTAAGCTGCCCACCATATCTTCTGGTTTTACCCAGTCATCATAATCTTCGGCGGTTACATAGCCTAAATTTACAGCTTCTTCTTTTAAAGTAGTGCCATTTTTATGAGCTGTATTCGCAATTTCGGCAGCTTTATAATATCCTATTTTGGTATTTAAGGCTGTAACCAGCATCAGCGAGTTATTTAAAAGTTGCTTTATAACCTGGTGGTTAGGTTCAATGCCTACCGCACAATGTTCATCGAAACTTACGCATGCATCACCCAATAAATGAGCGGATTGTAATATGTTTGCGGCCATCATTGGTTTAAACACATTCAATTCATAGTGCCCTTGAGTTCCAGCTACACTTATCGCCACATCATTACCCATCACTTGAGCACAAACCATCGTTAAAGCTTCACATTGTGTAGGGTTTACTTTACCAGGCATAATAGAGCTTCCAGGTTCATTTGCAGGAATTATAATTTCGCCAATACCAGAACGCGGTCCAGAAGCCATCATCCTAATATCATTGGCAATTTTATTTAAGGCGACAGCCAATTGTTTTAAGGCACCATGGCTTTCAACAATGGCATCGTGCGCAGCTAAAGCTTCAAATTTATTTTCAGCCGTAATAAAAGGCAAACCTGTAAATTCGGCAATATATTTTGCGACTAAAACATCATATCCTTCTGGCGTGTTTAATCCTGTGCCAACGGCGGAGCCTCCTAAAGCTAATTCAGAAAGATGTGGTAAGGTATTATTTAGTGCTCTTAAACCATGGTCTAACTGTGAAACGTAACCTGAAAATTCTTGTCCTAGGGTTAGGGGAGTAGCATCCATTAAATGGGTGCGTCCAATTTTAACTATATTTTTAAACTCAACAACTTTTTTCTGTAAAGTTTCTCTCAATTGTAGGACACTTGGAATGGTAACTTCTGCAATTTTTTTATAGGCGGCGATGTGCATTCCCGTAGGGAAAGTGTCATTTGAAGATTGAGATTTGTTCACATCATCATTAGCCTCTATTGCTTTTTCACCTTCTCCAATTACTTTTCCGGCCAATTCTTGCGCGCGATTAGCTATCACTTCATTAACATTCATATTACTTTGTGTGCCAGAACCCGTTTGCCAAATGACTAATGGAAATTGGTCGTCATGTTTTCCTGCTAAAATTTCATCGCATACCATTGCAATTAAATCTCTTTTCTCCTTGCTCAGAACTCCTAAGGCTTCATTGGTATAAGCTGCTGCTTTTTTTAAATAAGCAAAACCATAAATAATATCTAAGGGCATGGATGCTGGTGTTCCAATTTTAAAATTGTTGCGAGAACGTTCTGTTTGTGCCCCCCAATATTTATCCGATGGGACTTCAACGTTTCCCATAGTATCTTTTTCTATTCTATAAGTCATACTACTTTTTTTATGTATATCACAAAGATATTGCATTAGCTATTTTTTTGGGGTAGTCTTGAATTTTTTTATAGATTTTTTTTGATTTCAGTTATACTGTTAGCCATTTTCAAACTATCTTTGTAATATTAAAATTAGATATTATGTTTGAGTTTGACCAATATTTAGGATTTATAGCGTTTTTAACCATCTTAACTATAGGTTTTTGGTTAATGATTTTTTTATTGACTTTTGTTATTCCTTATTGGGTTGGTGGTAATATTTTAGAAATGTTAAAAGAAAGAAGAGAAGCTAAAAAAGCGAAGCTAGAAAAAGATAAAATGTAAACTTTGCGTTTTTGATAGGATATAAAAAAGAAGCCATAAGGCTTCTTTTTTTGTGACTACTGAATAAGTTTCTTAACCTTCAAAATCATTTTGACCTCCACCAGGATTATTGTTTCGATTTTCTCTATTCGATGCCTTGGGTTGAGTAAAGCGATATAAAAAGGATTGAGTAAATTGTCTTTTTTGCCTTTGTAATTCACTTTACTTATTGACGTTTGCTGTGGTAATATCACTTCTTCTAACCTGCGAATTAAATAAATCACTTACGTTAAAGGATAGGGTTGCGTTGTCTTTAATCACATCTTTATTAAATGCTAAACTGGTGCTTAGAATGCTCTCGTTAACACTTTGCGCATCGCTTTGTAACCCTGAATAAAAAATAATAGATTAAAAATCAATAGCACCAAGAAGTGGAATTTTCGAATTAAAGTTTGTCAACCAAGTAAAGTTGTCTGTAGCAAAATTTTGAACCATTAACTCGTTATTACTGTTTATAAAACTAAAATCACCAAGTAGTGCTTGTTGAAAAAGTTTAAATTCCATGTTAAACGCCAATTTCTCTTTGGGGTATAGGTGTTGGTAAATTCCATTCCTAATCAGTTATCTGTTGTTAAATTAATGGGTTTACGCACTTGTACGGGTACCAAAACTGGGTTGTTTATATCGTCTGGATTTGCAATTTCAACAAAATCTCCAGTTTCTTGCGTAACAAACTGAAAAACACTGGTTGTACTATTCAAATACGCCGTTGTCGTAAACGTAATTTTCTCTCATAGTTTTAAGTAAGCTAAATCGTAAGCGTAAGTAAAAGCTGCATCTAAATCAGGATTTCCTTAAAAAAGATTGCGATTATTGGACCTTGATGGGAAAGGATTAATAAATAAAAGCTCTTGGACTTCACAATCTTTTACTTTAGCTGAGGGTTACTTGTTCGGTCTCTGAAAATTCATAGCTTAAGAAAACAGAATGAAACCAATTGATATAATTTTTATCCGTATTTTGATTGGAGTTTACCAAATTCATTCGAATGTCTGATGCCTTCATTCTCAAGCCACCCAATGCATTAAATTTACCACATTGGCTGCCTAATTGCGTTTAAGACGCATTCACGTATTCTTTATAAATTAGTACGTTACTAAAGTTTGGATCTGAATTAAAATTTCCGTCTGGTTGTTTAATTCTAAAATCAAAATCTTTCGTTTCTCAGATTTAACCTAAGTGTCCCATTTTATTATCTGGATAATCTAAAAAAGTATTTACGGAACCAGTAGTGCCTTCCATTTTACTTTGTTTTAGTATAATGTTCAAAACACCAACGGTTCCTTCTGCATTGTGGCGCGCTGCGGGGTTGGTAATTACTTCTACTTTTTAAATGGCATCGGCAGGAAGTTATCACAATTTTCCGAGACTTAAACCTGAAAGTGCTGACGACTTTCATTTTATTAATATCTGAACACTTTCATTACCTCTAATACTAATACTTATATTACCTCTACATCAACCGGAACAGATGCTACATTCGATAAAATATCAGTTACTGAAACTCCTTTTAGGGCTAAATCTTGACCAACATTATATACTTTTTATCTAATCTTAGTTCCACTGTAGCCTTTTCGGCTACGGCCTCAATACCCTCTAATTGTTCCACATCAGGAGCTAGCTTAATGGTTCCCAAGTCTACAGATTTACTCAGCGTTTGGTCTGTAAGCTTATAACTTTTATAGCCAATATAATCAAGACTTATATTATATTTTCCAGCCGCAGCTTATACTTTATATTTACCGTTAACATCAGTAATACCAGCAGTAACTTTACTTGAATCAGCAACGATTTGTAGTATTAAGGTTGCATATTCCAAAGATCGACCCGTTTCCTGGACGAGAATGATACCTGTTATTTTAATTGTTTTTTCTTGTTCAGATCTTTGTGCAAATGTTGTAAGGTTTAATAAAGATAAAATAACAGGAAATAATTTTGCCATAATTAGGATCCTAATTAATCTTTATTCTTTTTCTTTTTTTTCTTTTGTGGCTTAAATCCGTCTTTTTGAAGTTGTGTAAAAGCTTCGTATTTTTCTGAGGGTAAATTCAATTTTAATTCTTCATCCTGTTCTTTAACAATTTTTTCCATGGCCTCTCTGGTTTTCTCAGCAGGCAATTTCAAAATTGATAATTCAATTCTTTTTTGAATGTATTTGGTTAAAGTAGTTCTTAGTATTGCTTCTTCAAACGGGTTTAAACTAAGAGACTCTGTAAGCTTAGGCATTTCTTGGTCAATAATTTCTTCGGCGGTTAAAGGTTTTGGAGGTTCTTGTGTATTGGTTTCTGGCATTTGGTTTCTTTGCATTCCCATCCCACCTCTACCGAATTGACCTTGCGCTTGGGCATATCCAGTTATTAAAAGACTTATGATAACTAAAAAATTTTTATACTTTTTCATAATAATTTTCTTTGATTTTAAAACTAGTATAAGGTTCAATAGTTCTAGGTTAAAAGTTTGTTAAAATAATTTTAAATCGTAATTTGCTCTTATTTTAGAGCTTAAATAATGGTCTTAATTAAATCTGGTGGACGACCAATTATGGCCTTGTTTTTATGAATAATTATAGGTCTTTCTATTAATTTAGGATGTTCCACAAAAGCAGCTATTATGTCATCTTCCGAAAGGGTTTTGTTTTTGTAGTTTTCTTTCCAAACAGTTTCATTTTTCCTAACCAAGTCAATCGCCGCTATTCTTAAAAGCTTTAATATTTCTTTAATTTCCAAATTAGTAGGCACATCTTCTAAATAGTTGATCACTTTAAATTCTTTTCCAGAAGCTTCAAGAATAGCTAAACCTTCACGAGATTTTTGGCATCTTGGGTTATGGTAGATTTTCATCATCTTTTTTGGATTTTTCGATTTTTAGATGTGATTGGATTTGCTATATTAATCAATTTTCAAAATGAAAAATCTTCAAATCAATAATTGCTACATTGTTAAATTAATTAAATCAACTTTTATTCAAAAAATCTAAACTCATTTCCGTTAGTGTTTTTACCCCTAATAAAAGACCGCTATCATCAATCTTAAAATCTGGCGTGTGGTGTGGGAAAGCTTCTATGTTTCCTGAAGTCATTCCCCCTAAAAAAAAGTAAAAACCAGGAATTACCTTTTGAAAATATGAAAAATCTTCTGCGCCAGTAACCGCTTTTTGAGTCTGAACATTGTTTTTGCCTGCAACGCGTTCCATAGTCGGTACCATCTGTAAAACCAATTTTGGATCATTATAGGTAATTTCGGTACTGTTGGTTATTTCAATAGTTGCATCGCCACCGTAAGCTTTCGCTATTGCAGGTACCATTTCTTCCATTCTACGATTAATGAGTTTTTGCATGTCATAATCAAGCGTTCTTATTGTCCCAATCATTTCGGCACTTTCGGGAATAATGTTGAAACGAACCCCACTGGTGATTTTACCTACGGTAATTACAGCAGCTTCATTAGTCAATTCTGCTTCACGACTAATGATGGTTTGCAATCCGTCTATGATTTTCGCACTTATTAAAATCGGGTCCACGCCAGACCAAGGCTGAGAACCGTGACTTTGTTTTCCTTTTACATAGATAACAAAACGTTGAGCAGCTGCCATGGTGCCACCAGATTTATAGCGAATAGTACCTACTGGTGTAGCGGAATTTATATGTAATCCGAAAATAGCATCGACTTTCGGATTTTCTAAAACACCTTCTTTAATCATTAACGACGCTCCACCTTCTTCCCCCGGAGGCGCACCTTCTTCTGCAGGTTGAAAAATGAATTTTATAGTACCATTAATTTTATCTTTATTTTTCGATAATACTTCGGCAACGCCCATTAAAATAGCAATATGTGTATCGTGGCCGCAAGCATGCATTACGCCCACTTTTTCGCCTGCGAATTCGCCAATTTCGACTGATTTATACGGTAGATCATTGCGCTCCGTAACAGGTAAGCCATCAATATCAGCCCTTAAACCTATGACTTTCCCTGGTTTATTTCCTTTTAAAATACCCACTACGCCAGTTATAGCGACTCCTGTTTGTACTTCTATTCCCAAAGATTTTAAATGCTCTGCTATTTTATCGGCAGTTTTAAACTCCCTGTTCGATAATTCTGGATATTGGTGAAAATCTCTGCGCCAATCGATTACTTTAGCTTCAACACTTTTGTAATCTTTCTCTAAAGCGGCATTTTGTGCCACTAAAGAACTACCAATAAGTAGGCAGCAACCTAATACTAATTTATACATAATTTAAAATTTTATAAGTTTATAATCGTCATTTTGCAATTGTAAAAGTGCTGTCATAGCGGATAATGATACTTGAACACCGGGTAATAATTCTTCTTTTTTAAAACCTCTTGAATGTATCGATTGGCCGCAAACAATAACTTGTCCGCCGACAGCGAGCAAATCTTTTATAAGTTTCGCATTTGGGTTGTTTATTCCGAACTTCTTTTGATAGGTTTCATGGCTAATAATATCTTTTGTTGCTAAATTATGAATGACTAAAGCAACATGTAAATTTTCGGGCGGAACACCGGCCTTTGCGTGCATATTTAAAAAACGTGCAGCGGTTTCTAATGATGTATTTAGGTGCTCCTTTTTATCAGAAGTTTGCATCACATCAAAAACAGCTTTAAATACTAGAGAAGTATCCGTTTTAAATTCAGGATTATTAATGGTAAAAACTTTTCCATAGTTAGGAATAATTGGCCCTGCTGTTTTTTCTTGTGCAGTTCCTGAAATAGCGTATAAGTAAAACGAAATCATAAAAAGTAGTATCGTTTTCATTTTCAATGAGTTAAAAAAATTAAAGAAAGTTATTGACTTATAGTTTCTCAAATATATTCAAATTCGATGGAATGGGGTATTATTGTTCATAATTAATAAAAGCAAGACTTTAGTATCCTATCAATTATCATTAAATTCACACTTCCGTAGAAATTTAATAAAATACCCTTGGAAAACTATATCAATCAATTAAATGAAGCTCAGAAAGCACCAGTATTACATAAAGATGGACCTTTAATTGTCATTGCAGGTGCTGGTTCTGGAAAAACGCGTGTTTTAACCTTTAGAATTGCTTACCTGATGAGCAAAGGCGTTGATGCCTTTAATATTTTGGCACTTACGTTTACCAATAAAGCGGCACGCGAGATGAAAAATCGTATTGCGAGTATTGTTGGAAATTCAGAAGCTAAGAACTTAATGATGGGTACTTTTCATTCTGTTTTCGCAAAATTATTGCGTTATGATGGCGATAAATTAGGCTTTCCGAGCAATTTTACCATTTATGACACCCAAGACTCGCAACGTTTAATGTCGGCTATTATAAAAGAAATGGGTTTAGATAAAGATATTTACAAGTACAAACAGGTACAAAACAGAATATCATCTTATAAAAATAGTTTAATTACGGTTCGTGCTTATTTCAACAATCCTGAATTACAAGAAGCTGACGCCATGGCAAAACGCCCAAGAATGGGCGATATTTATCAAAATTATGTAGATCGATGTTTTAAAGCTGGAGCGATGGATTTTGATGATTTATTGCTGAGAACTAATGAATTATTGAATCGGTTTCCGGAAGTTTTAGCCAAGTATCAAGATCGTTTTCGTTATATATTGGTTGATGAGTACCAAGATACGAATCACTCACAATACCTAATAATAAAAGCTTTATCTGATAAATTTCAGAATATTTGCGTAGTTGGCGATGATGCGCAGAGTATTTATTCTTTTAGAGGAGCAAACATTAGTAATATTTTGAATTTTCAGAAAGATTATGATGATGTTGCTATGTATCGTTTGGAACAAAATTACCGTTCTACCCGAAATATTGTCAATGCTGCAAATTCTATCATCGCAAAAAATAAAAATCAATTAGAAAAAGTAGTTTGGACAGATAATGATGATGGTACAGCCATCAAAATTCATCGCAGCCCTACGGATGCCGAAGAAGGCAGATTTGTAGCTGGCTCTATTTTTGAGAACCGCATGCAGCACCAAATGCTCAATGGAAGTTTTGCTGTGTTGTATCGCACCAATTCCCAATCCAGAGCTATTGAGGATGCGCTTAGAAAAAGAGATATTCCGTATCGGATTTATGGTGGATTATCGTTTTACCAACGTAAAGAAATAAAAGATGTACTTTCTTATTTGCGTTTGGTGATCAATTCAAAAGATGAAGAAGCGTTAAAAAGAATCATTAATTTTCCAGCTCGTGGAATTGGGCAGAGTACCATTGATAAACTAACAGTCGCAGCAAATCATTACGGGCGTTCTATTTTTGAAGTAATTGAAAATTTAGATAAAATAAATCTTAAAATAAATTCTAGTACGACCAATAAGTTGGTAGATTTTACCAACATGATTAAGAGTTTTCAGATTATGAATGAAACTGCTGACGCATTTGCTTTATCAGAACATGTTGCCAAAAAAACAGGAATTTTATTAGAATTTAAAAAAGATGGTACACCCGAAGGAATAGCTCGTATGGATAATATCGAGGAATTGCTTAACGGGATTAAAGATTTTGTGGAAGGACAAAGAGAAGTAGTTGATGCCACAGGAAATATTAGTGAGTTTTTAGAAGATGTTGCTCTGGCAACAGATTTGGATAATGATAAAGGTGACGATGATCGTGTAGCTTTAATGACTATACATTTAGCAAAGGGATTAGAATTTCCGTATGTGTATATTGTGGGAATGGAAGAAGATTTATTTCCGTCAGGGATGAGTATGAGTACACGAAGCGAATTAGAGGAAGAACGCCGGTTATTTTACGTGGCATTGACCAGAGCCGAAAAACAAGCTTATTTAACTTATACTCAAAATCGTTACCGTTGGGGAAAATTAATTGATGCAGAACCAAGTCGGTTTTTAGAAGAGATTGATGAACAATATGTGGAAAATCTAACGCCTATTGACAAGCCGAGCTATCGTTACAAATCATTAATTGATACTGATATTTTTGGGGATGTTGATAAAAGTAAATTACGTCAAGAAAAACCAACGAATGGTGTGCCACCAACCACCAATAAACCGAATGAAAATCAGTTACAGAAACTTAGAAGGTTAAAACCAGAATTGGCACAACCGATAGGAAATACTAATGTTATAGATCCTAATTTACAAGAAGGCAGCATGGTAAATCACACCCGTTTTGGTAGAGGTAAAGTTTTGAACTTAGATGGCGTGGGTAATGATAGAAAAGCCGAAATTCTGTTTGAAAGTGCCGGTATTAAAAAATTATTGTTGCGTTTTGCTAAGTTAGAGGTGATTGGATGATTTGTTTTTTGTGTATATCTATCCATAGAATCAACTTTGTCAGAGTTTTGAACTTTGACAAAGTTTAAGAATTTTAAAACTCTGCCTAGGGCTAATTATTATTAAAACTAGAATCCGAAGGAGTCATACTTTGGTTTAAGTTTTCTTTATAATTATATTTTTCAATAAAGGCTTTCAGTCCAATGGAAGTGATTTCTATTAAAAATATTGTTTCAGTCATTAGCAGGCAATATTTTATTGTAATTTGTAAAACATTTTATTTGGCATAAAAGTATGGCAGAATTTATAAAAATATATCCAGAAAATCCTAATCCCAAGGAAGTTAAAAAAGTTGTCTCTGTATTACAGAAAGGTGGCTTGGTAATTTACCCAACGGATACCGTATATGGTTTAGGTTGCGATATTACCAATACAAAAGCTTTAGAAAAAATAGCAAGAATCAAAGGGATAAAGTTAGATAAAGCTAATTGGTCTTTTATATGTGCAGATCTGAGTAATTTATCGGACTATGTGAGGCAAATTGATACTAGAACATTTAAGATTTTAAAACGTGCTTTACCAGGTCCCTATACCTTTATTCTACCTGGAAACAATAATTTACCTAAAGAATTTAAGAAGAAAAAAACAGTTGGTATTCGTGTTCCTGATAATAGCATCACCAAAGCCATCGTTGAAGCCTTAGGAAACCCAATAGTATCTACTTCCATTCGCGATGAGGATGAATTACTAGAATACACTACAGATCCAGAATTGATTTATGAAAAATGGCAAAATTTAGTGGATATTGTTATTGATGGGGGTTATGGAGATAATGTGGCCTCTACAGTTATCGATTTATCCGAAGAAGTGCCTTTAGTCATTAGAGAGGGAAAAGGTAGCATTGATATTTTTTAGATGTTGGGCTTATAGTGTTTTAGTATGAGCTAAAAGTTGTGTTTCTGTACTGAATCTATTTTTTTTAGTTTGTGAATTAAAATGAAAATTTTTCTTGAATGCTTTCAATATATTATCATTATTAATAAAATCAATGGTGACTTTAAAATATATAAATTAGTTTTCTTCAATATCTTTTAATTGCTAAATGTGTTTTAAGTCAGATTTTATATGGTTTTTTTGAAGGCGGATTAGAGTCGTAATTCCTTATAGGCATAACCACTTCTTTTAATACTTCTTAATACTTTACAATTGCAAGATTTAAGGTTACTGATTAGTTTCAAATATTTATATATGGAATCATTCTTGTTGCCTTTTTAGAACTTCTTTATCATAAGATGAAGTACTCTTTCCCTGTTCCAAATTCAAAAATTCCCTTAAAGCTAATCATAATTGGGTCATTTTGAGTTTTGGTTACATTAATTCTTAATTAGAAAACAATGCCGCAGCAATATTTGTAAAACATTGTATCAGAAATTAAATCAGAAAAGAGTGAAAAGAATACTTATAGATTTTTCAGGAAATATAAGCACATCTTGAAACAGACTGTTAAAATTTCAAAACACAATGATTATAACTTTGTATAAAATCAATAATTTTATTAGTTCTGAAAAAATAATTTCAACAAGTAGACGCAAAAAAAAAGATCACCTCTTGAGATGATCTTTCAATTTTTCTAAATAATGATTTTATTATTTAGGCATGACAACAGTGTCAATGGCATGAATCACTCCATTAGAAGCTGCGACATCCGCAATAACTACAGTAGAGGTTCCTTTGTTTTCATCAGTTAAAATTACTTTTCCATCTTTAAGACTTAAATCAATTTTCCCACCTTGCACTGTATCTACGGTAAATTTTCCGTCATGTTTTGCTATCGCATCCATTACTGCGGTAGCTTCAAATTTTCCAGCGACTACATGGTATGTAAGAACTGCTGTTAATTTGTCTTTACTCTCTGGCTTTAGTAGACTCTCTACTGTACCTTCTGGCAATTTATTAAACGCATCATTTGTCGGTGCAAATACAGTGAATGGTCCTATACCACTTAAAGTATCCACTAATCCCGCTGCCTTAACTGCTGCAACCAAAGTGGTAAAAGCATCATTTCCTATAGCAACACCTACAATGTTTGGAGTGTCTTGTACTGTATTATTTCTGTTTGAATCTTCCATAATTTTGTTTTTAAAATTTATTAATTTACTATTTACCTAAAGGTACAACACTACATTTTTTATTTAATGTAATTAACAAAAGATTAAATAAATTTAGATGTACTTTAACAATAGGTAGAAATTATGAGGAAAACTGAGATGTAATCTCGTATTAGGTCATAAGTATCAAGCCAAATAAATTTAACTTTTAGTAATATGCTATTTCTTTATATTTTTTTTCAACCACTTTATCAAATTTTATTGCCAGATTCCAAATATTACCAAAACCTTAATTATCCTTGAAGAAATTGAATATTATCTATTATAAATCAACTGAATATAACGACGCTCTTTCCTAATTCTAAAATTTATAATCTTTCCTGAAAGTAACTGATAATAAATAGGTTTTGTAGTTTTGGTTATATAAATCCTCATTTTGGAAACAATAAGGCAAACCTATTTACCAACCTTTATATCATAAATTAAACCAGAAAAAAATGAAAATAATAGTTATAGTTATAGGTTCTTTAGGGAACGTAAGCAAACCCTTAAACAAGATATTGGTTCAAAAGCGCAACAGGTCAAAGTTATCATTAGTAATAATGAAAGAAAGGATGCAATTGAAGCATTGGGAGTAAAATACAGGATTGTAATTAAGAAAAATGTTAGTTTTCTTTCGGAAACTTTTAAAGGTTCGGGTTCGGTTTTTGTAATGGCTACACTTGGCAAGGAAATTTTCTTTGATGAAACTATCGATATTATACAAGAAATAACACAGCTAGGTAAAGCCTTTAAAGCCGCTAATGAACAATCTGGGGCAAAAAAGTGGTTACATTAAGTGCTCAAGGTGTCAACAAGAATTATGGAAGTGGTCATCTGGTTTTGAACTACAACATCGAAAATATCCTAAAACAACTACTCTCGGATGTCGCCATTAAAGTTATGTGTCTATCTTTTTTTATCAACTTATTAAGGTTAGTTTAAAGCGCCGGGGCCTTGCTTGCTATTTGGATGTAATAAAATAGATAATGTTTAGTTCTTAAAGATATCCAAATATATACTCGCTAAAGCCATTTTCTTCATCTACATTATTCATCAAAAATCCTTGAGGTTTCAAAGTGGTTTTGTGGCTGTACCTCCTTTCTAGGCACGCTGCACTCGGCTCTTCGCCTGGCTAATGTAATCCGCAGGTAAATGTTGAATTTACCGTTTTCTTTGGCTTTACTTTTTTTGATATAAAATAAGAGAGAAAGAGAATGTGACACCTTTTATTTTTTAAATTCTTCTAAATCTACGAAAAAAAATTAAAAATATATTAAGTCAACTATTTGTTCTTCAGACAACTAACTTCAATTCGGTGTCAGTTGGTAAACGTATTTAGGTGACATCGAATTAGCCCCTTTTAGATTGCATTTATTTGATATCAAATGATATTGAATAAAATAAAAAAACCTGTAAATCAATTATTTACAGGTTTTTTTTAGTGCCTTTTAAAGGTCTTTAAGCGGAGAAAGAGGGATTTGTTTTTTCTTCGTGAAGTGCCGTAAAGTAAGGCTTCGCGAAGCCAAAATCTTTAAGTGACACCTCAACCGACACCTCTTTATTTGATACAAAAAATCATAAATTCAAAGCTCTCAAATATATGAATAATTACTTGATAATTAAAGCTTTAACGTCAAAATTTGAACTGGTTATTGAATGAGTTTTGAACTGGTAAAGTTCAATATTTGACGAGGTTAAATAAAGTTACTACCCAATAATTAAAGGTTCAACTTGTTCAATTTTTAGGCTTGTATATTGGCAGAACTCTTCTATAGATACAAGCTCATTTTGGAGCTTATTGCGTTCCTTTCGGATGTTTTGTAACAGTCTAATACTTTGGCGATAGCTCTTTCCGGTAATGCGTTGTATATCCTTCGGGTAAATACACAATCTCTTATATTCTGTTTTCATACTCTATCTATAGCTTTGATTGGGCTTTGACTTACTTGAAACTCCTGTAATCCAATTTATTTGATTCAATAAAATTAGTAAAAAATCTCTTTTGTTCAGAAGGGACAATTGTTGCGGTTTTTTGGTTGGTGGGATGAGACATTTGTGCTATTTCCTGCCATTTATACCTAAAAGGGACATATGGAATAGGGGAGTGTTTTTTATGCGATTTAATTGGCTAAAATTTGTTTTAGGATTCATTGGAATTGTTGCAACGGAAAGTGGATCGAGAGACTATTTAAAACAAATTATAAACTTAAATTTTAGGAATTATGGCAAGACAGAAAGGCATAATTAAGTTGAAAGGTACTATTGGAGATATTACTTTTTACAAGACCCAAGACGGGCATTTGGCACGTGAAAAAGGAGGCATCGATGCCAGCAGAATCAAAAATGATCCTGCGTTTCAAAGAACGCGTGAGAACGGTTCTGAATTTGGAAGAGCCGGTAAGGCTGGGAAAATATTAAGAACGGCTTTGAGAGCTTTGCTTTTAAATTCTGCAGACGGTAGAGTGGTAAGTCGATTGACTCAAGCTATGGTGAAAGTGATCCAAGCGGACACGATTAGCGAGCGTGGGTTACGAAATGTAATTGATGGTGAGGCTGAATTGCTTATTGGTTTTGAGTTCAACATCAGAGGGAAACTGGGGACTAGTTTGTTTGCTCCCTTTGTAGGGATAATCGACAGAGTATCTGGAGATATCAGCGTTGATTTGGATTCGTTTATTCCCGCTAATATGATTGCAGCTCCAGGAGGAACGACACATTTTAAAATTATTTCAGCTGGTACTGAAATTGATTTTGAGGCAGAGACTTTCGTATCAACGAATTCTGAAACTGCGATTCTTCCATGGGATATGACAGCAACAGCGGCGATTAGTCATGTAAACCCGGTCACGCCAAACAGCACAAAACCGTTGTTTTTGGCTTTAGGTGTTGAGTTTTACCAACAAGTAAATGGCCAGATGTATCCTTTGAAAAATGGATCCTACAACCCGTTAGCTTTGGTTAGCGTAAGCGGATTGTAATACCGATTATGTATTCAATATAGTCCAATAAAAATTGGACCGTTTTCATACTATACCGAAAAATCGGTACAAGTTATCGGCATTATACCAGAAAATTTTCGGATAAATACAAAAATATAATTGATATAAGATGGGTTTAGTATTAACCAGAATCTATTTTCCTGAAGGAACGCAAGGGATGCTAGAATGGAACGGCACACTAGTTTGTTATACCATCGAATTGCCTTGGTTGGGAAATCAAAGGCGTATCTCTTGTATTCCCGAGGGAGACTATGTTTTGAAAAAGCGATACAGTGCAAAATTCGGATGGCACTTGCATGTGATACATGTTCCGGGAAGAGATTTGATCTTAATCCATCCCGCCAATGATGCCAAAAAAGAATTATTAGGCTGTATTGCTCCTGTTACCAAACATACGGGAATAGGGAAGGGCAATTCTTCCCGAATCGCATTGAAAAAGCTGAAAGCAGTGGTTTATGCTGCTTTAGAATCTTTGAGCCTCTAGAAATGACTGACACGCACTATATTTGGAGCAATACGATTGACGAAAAACGTGTGGCTATTGGATATGACACTAAAGGAAAGCCATACGAAACAGTTAAAAACAAATCAGCGAATGGAGCAGACGATCTATTGACAACAGTGGAAGACTATGGAAAGTTTTTGGTTAGTGTAATGAACGGTGATGGGCTTTCGGAAAAAGTATTTGACGAGATGGTCACGGCTCAAGTTGCAACTAAAAACGGAAAACATTTCGGACACGGATTTGAAATTTATAATTTTAAAAATGGAGATTATGCATTATCACACGGTGGAGCAGACAACGGAGTTCAAACCCTTGTTTTTATATATCCGAAAACAAAAAAAGGACTTATTATCTTCACAAATGTGGATGATGGATACAAAGTTTATGAGAAAATTTTGACCCATTATTTGGGCGAACAAGGAAAAGAAATAATTAAAATTGAAACGGCAAAATAAAAATTACTGGCAAAAGATTAGAATTCATTGGGTTTGAATAGTAGCGATAGCCAAACGGTAGCTATCGCAAGAGTTAAAGAAGTCTATGTAGTATGAAATTGCAGGTTTGCTATTACTTGGAGAATTGTTTTACAGTAACACGAAAGTGATTTTGAATTCAATTCTTTTGTATGATAAATCAACTATATTTACATAAAATCAAGTTCTAATAAGACGTTTATCGATTTTTAGAAGTACTAGCGGTAGGCGACAAGTAATCAAAATCAATAATGAACGACAATAATTTAAAAATTATGCAACATTACAAACAACTATTCTCAATTTTTACTATTCTCTTAGTTCTGACAAATAATACATTTGCTCAAACAAAAAAAATAGAGCAAATTGACTCTCTGATGAAATGGTCAAACCAAATTGGGGTTTTTAATGGAAACGTACTTATTTCAAAAAACGATAAAATAATTTATCAAGCTTCATTTGGTTTTACCGATGTAACAAAAAAGAAGAAATTAAATGCTGGTTATAGATTTAATATTGGATCTATTACAAAAGAATTTAGTGCGGTAGCTTTAATGCAATTGTAGGAACAAGGAAAATTGGAGTTGGATGATACCGTTTCAAAATTTATTCCTGAATTACCAAAATGGGCAAATGAAGTCGCAATTAGAGATTTATTACAATATACTAGCGGCATACCTAACGTAAACTGGAAAATTATTAAAAATGACAAAGACCTTTTTGATGGTTTAAAGCTAACCGATACTCTTGATTTTAAACCTGGCACAAATTACGATTACAACAACAATAATATTTTTTTGAGGCAATTTATTGTTGAACGATTAACAGGGATGTCCTTTAAAATGTATGCAGAAAAGTTCATATTTAAACCTTGCAAAATGAACTCGTCTATTTTGACACCTTTTGGAAATGAAAAAAATATAGCTAAAGGGTTTAATAATAATCTAATTCAAGATAAATCGGACTTACCAATAACCGGTGGAACTTACTTAACAACCATTGATTTGCTAAAATGGGTAAATTGTCTTCATTCAAAAAAAATAATTAATAATCAATCGCTGTATGAAATAGGTCAACAATTTGATTTAGAAGAAACTCAATCCCCTTTAGGACAAGCAAAATACAAGGATGAAAATTTGATTGAGCATTTACACGACGGAAGAGCTGGAAATTATGAAGCCATTTTAGTTTCGGATATTGATGAAAAGTTTACAGTCATTTTGTTAGACAATAACTATAATGGAAAAATTTTTGAAATATCAAATGCGATCATAGCAATATTGAAAGACCAAAAATTTAGCCTTCCACAAAACAATCATAAATAAGAAGCTATCTTCTAAAGTGGTTCCGGAGAACTTCTGTATCAGTACTAAATTCAATATCCGGAATTCTAATTAGCCTTTTTGATAATTTTATCATTGTTGCTGTTTAACATTTTGTTTCTCAAAATCATCATGTCCTCACTTACTTTTTTATCCAACACCTTTGCGTAATGTTGTGTAGTACGTAAGTTTTTATGTCCAAGCATTTTGCTTACGCTTTCTATTGGAACGCCGTTTGTCAACGTTACCGTAGTGGCAAAGGTATGGCGGGCTATGTGGAAGGTCAGGTCTTTTTCGATTTCACAAACGCCGGCAATTTCCTTTAAATACGCATTCATTTTATGGTTGCTCAAAATGGGTAGCAGTTTATTTTGATTGCAGCATTCCGGATGATCTTCGTATTTATCAATAATCATTTGGGTAATTGGAAGAATTGGAATCTTCGAAGCGGTTTCTGTTTTCTGGCGGATTAACTAATTTTTAGTCAAATAGAGATAGTCAGGCCTGAAACATTTCTACAAACATCGGTCTAAAACTCTCCTTCGTTTGTTCCTTGCAGGTCAAAGATATATACTAATTGCGTATGTTTGTAAAATTTAAAATGTGAAAGTCCGATTATTATGGGGCTAGACCATTAGTCTAATTTCGCACTATAAAGTCGGATTGTTTTAAGTCCTTATCACCCAAAATTAAAACATTAGAAAATCAAAAAAGAAAACAAATTATATTTCTTTAAAATTTAATGACTCCATTTTAAAATTTATAAATAACTTTGGGCTTTAACTTTTTTATAAGATATTGTAAAAAAATAGCATTCATTCACTATAAAATATAGCCGTTGAATAAAGATATTATAAATACCTCTTTTTTCATTCACCAATTGAAGCAAGGCCAAAACTCGGCTTTTGAAACGCTGTACCATTTATATTTTCAAAAATTATCTCATTTTGCCAATAGCTATATTGAGAATGAAGAGGAGTCGCAGGAAATCGTCCAAAATGTTTTTTTTAAACTTTGGAAAAAACGCGAAAAATTAGCTGTAGATGTTAATTTACATTCCTATTTATTTAAAATGGTTAAAAATTCCTGCTTGGATTATTTTAAACACCAAAAGGTAAAAGCAAACTATAGCCAACATTGTGACATTGAAAGAAAAAAAATCAATCACTTTGCTTTAATGGATACACCAAGTACCCTTTATATTGAAAACGAACTGTTAGAAAAAATAAATTCTTCTGTCGACAAACTTCCTGAAGCCTGCAAACGCATATTTATTAAAAGTAGGTTTCAAGGTATGAATCACAAAGAAATCGCAGAGGAATTAGACATTTCAACAAAAACAGTTGAAAATCAAATCACAAAAGCCTTGAAGTTTTTACGAGTAGAACTAAAAGAATACACCGCACTTTTTTTCTAATTTTAAAAAAAAAATCAAAATCGCATAGGGGGAACTTACTATTGAATCGTCTTAGTATAAACACCCTATGAAAGAGGCCGATTTAATACAGTTTATCGAGCGAAAAGGAGATGCCGAATTTGATAAAAAAATAATTTTCTGGATAAACGGTTCTCCAAATAATCAAGCTTTATTTAGTACAGTAAAGGCTAAACATGTAGTTGACACATTAGATTCTAATACCGAAAGTACCCTTGCCACAAGAAAGTATACTGAATTTCTAGAAAAAAAGAAAGCAAGGAAGAAACCTTTACGCTTTTTATTAAAAGTAGCATCTATAATTATTCTACCGCTACTACTCTCCACTTATCTTTATTTCAACAATCAAAACAGTACTTCTGATAAAGAACAACTTGCCTTTACTTCCTCTGTTAAAGAACAAAAAAAGGTTACTCTTAAGGACGGAACTGTAGTTTGGTTAAATGCCGACAGTAAAATTGTTCTTGATAATGAATATAACTCTGATGAAAGAAGAGTGAAGCTATATGGTGAGGCTTTCTTTGATGTTGTAAAAAACAAAGACAAACCCTTTATCGTAGAAACCGCTTCTGGAATCAAAGTAAAAGTTCTAGGAACCACCTTTAATGTTAAGTCTTATTCTTCTGAAAGAAATGTAGAAGCAACGCTAGTCACCGGAAAAGTGGAACTGTACGATCAAAAAGAAGATAAAGCGCTATTGACATTAAGTCCCAAACAGAAAGCCACCTTTTCTAAGAAAGAAAAAGAATTATCCATTACTGAATTAGCTACTGAAAATATTACCTCATGGAAATCAGGACGCTTAATCTTTGACAAAACACCATTAGATGAGTTTGCATTGAACATCGAACGCTGGTTTGATGTTAAAGTAGTTATTGCCTCAAATAACTTTAAAGGCTATTCGTTTTCAGGAAAAATTGACAAAACGAACACTATCGACGATATCATGAAAGTATTAGAAGTTTCCTCTAATTTGAATTGTACATATACTAAAAACACGAATACGCTTGTGATTAAATCAAAATAAAAAAAGAGAGTGCGCCAACACTCTCTTCATTCAAAAGGCTTTATAGCTGAATACCGTTTCAAAACAAAATACTAACCAAAAACCGATGTTAAAATTATGAAAAAAAACCGAATTAAAAAGAATTCTACTCGAAGCAGTTCGTCTTCTTTAGATAAATTTATTAGAATAATGAAAATATATTCTGTATTAGTTGCCCTCACGATTTTTAAAATTTCTGCTATAAGCTTGCCTACCTATGGTCAAAAAATCGCTATTGACTATGACAAGACAACTTTGAAAGAAATCATTTCAAAAATTGAAAACCAGTCGGAATTTACTTTTTTCTACAATAACAAATTAGTAGATGAAAATACACTTATTACCATCAAAGCGTCCTCAAATAAAATTAACAATGTGTTAGACAAGGCATTGAAAGGCACAGGTATTTCGTATGAACTGATGAATAATAAGGTTATTCTTTTTAAAGAAAACACGGAACAACGTAGAAAAAACTTTACTTTCGCCGAAGTCAAAATAGTAGAAAGCAGCTCTTTTATCCAAGAAAAAATAGAAGTAAAAGGAACTGTAGTTGATGAGTCAGGCATTCCTATTGTGGGAATAAATGTGAGTATCAAAAACACAACTTCAGGAACGCTAACTGATATTGACGGAAACTTTAGTTTAAAAGCAAACTATGATGACATCATAGAAATAAGCTACATGGGTCTAAAAACCGAAACAAGAAAAGTTACCAAACAAAACACCAGCTTTAAGATCACTATGATGGCTGACATCAGCGCCTTAAACGAAGTAATTGTTGTGGCTTACGACAAGCAAAGTAAAAGTTCTTTTACAGGAGCAGCGGTAAGTGTTGATGTTTCAAAAATTCAAGAAACTCCTGTGGCTTCGTTTCAAGAAAGTTTACAAGGAAATGTAGCGGGAGTACAAATGTCTTCTGCCAGTGGACAACCTGGTTCTGCTCAAAGCATTCGTATTAGAGGAGTCGGTTCCATAAATGCCAACTCAGATCCATTGTATGTTGTCGATGGTATTCCTGTGGTTTCAGGAAACATTTCAACAATCGCCACGAGTTCTAATACAATTGCTGGTATAAACTCAAAAGATATTGAAACAATTACCGTTTTAAAAGATGCTTCGGCAACTTCTATCTATGGATCAAGAGGAGCAAACGGAGTGGTTCTTATTACAACCAAAAGAGGAAAATCTGGTAAAACTAAATTTAATTTCAATACACAATATGGCGCTAGTGAAATGATTCTATCCGATAGAAACAAACTATTGACTACTCCCGAGCATTTAGAATTAATGATTGAAAGCCGAATTAACATTGGCGACAGCCCTGAAATTGCTCAAAAATATATTTATGATCAAGTAGATGAAAACGTAAATACAAACTGGCAAGATGTTATTAGTAGAACAGGAGAATACAAGCAATATGGTTTAAGCGCCAGCGGTGGTAGTGATAAAACTACTTTTTATTCTTCTCTAGGAATTTATGATCAACAAGCAGTAATTATAGGTGTAGATTATAAAAAATTCAATGCTAAAGTAAATGTCAACCACAAAGCGACTGATAAACTATCGATGAACTTTGGTGTGGCGGCAAGCAATCAAGTATTAAACACTATTGATGAAGCTGGTAATGCAAATAACCCTGTACGAGCAATGGCCAGAGAAGTGCCGTGGCAGCCAGTTTATAATGCTGACGGTTCTTATAATACAAGTATTCTTTTAACGTATAACCCTGTAGGAATAGAAAAAGAAAACATTAGAAAATCTAAACTGTACGGAATATTAGGAAATTTAGGATTAAACTATGAGTTTAATAAAAATTTATCTTTCGATACAAAAGGGAATGTTGATTTCAACTTAGCCGATGAATTTCAGTATGACAATCCTTATTTTGGAGAAGGTAGAAATGACGGTGGACGCGGTAGAGCTTCAGACAACATTGTACTAAACTGGAATGTAACCAATTTATTGAAATACAATCTCGACCTAAACGAATCTAATAATCTGAAATTTTTATTAGGTCAAGAAGCTCAAAAGATCACTAGCAGTTCTGTATTTGCTTATGCGAGTAATTATGGTGCTCCAGGACTAACTTCCTTAGATAATGCCTCAGTTTATAGAGATGCGTCAAGCGCAAAAACAGCATCATCACTTTCTTCATTATTCTTTAACATCAATTACGGATTACAAAATAAATATTTTTTAAATATTACCGGACGAAGAGATGGTTCTTCCCGCTTTGGTTCTGATGTCAGGTATGCTAATTTTGGTTCTATAGGAGCGGGTTGGAATATTGAAAAAGAAACCTTTATGGAAGACCTGACTTTTGTAAACAAATTGAAACTAAGGTCAAGTTATGGTATAAATGGTAATCAGGAAATTGGCGATTTTGCTTCCAGAGGATTATACAGTACCGGTGATGATTATAATGGTAAACCTGGATATTCTTACAGTCAACAATCAAATCCGTCATTAACTTGGGAAAAAAACAAGCCTTTTAATGTTGGTTTAGATTTTGGATTATTTAATAGATTGTCAGGAACTTTTGAATACTATACCAGAACTACAACTGACTTATTATTTAAAGTGCCTATCTCGGCAACTAACGGAATCACCAGCTATTTAGACAATGTAGGCGAAATGAAAAATAGTGGAATTGAATTAGCTTTATCTGCTGCCATATTTGATAATCCTGATGGTTTCTCGTGGAAATCAGATTTTAATATTACTACAAATACCAATGAAATAATAAAACTACAAAACAACGAACCAATTATCGGAGATAATTACATCAGAGAAGTAGGAATTGATTTCTATACGTTTTATTTGCCCGGATACGCAGGTGTTGATCCTCAAAACGGAAATGCACTTTGGTATACAAACGAAACCAAAACTGTAACAACTAGTGATTATAGTGAGGCAGATCCTTACAAGCAGGGAAGCGCTTTGCCTAAATTCTATTCAGGCTTTACAAATTCTTTTAGCTATAAAAATGTAAGCCTATCATTCATGCTTTTCTTAAATGCTGGAAATAAAGTTTATGACTATTGGGGTAGATATGTAAATAGTGATGGTAGTGCTAAATTAAACGATCGTGGAAATTTAACACGTAATATTTATGAAAACAGATGGCAGCAACCTGGGGATGTTACTGATGTTCCAAAAATGGTATGGGGTAATAAACAATCAGGATTGTCTAATCAACATTCTACTCGTTTCCTTTATGACGGAACCTATGTAAGACTTAGGGACATCACTCTTGCTTACCAACTTCCAACTGCTTTAATAGATAGATTAAAATTAAGCAACGTTCGTTTTTACCTAAAAGGGACTAATGTATTGACTTGGGTAAAAGACAAGGACTTAGAAATAGACCCAGAAGTAGGAATTAACGGAACCGCAAACCTAAGAATACCTATTTCAAAACAATTTTTAATGGGAGTTGATTTTTCATTCTAAAACCAAAAACAAATGATCTTAAAATTTAAACATATAGTAATTCTCGCCATCGTGACGCTTACCGCATCATGTAGCGAATCTTTTTTAGACATCAATCCAGAACAAAGTGTTGCAGCAGAAAGCGCAATTGTGGATCTTGTTACTTTACAAACTGCCCTAAATGGTGCGTATAGCAAATTACAAAGCAATGATTATTATGGCAGGACTATGTATGTCATTCCGGAATTAATGGCTGATAATTTATACCTGAGTTCCAGAAACACTGGCCGTTATTTAGAATATGAAAATTTCGTAGTTTCTGAAAGAAATGGAGAAGCCGAAGGTTTATGGGAAAAAGGATACCAAGTTATTGTCAATGCGACTCGTGCTATTGAAGGCGGAAAAACATTGCAAGGCACCACTACTGCGCAACAAAATAACATCAATCAATTAATTGGAGAAGCCTATGCTCTTAGAGCATTAGCACATTTTGATCTTGTTAGAATGTTTGCCCAACCTTACAATTTTACTGCAGATGCCAGTCATATAGGTGTCCCGGTAATCACTGAAGTTAATATCGTTCAAACTTCCCCAAAGAGAAATTCGGTAAAAGAAGTGTATACCCAAATTAACAACGATCTAACCACTGCTTTAGAATTAATGCAAACGCAAAAAGGAAAAGGAAGCTTTTCTATTGGAGCGGTAAAAGGACTAATCGCAAGAGTGGCATTGTATCAAGACGACACTATTAATGCTATTAAATACAGCTCTGAAGTTATTGCAACCGGAGGCTACAACTTAATCGCCAATAAAGATTATGCTACACTATGGAGTACCAAACTAAATAACGAAACCCTATTTGAAATTGTAAACACAATTGCAGATAATGAAGGAAGCAATAGTTTAGGACACTTCTTCAATGTTACGGGATACGCAGATGCTTTAGTGCCTACAGAACTTTATGCTCTTTATAATAGTCAAGATGCTAGAAGAACTGCGATTACAGCAGGAGCAAAACCAGGTGCTGAAAAAACGGCATTATTTGTAAATAAATTTCCTAAAGGTACACTGAGCGATGATAATATTAAAATCTTACGTTTAGCAGAACAGTATTTAATTAGAGCTGAGGCTTACGCCAAAGAAGGACAAAGTACGCTAGCTCAAAATGATTTGAATGTCATTACAAAAAGAGCAAACCCAGCGGCTCTGAATGCAACAGAAACAGGTGCAGCGCTATTGAATCGAATTCTTGAGGAAAGAAGAAAAGAATTGGCTTTTGAAGGACACCGTTTGTTTGATTTGAACAGGAATAAGAAAGATTTAAAAATCATTCAGTCAGAAAAAAGTTTGATGGTAAGCTATCCTAATGATAAATTTATTCTACCTATTCCATTGAAGGAAATCAATTCAAATCCCACTATAAAACCTCAAAACACAGGATACTAAATGATTTCTATAGAAATTAAATCATATTTATTAAATAAAAAACACGTTTTTAGAATTGCTGGTGGGGCTAGAACAAACACACCTGTTCTATTAGTAAAACTAAAATACGATCGTTTTGTAGGATATGGGGAGGCTTCAATGCCTCCCTTATATGGAGAAAACATAGCCACTGCCCAAAGTTTTATAAAAACCTTTGATTTTAGCTTATTCTCCTCTCCATTAGAAATTGAAGCAATCTTAAAATCAGTAGATCAGCATGCCAAAGGAAATCCAGCCATAAAAGCGGCGGTTGATATTGCTCTTCATGATCTTTTAGGTAAAATGAAAAACATGCCTTTGTATGAATATTTCAATTTGCCAAAAAAGGAACTTAAAACAAGCAAAACAATTGGGATTGACAGTGCTGAAATTACTAGACAAAGAGTGGAAGAGGCTTCTGATTTTCATTACCTGAAAATTAAACTAGGCGGCGATAACGATACTGAAATTATAAAAGCAGTACGAAGCGTTTCTGACAAACCCTTATTCATAGATGCCAATCAAGGTTGGACTAATAAAGAAGAAGCACTTGATAAAATTGCATGGTTAAAGGATGAAGGGGCTATTTTTATCGAACAGCCGATGCCAAAAAAAGCATTCAATGACATGGAATGGTTAGTAGCACGCAGTACTTTGCCATTGATTGGTGATGAAGGAATCCAACGATTAGAAGAGGTAAAAACCGCCAGTAATTTTTATCACGGTATCAATATCAAACTGATGAAATCAACGGGATTACGCGAAGCTTTTGCTATGGCAAATTTAGCCAAATCAATGAACCTTAAAATAATGCTAGGTTGCATGTCTGAAACATCTTGTGCTATTGCAGCTGCAGCTCATCTAGGCGCAATGGCTGATTGGGTAGACTTAGATGGTAATTTAGGGGTGACTAATGATCCATTTCAAGGACACCAAATAATAAATGGATGCATCCATCTTAATGATACTAACGGAATTGGCCTCATTAATCCCGATTGGAACAAAATTGAAACTTATGTATAAAATTTATCAAACTGCAATCGTTTTATTTTTATCGCTATCGATTACCAACTGCGATGTACAAAAAAGAACCAATTTAAAAACAACGACTGAAGTACAAAATGATACTTTAGATAATTATTTTTCAAAATTATATGCTGCAAAAATGTTCAACGGAGCAGTAGCGGTAAAACGGAATGGCAAACTAATCTTCAAAAAAGGGTACGGAATTGCTAATTTAAAGAAGCAAAACCCGTTTTTGACCACTACTTCTTTAGAGATTGCTTCGGTATCTAAACAATTTACTGCCACAGCAATACTTTTGCTACAGCAAGAAAATAAATTGAAGATTACTGATTTTGCTACTAAATATCTTGGTGATGATTTTCCTTATAAAGATGTGACTATTTCACAATTACTTTCTCATACCGCTGGTTTGGCTGATTATGAAGATTATTTTAAAGAAAATTGGAACCCTTCTATAATTGCATACAACAAAGATATTCTAAATTATTTAAAGACGAAAAAACCTGCAATTTTAAGTGTCGCAGGTGAAAAATACCATTATTCTAATACTGGATATGTACTTCTTGCTGAAATTATAAGTGGTGCAAGCGGTGGAGTAACTTTAGAAAAGTATTTAACCAAAAAAGTATTTGAACCTATGCAAATGAAAAGCACTTTCTTTATGGGTAGAGACAGTATTTGGGATAAAGAAAATTATGCCCCTGGTTATATGTATAGTTTAGCTGAATGCAAAAATGTAATCCCAGAAACGCTACCAAAAAATGCCTATTATCGTTTTTTAAGTGGGCGCTTAGGCTCAGGCAGATTATCATCTACTATCGACGATTTAATAAAATGGGATCAGTTTTTATATAGCGATGCTATTTTTAATGCCACTTCTAAAGATTTAGCCTTTAGCAAACACCCCCCTACAAAAGATTCTTCTGATTATGGCTACGGTTGGCATATTATAAACGACAGCATAAAAGGTAAAATCGTATCCCATACAGGAAGCTGGGCAGGAAACTTAACCTATATTAGACGTTCCATCCAAACAAAAGATCTAGTCGTTATTTTAAACAATACCTACAACACCGCTTACATTAAAGAAATAAGAGCGGCTGTTAATGGTTTTTTAAATGGAGAAAATTTAAATCTACCAAAAGCAAAAGCAAGTGAACTATTTAAAATTGACGCCTGTACCTTGTCATTAAAAAAAACACCAAAATGGTATAATGACCATAAAAATAGCGATTGGGATTTACCTGCTTTAATGTCGCTTCAAAAAGAGTATGAGAAAATAGCTGCTACAAATAAAAGCGAAATGTTAGATTTGCTAATCAAAACCATACAAACCAAAAAATAATGATCGAAAATCCAACTGCCCTAATAACTAACGATGCTGTTGTACTAGGTATTCTTATGACAATATTAGGTCTAATTTTCATCACTTCTTCAAGTGAGAAACCTTTCTTTAAGAAATTCTATAGCATAGTCCCTTCGGTTTTGTTGTGCTATTTCATTCCTGCACTTTTCAATACCTTCAACATTATATCAGGAGAGACTTCAAGTCTGTACACCATTGCCTCTCGTTATTTATTACCTGCCAGTTTGGTTTTACTTACCTTAAGTATCAATTTCGTTGCATTAAAAAAATTGGGAAGCAAAGCTATTATTATGTTTTTGGCTGGGACTTTAGGTATTATAATAGGCGGCCCATTTGCCTTATACATTGTAGGCAGCTTCTTCCCCGAAGTAGCCTTATCAAACGGAGAAGAAGTTTGGAAGGGATTATCAACAATAGCAGGAAGTTGGATTGGCGGTGGTGCAAATCAAACCGCCATGCTAGAAGTATTTGGCGCAAGCAAAAGTATGTTTGCTCAGATGATCGCAGTAGATGTTCTGGTAGCCAATTTATGGATGGGGTTTCTACTTTATGGTGCTCAAAAATCAGATAAAATTGACAAATGGTTAAAAGCGGATAATGCGCCTATAGCCGAATTAGAAAAAAAGCTGGAAGAAGAACAAGCCGGTAAAAGAAAACCTCTTACGACCAATAATTTAATGATTGTCCTCATGGTCGCTTTTGGTCTGACTGGTTTAGGACACTTTTTAGCCGATATACTGGCCCCGTTTTTTAAAGAAAACTATCCGGAATTAGAGAAATATTCTTTTACTAATGAATTTTTCTGGTTGGTTATTATCACAACAACAGCAGGAGTTTTATTATCGTTTACCAAAGTTCGAAAAATAGAAAGTTATGGCGCATCAAAAGTAGGTACCGTATTTCTATACGTATTAGTGGCAACCATAGGCACACATATGAATCTGGGTGCGATTTTTGACAACCCTTTATTATTCTTAGTTGGTATTATTTGGATCACCACACACATCATTGTAATGATCATTGTAGCCAAAATCATTAAAGCACCTTTCTTTTATGTGGCAGTAGGAAGTCAGGCAAATATTGGAGGTGCCGCTTCTGCGCCAATTGTTGCTGCAGCATTTAGCCCGTTTTTAGCTCCCGTTGGAGTACTTCTAGCTGTTCTAGGCTATGCCGTGGGAACCTACGGAGCCTATGTTTGTGGTTTGTTACTGCAGCAAATATTTCAAATTATCAGCTAGATAACTCTAGTGCTCATTGGTAGCAATTTAAAGGAGTTTAATCTTTAATTCTGAAAAGAAACAATCATCTTAATTCCATTTTAAAAAAATTGAGCCTAATCTAACTAATATAAATGATGACGAACAACCTCTTAATTACGTTGCGATAAGTAGAGCAAAAAACAGGCTTTTCATATCAGTTCCAACTTTAGGTGTAGATAAACAACAAGCATTGCATAATTTTTTAGACCTAAACACTATTGTAAACTCACTAAGTGTTAAATTCAATTATCAAAAATTCTAATTGGCCTTTTTGATAATTTTATCATTGTTGCTGTTTAACATTTTGTTTCTCAAAATCATCATGTCCTCGCTAACTTTTTTATCTAGAACCTTTGCATAATGCTGAGTGGTTCGTAAGTTTTTATGTCCAAGCATTTTGCTCACGCTTTCAATAGGAACTCCGTTTGTGAGAGTTACTGTGGTTGCAAAAGTATGTCGGGCAATGTGGAAGGTGAGCTCTTTTTCAATTTCACAAACGCCGGCAATTTCCTTTAAATAGGCAT
>Ga0209284_10001039_pt1 | contig 44163 bp, 36 predicted proteins | sample FRY03_FD_187211 | JGI IMG/M metagenome (GOLD analysis project Ga0209284, IMG submission 187211) | Freshwater microbial communities from Lake Fryxell liftoff mats and glacier meltwater in Antarctica - FRY-03 (SPAdes) (version 2) | ecosystem: Environmental > Aquatic > Freshwater > Ice > Glacier... | reverse complement strand
GCCAAGTTCTTCTGAAGAGGATAGAATTTCTAGCTTTTCCTCTAAGCTCCATTTCCTGTATTTCATATCTCAAATGTATTAGTTTGAAATTTAAAATATCACTCCGAACTTATTGGGGGCTAAAGTAGGATCATAGCATAGTGTATTATTATAAACAACACCTGTGCTAAATGTAACAGCTCCAGATGTAGAAAGCATTCTTCCCTCTAAATTCCCATTAGCTTCCATAGAAGAGGGATAGCCGTGAGAGAGAAAGTTACCTTTCATATATGAAAAAGCTCCCAGAGAAATGGCACCTTCAGCAATCCAAAACACATTACAACGACGTGCTCCATTCGATAAAATTACTTTTGAATGTGCTGCTGCTGAAAGTGATCCTGCAAACTTGAATATAAATATTGCATCTGGATTATTTTGAGCGTCTAAGGTTATCGTCCCTGCTAAAGATCCTGCTCCTGAAATAGAATATACTCCGGGAAATACCGTTTCTCCACTACCAAAAGCTGGCGTGTGTCCAAGCTCAGTATTAGGTATAGTAATAAGTTCACTATAAGCGTAATTTAGGTCTTGTACGGCTTGGGATGTAATAGCGTTTGTATTATAAATAGATCCAACATGAGATGAATTATCAAAACCACTTACTGGTCCAGTATTTGTACCAATGTCGCCAATAAATCCGGATGTAGCAGTATTTGCAACAGCGCCATCACTGGTAAAAAGAACAAAATTTTTAATACTTCCTAAAACATCAACAGCAGAAGTGCCGGTACAGTAAGCCGAGCAATCTACTGGTATAGTACTAGGACCAGAAGGCATAGCTGCTACACTACCAGCTCCTATAACTAGAGATCCTTCTGTGGAAAACAATCTTCCTTCTATGTTAGAATTTTCACCTATGCTAATAGATCCAGGGTGTGATAATAAATTTCCTTTTATAACACTCTGTGCTCCAATAGAAATAGGCCCTTCAGCAACCCAAAAAACGTTAGCAGCTCGCGTTCCATTACTTAAAATGATAGTTGAACTTGTAGCTATTGAGAGTGCTCCTTCAAATTTCATTATAAAAACCGCATCTGCATTTCCTCCTCCATCTAAAGTAAGGGAGCCTGCTATAGAACCAGCTCCACCAATAGAATAAACACCAGGTGTAATTGTTTCTCCACTACCAAAAGAAGGTGCATGAGTGCCAGGGTGGGTAACAAAAACAGCGCTAAGATGAATATATACTCGTATCAAATATGCTCTAGCCTGAATAGTTGTAGCATCATTATTATAAATGGTACCATTATAACCGTTTGCAGGATCCAGTCCTGTGCCACTAACTACTCCATAATTTGTGCCAGTATCACCTGTAAATGGAAAACCATCATTAGTCACAGCTCCTGTTCCGGTATAAGCTTGAAAAGAAAAAAGCCTTCCTAACTCAAGTGACTGTGCATTAATTTTATTAGAAAAACATATAAAAATAATCACTATTACAGTGAATAAACTTTTTGAAATAAGTGTATTCAGTAAAAAAAATATATTATGGAAAATCTTAAGTTGAGTTGAGGCTTTTTGTTTCATAAAATGAAATATAACTGTCAAGAAAAAAAGTATTAACTCTCGTGTTGATTTTATTAATCGTGCTAACATAACATTAAAAGATTTTAAAATAAAATTTAATATATACTATTAATAATTTTAGTATAGATAATTTTGTACAATTAATTGATAATTATAAACATTTAATGCATAATAAATTAATCTATTTATAGATGTATAACTTATTAAAAATGACATACAAATAAATTTATTATTGGTGTAAACAAATAGAAAAAGGTTATATTGTAAAATTGTTTAAAATTTTTATGATTTATTCAATTCATATAATTACTATAATTATATTATATTCTATTTTTTATTTAATTAAAAATAGAAATGATGTAAATAAATTTCAATTAGATTATCTGATTTTATTTTATATCTCTATTTCCTATAATTTTTTAATTTATTCCTACGAATCTTTCTTTCTAAGTGATATTAATATGTCTTATATGGGTGTGGGTAGAATATTAACTTTTATTTTTTTATACAAACATATATCCGCATTTCATGGACAATCATTAAAATCAAATATTCTAATTTATTCTCCCCTCATTATTTACTTTATTATTTATTTATTTAATTTAAATGGCTTTTTCTTTTATGAAAATAAATTGATTAATTTTAATTTTACTTTTTATCCCACAACAACATCATATTATTTTTCAAAAGATATTTTTGTATCATTAGAATTAATAACTTTGTATTTTGTTTTCTTATTTTATTTTTTATATAAGAAAATTAAAATTGAATTAGATGAAATTAGAAAATCATGTATAATTTATAAAAAATGGATTTATGTTATTTATTATTTTATAATATCTACAAGTCTTTTAGGGTTTTCTAAAGGGATAATGATAGTTTTTAGTGTTGATTTTTTAATTCTTAATTTATTAAACAGCATACTTTTCGTAATTTCATTTCTTTTATTGCTGTTTTTTACTAAATATTTAGATAATGTTGTTAATTTAAAAAAAATAGAGTCAAGGAGTGAAGATAAAAAAAATGAAAGAAAATTTTTATCTATTAAGAATCTTTTGATTAAAAATGAGATGTTTTTAAATCCTAGTAAAAATTTAAGTCACCTAGTAATTCAAACAAAGATTTCAAATAAAAAAATATCAAAATTGATTTATGATTTTGAATCACTATCTGTTCATAATTATTTAAATAAACACCGAATTATATTCGCAAAAGCAAAAATTAAAGATGGCTATTTATCCACTTTTTCTGTTGAAGCACTATGTAATGAATCTGGGTTTAGATCTCCACAACCTTTCTATATTGCATTTAAAAAATTTACAGGAAAAACGCCTTCTGAATACCATAAAAGTATTATGAAAGCTTCTATCACAAAAACTAATGAAGAATCAGATGAATAATAGTGTGGTTTCTCGCTAGATTTTTTTTTGATTTAGCATTACTAATACCAAATAATATTCAACTTAAGTATTTTCTTTTGCTTATTATTTAGTTTGCACAAGTCTTAATAAGACTAAGCCACAATAAAATATTTTACTGCACAATATATACTAAAACTGATATAGGTATAAGTACAAAATAGATTGCTAATAATTTATTGGTAAATTTATTTTGTTAATATTATAAATCGATAAGAATTATGAAAAAATTATTAAAATCTAAATTAATTTTAGTAACACTATTGTTTTCTGGACTCATATATAGTTGTGTTTCAGATTTGGACACTTCTTTGTTAGAGGCACCAAAGATTGACGCCACTAGCTCAATAGATAAAACAGCTGACATTCAAACAAAAAGTAACTCTCCCAAATATGGATCAAATTTAAGTGCACATGGATCAAATTCAAATGTGGCAACGGTATTTCTTGGTACTGCTGGAGATTTTGCCATTCTCTCCAAAACAGGAATCACAGATGTTTACAAATCTTACATTACAGGTGACGTAGGAACAAGTCCTATAACTGGAGCAGCTCTTTTATTAAAATGCAATGAAGTTGATGGGACAATATATACTGTTGATACTGCTGGCCCAATTGGTTGTAGGCTAACTAATCCGTCAAGACTAGCAACAGCTGTTGGTAATATGCAAGCTGCTTATACAGATGCAGCAGGACGCTCTGCTGAAAATTCTATAAATAATTTAGGGGCAGGGAATATAGGAGGAAAAACTCTTACACCAGGTCTTTATAAATGGGCAGGCAATCTTTTGATTCCAACAAATATCACTATTTCAGGTTCTGCGACTGATACATGGATTTTACAAGTTGCAGGAACCCTTACTATGAGTTCAGCAGTTATAATTACCTTATCTGGAGGCGCTCTAGCTGAAAATATTTTTTGGCAGACAGCAGGTGCTGTTACTCTAGGAACATCAAGTCACTTTGAAGGAACCATATTAGGAAAAACATCCATTGCAGTGCAAACAGGAGCAAGTATAAACGGTAGATTACTCGCGCAAACTGCAGTAACGCTACAAAAGAATACTGTTATACGTCCAAAATAAAAAATCAAGTAAAAGACCAATAACAAATTGTAGAGTTAAAAATAAAAGCAATGAATAATAACACTTTTATTTTTTTCTAAAACTCAATTATTCTGCAATCTTAATGAGAAATTTAGATATAAAAAAGAGCTAGAAAAATTTCTAGCTCTTTTTTATATCTAAATTTAAAGAAAAAAATTAGCTTTAATTAATTGCTATTCTTGGACTTTTAATGAGGCAATTAAACTAAATAATTAGGCCTTAAACTCTAATAATGACTCAAAGGAAACGTAGTCCAAGCATTTTTCATGGCTGGACTCTAAAACAACCATTGGCGCCATTCCTGCCATGTATGCCTCTTTCCATCTAGAGATGCACAAACACCACTGATCTCCCGCCTTTAAGCCTAGGAATTGATATTCCGGTCTTGGAGTTTGCAGGTCATTACCTACAGACTTAGTATAAGCCAGAAATTCTTCCGTCATAATGGCGCAAACTGTATGAGTCCCAATATCCATCATATCTGTGTTGCAGCAGCCATCTCTAAAGGCTCCAGTCATAGGATCTAAGCTACAAGATTCAAGAGTATTGCCCAATACATTTTTTGACTTTTCCATACCTAATTGCTAAATGATTTGTTAGTGGTTAGCACAAAAATATGTTATGTAATTCTAATAAAATAATTTAAACGCATTTTGAAAAAAGAAACCAATTCAAATACCTAATATTATCACAAACCAACAACCACATTTCTGTAATTAATTATATTTACTCCAAATTTTTATAATGCATAAATCATATATACTATTCGCGTTTTTGATTTCGATAGCTGCTTGTAGTTACTCTCAAAATAAAAACATCACACTGTCTGGAAACACTCTAGAAGAGATCAGTTCTCAGCCCCTTGCCTTTGTTAATGTGATTCTAAAAAATACAGTAGATTTATCTTTTGTCAGTGGAACCATCAGTGATGAGAATGGTGCTTTTTCTATTAAGGATATTGCCCCTGGAAGCTATACCATTGAACTTTCACTTATAGGCTATGCGCCTGTGATTCAAAATACTTATATAGGGAGCAAATCCTTGTTTTTGAATGCGGGAACTTTTAAACTTAAAGAAAATTTTGAACAACTAGATGAGGTGGTAGTAGCCTCTAAAAAAAGCAGTATAGATTATAAAATGGACAAGAAAATATTTGCTGCAGAAGACAATATTTCTCAGAGCGGAGGAACGGTACTACAATCTCTTCAAAATCTTCCCGGAATCACGGTACAAGACAGTAAAATTCTATTGAGAGGTAGTAGTCAGGTACTTATTTTAATAGACGGAAAACAAACTGCCATTACAGGCTTTGGAAACCAAAATGGATTGGATAATTTTCCGGCATCTTCTATTGATAAAATTGAAATCATTAACAATCCCTCTTCTAAATATGATGCCAATGGAAATGCAGGAATCATTAATATTATATTAAAGAAAAACAATCAGGATGGTCTAAATGGTTCTGCTGGTTTTACTTACGGCTTAGGATCTCTTTGGGAAAGAGAAAAAAACCTGCCTGGAATTAGACCTCAGTATGTAGCCACTCCAAAGTACAACCCCTCCTTTTTATTAAACTACAGAAAAGACAAGCTAAATTGGTTTGTACAAGCAGATAATCTATATACAGAAACGCTCAATAAAAATGAGTTTACAAGTAGAACTTATTCAGATGGCACTGTTATAAACCAACAACTTAAAAGAAATAGAAACACCAATTTATTTAATGCCACTACTGGAATAGACTTGTATATAAATAATAAAAACACCCTAAGCCTTTCCGGAATGACCAGTAAAGAGTCTATTAAAGACTACGGAGACCAGCCATTCTTTAATAAAGACTTTTCTGAGCCATTAAGACTTTGGCAATTTTTAGAAGATGAGGTGCTCACCGCTTATATGGGAACAGTTCACCATGAACATTTATTTGAACAGCCAGGCCACAAATTAAATACTACCTTAAGCTATACCTTTGACAGAGAAGATGAAAAATACTTTTTTGACAACCAAATAAACAATGCGCTATACCAAGAATCTTTTTTCCTAATTGCAGACCAGAAAGTGCTAGACTTTAGTATAGACTACTCAAAACCTCTAAAGTATGGGCTATTAGAATTGGGTGCTAAATTTAGGAACCGGGTAATTCCTACTAATATGGTTTTTAACCCAAGTGCTAACTCTCCTTTAGACGCAAACGCAGACGGAAAAGCCACCTACAAAGAAGTCATTCCGGCGCTTTATACCAATTATATTATAGAGACTGAAAAACTAGAAGTTGAAGCAGGGCTCAGAGTAGAATACATTAATTTAAATTATGCAGTAGACCCCAACCACAATACATACCAAAGCAATGGCTACAACTATTTTGAACCTTTCCCTAGCACCCGTGTTTCTTATAAGCTCAATGATTTCAATAGATTTTCATTTTTCTATAACAGAAGAGTAGACAGGCCAGATGAGGTAGATATTCGTATTTTTCCAAAATACGACGATGCAGAGATTATTAAAGTAGGAAACCCGGCCTTACAACCACAATTTTCTAATTCACTAGAAATAGGATATAAAAATCTCTGGAAACAAGGCTACTTATACGCTTCTTTATTTCTTAAAAACACCCAAAGCACCATCACTAGAATTGCAACCAATACAGGGAATTCTAATCTCATTTACTCGGTTTCTCACAATGCTGGAAACAGCCATAGATCTGGTTTAGAAATAATAGTAAACAAGAGTATCACAAACAGAATAGAGGCTAATATGGTGGTTAGTGGCTACCAAAATAAAATTGATGCTTTTTCTGTGCTCAATAAATACCCCACAGAAGCTCGTTATTCTTTTGAAAGTCAAAACATATTTTCTGGAAATGTAAAATTAAATGTTTCAGGCAAATTTAATAAGCAGATAGAAGCACAAATAGCTACTGCCTACTTGGCGCCAGATATTATTCCTCAAGGTAAAATACAGTCCAGATTCTCAGTAGATTTTGGCATAAAAAAAAGCATCCAACAAAACAAGGGGCGTATTTCTTTAAATGCCTCTGACCTTTTTAACTCTTTAGTCATTCAAAAAGAAATTAATGGAAATAGCTTTAAGCTAAAAAGTAGAGATTTTTATGAAACACAGGTCATTAGATTGGGATACCAATATAAGTTTTAAAACAAATTCTTTATAGGTGCTTAATACAAAAGGATTTACATTTTTTTTTAGAAGATAAATATGCCCTATGAAAAAGCCTTTATATATATTTTTATTTGCCTTCCTATATAGCATCGGGCTGAAAGCCCAAGTAAAGCCTTCGCAAGTAGAAATTTTAAGAGACATCTATGGGGTGCCACACATATTTGGAGAAACTGACGCGGCCACTGCCTATGGCTTGGCCTGGGCCAATGCAGAGGATGATTTTAAGACCATGCAAATAGGCTATTTAGCAGGAAATGGACTGCTGAGCAAGTATATGGGACTCAAAGGAGCATCGGCAGATTTTGTAGCCCAGCTCATTCGTGGAAAAGAATATGTGAATGCGCATTATGAAAAAGATATTAGTGAAGATTACAAAAAAGTGATTAGCGGTTTTAGCGATGGGTTAAATTCCTATGCTGCCAAGCATCCAAAAGAAGTACTGTTAAAAGAGCTCTTCCCTATGACCCCTAAAAAATTATTGACCTACACCTATTTACAGCTATTTGTAATGTCTGAAGCAGATGCATTGGTCAGTGCTATTGCTGGCAATAGTACTTCTAAACTAAAACCTAAAGAAATAATTACTGGCTCTAATACTTTTGCTTTTAACAGTGTTCTTACAACAGACGGTGCTAGTTATTTGGCTATTAACCCACACCAGCCCTTAGAAGGTCCCACCTCTTGGTATGAGGCACATTTACATTCAGAAGAAGGCACCAACATAGTAGGGGCGCTTTTTCCTGGAGCTCCCAGTATTTTGTTGGGATCTAATGAAAACCTAGGTTGGGCACATACCGTAAACAAGCCAGACAAGGCAGATATCTTTGCATTAGAAATTGACCCTTTAAAAAAGGATCACTACCTGGTTGATGGCGTCTCATATGTCCTGGAAAAATTTAAAGCCAAATTGCACATTAATTTTTTGGGGCTGCGCATTCCTATTAAAAAGAAATTTTATAAAAGCATATACGGGCCTACTTTAAAGAACAAAGATGGGGTTTTTGCGGTGCGCACCCCTTCCCTATTTGAAATCAGAGCCTTAGAGCAGTGGTGGCGCATGAATAAAGCGCAAAACTTTACTCAATTTAAAGAAGCCTTAGAAATGATGGCCATTCCAGGCTTTAATATTGGCTATGCAGACAAAAATGACACTATTTTCTATGTGTCTAATGCCCTTATTCCTAAAAGAGCTGCTGGCTATGATTGGACCAAAATAGTACCTGGAAACACCAAGAAAACACTCTGGACAGAAAACTATGCCTTTAAAGACATGCCTCAGCTGCTACAGCCTGCTTCTGGTTACTTTTACAACACCAACCACAGTCCTTTTATTTCTAGCGGCTTAGAAGATAGACCAAAGGCTGAAGACTTTAACAAAGACATGGGTTTTGAAACTTTTGACAACAACAGAAGTAAGCGTTTTGCAGAATTAGTGAAAAATTTAAAAACTATAGACTTTGAAGGCTTTAAAAAAATCAAATACGACCGCCAACTCCCTGAGCAATTGGCCTACACTTTTATGAATACAGACAGTCTTTGGCAGCTAAAAGCAAGCGAGTACCCAGCCATTGAAGGGCTTATTAAGGAAATTCAATACTGGGATAAAAAAGCAGACCCAGATTCTTATGGTGCAGGGGCCTATGCCGTTTTCTATTACTTATCTTTAAGCCATCTTAGACAGCTAGACACTAAAAGAACCTTTAATAAAACACAGCTTGTTACTATTCTTGGAGAGGTACAAAGCTATATGCGTAAATACTTTAACAAAGAACGCATTAGCTTAGGTGAATTTGCTAAGGTAGTGCGTGGCGCGCAAGAGTTGCCTAGTTTTGGGTTGCCAGATGTGTTGGCAGCCATGCATGGGTCACCTTACAAGGACGGAATGCGTAAAATTACAGCTGGAGAGTCCTATATTCAATTGGTTAGATTCTCCAAAGAGAAAACACAGATTTACTCTGTAGTTCCATTTGGAAGTTCAAACCACCAAAACAGTCCTCATTACGCAGACCAATTGCCCTTATATATGGCAGGAAAAACAAAGGAAATGTCTCTAGATAAAGTCTATTGGCACGCTAATTTCACAAGGAAATACCACCCAGAATAAGCGTTGTAAAGTAGATGTTTTAGCTTGCAGTTTTGGGCTATTTACCTTCTGGATGGTATACCAAAATTTGCTCTTGAAACTGACCCTTTTCACTGTGGGTTTTAAAGACTGTAAAGCGCAATTTATGATAAAAATTGGCCAACGACTCCTCTTCTATACTAAGCCAAAAGCTCCTTCTTGGAAAGCTTTCAAAAAGACTTTTTAGCCACTGACTTCCTAGTTTTTCTCCACGTCTTTCTGGCAGTACCCAAACAAAACCTATATAAGCTCCTGCTTCTTTAAATAGAACTTGGGAATGGGCCACTTCAAAGGCAGTACTTCCAGGCAAAAGCTCATGAAAAACAATTCCTCCAGCTACTAGTCCCTGTCCCTCATAAAGGCCATATATCTGTGCGTGTGTAATATTTAATAGACCGCGAGGCTTTAATATTTCATGCCAATCTAAAGGCAGTATACTAAAGTAATCTGTAGGCTGCGTTATTAGTTTAAAACTTAAAGGGGAGGTTTTTTGGTTCATGAATAGTTTATAGAAGTTCCCAGGCCCAGAGCTTGTCAAAATCATCGGCCCAGCGGTCTCCAATATCTGTTCTGTAATAGGCATTGTTAATAATCACGTTTTGTATTCGGTTATACATGAGCTTTTGCGCGTCTTTCATGCTTAAACCAGTACCAGTAACCAATAGGGCAATTCCAGTATTACCGGTAATGAGCCACTCCTCGTTAATCTTTTTAAGATGTATGGGGTGAATACCTTCTTTTTGAGGCTTTTTAAATACAATCACAGAATCTTTTGAAAAGAGTTTAAAGGTCTTTTTATCATCAAAAGGAAAGGGAGGGACTACCATATAAGCCCCTACCTGAAATCCTTTCTTTACCTGAATTTTAAAAGAAATTCCCGCCGCTAATTTATAAAAAAGCACTCCTAAAGGCTCTATAATTCCAGCCCTTTGGATATATATCTGAGGGTATCCAAAACGAGAGGTAAACTCTAAAGGGTAAATACCACTGCCATTTACAATACAGTTAATATCTAATTGTCCCACAAAACCTTGCGTGGCTAATACAGGTTCAAATTTCTTGAGGGTGGCGTCAAAAATGGGAGAATCCTTGGTCCAAAACATACTAGAGCCCATCTCTCCTGTAGAAACGCCTAATTCCTTTGGAAATAGTTTCTTGTGTTCAAAGGTGACATTTATAGGGTAGATAAATTGCTTGCCGTTAAAGTAGGCTGAGACTGAAATCTCTACTCCTTTTACTTTTCTTTGTAATTGAAAATTTCCAAATGAATTTCCCCAAGATTTTTCATAGGCCTGTAACACCCTAATCACGTCTAAACCTTCATCATCAGAGCCTACAAATAGTAATTGCTTGTATTCCTGAGTTTCACCCGACGGCTTTACTACATAAGCGTTGGGATTTTTCTTTACATAGGCAATGGCCTCTTGAAAACTCTCAAAATCTTTATACGGGAGGGTTTTTATACCAAGCTTTTTTAGTTCTGCCTGTCCAAAATCACGGTCTAACTCCAAACGGTCTGTATAGGTAGTACCTCCAAAAACTAGCTTACCCTTTGCTCTAAGAGCTTCACAAATAGCACCATAGCCAGTGTAATCAAAAATGATGAGGTCTGCCCAATCTTCATGTTTTTTCCAATCTGTGACCTTGGGTACAAAACCGTACCCAATTTCGCGGGAGGGCTTATCTCCCACATAAAATTTAATTTGATGGCCTTCTTGCAGCATGGCATAGGCCAAGTCTAAGGTTTCTCCCCATCTGGAGACAAACAATATTTTCATTTTGGTGGAGAGCAAAAGAAGCTTCTTAGCAATATTTTGCTGGGTGTTAGCATCCATAAGTGGCCAGATGCCTTCTAAAATATAAGTGTTTTATTCACTGCTGTCATAATAATATACGCACAAAATTAATGCAAATCTTCTTTGGTTGTAAATAAATCTTTAGTCTTAAAAACACATATTTTCCGTACTTTTGATACTATTAAAAGAGTGTTTATGAAAATCCTTGTTACAGGAGCAGCAGGTTTTATTGGTTTTCACGTTTGCAAGCAATTGTTGTCTGAGGGACACAGTGTAGTAGGGTTAGACAATCTTAATGATTACTATGAGGTGGGCTTAAAGTATGCTAGACTACAAGAATTAGGAGTACAAGAGGCCGGGCTATTGCAATATAACCACCAAACCCAAAGCAGTACTGAAAACGGTTTTAGTTTTATAAAACTTCATTTAGAAGACAGGGACTTACTGCCCCTACTCTTTAAAAAAGAAAACTTTGAGGTGGTTTGCAACCTAGCCGCACAAGCTGGAGTTAGGTACAGCATAGAAAATCCTGAGGCCTATGTAGACAGTAATATTGTAGGCTTTCTCAATATTTTAGAGGCTTGTAGAAATTATGCAGTCAGACATTTGGTATATGCCAGTTCCTCTTCTGTATATGGACTTAATGAAGAGATTCCTTTTCATACGGGGCAATCTGTAGACAGACCTATTAGCTTGTACGCTACTTCTAAAAAAACAAATGAACTCATGGCGCATACCTACAGCCATTTGTACGGTTTTTGTACTACAGGACTTAGATTTTTTACGGCGTATGGCCCTTGGGGCAGGCCAGATATGGCCCTATTCCTTTTTACTAAGGCCATGATAGAAAACAAACCCATTCATGTGTTTAACAACGGAAATATGTCTAGGGATTTTACCTATATAGACGATATTTGCAAAGGAGTCACTACCATTATAAATACCCCTACACAAAAAAGAGCCGCTCAAAAAGAAATGTACAAGCTATACAATATTGGAAACAGCAGTCCTGTAGCGCTCAATGAATTTATAGCCGCTATTGAGACGGCACTAGACACTAAGGCTATAAAAGAGTTTATGCCTATGCAAGCGGGAGATGTTGCTAGCACATGGGCAGATGTTTCAGGTTTAAAAAATGATTACCAATATCAGCCAGACACCCCAGTAAAAAAAGGAATAGAAAGCTTTATAAGCTGGTATAAAAAATATTATAAAATCCCTTAAAAAAAATTAATGAATTTAACAGTTATAGGTACAGGATACGTTGGTTTAGTGAGCGGTACTTGTTTTGCAGAAATGGGAAATAAAGTACACTGCATAGATGTAGATCTCAAAAAAATTGAAAATTTAAAACAGGGGATTATTCCTATATATGAGCCTGGTTTAGAGGCCATGGTAAAACGCAACGCAGAAAATAAAAGTTTGCATTTTTCTACAGACCTAGCCACGCAGCTGCCCCATACAGATGTTGCTTTTATAGCCGTAGGAACCCCTATGGGTGCAGACGGATCTGCAGATTTACAATATGTACTTCAGGTAGCTAACAGCATTGGAGTGCATATGACCAAACCACTTATAGTGGTAGGTAAATCTACAGTTCCTGTTGGGACCGCAGATAAGGTAAAAGATACCATAGAAAAAGCTCTTGAAAAAAGAGGGGTAAAAATAGATTTCTCAGTGGTGTCTAATCCAGAGTTTTTAAAAGAAGGAGACGCCATTGCAGATTTCATGAAGCCAGACCGTGTGGTGATTGGCGCAGATAGTCCAGAAGCCTTTGAAGTGATGCGTAAATTATACGTGCCTTTTTTTAGAAGCAGCATGGACAGACTTATTACTATGGACGTACGCTCTGCAGAAATGACTAAATACGTAGCCAATGCCATGTTGGCTACTAAAATCTCGTTTATGAATGAGATAGCTAATATCTGTGAGCTGGTAGGTGCAGATGTCAATAAAGTGAGGATAGGCATAGGCTCAGACAGCCGTATTGGGTATAGTTTTATTTATCCAGGGAGTGGTTACGGAGGCTCTTGCTTTCCAAAAGATGTAAAAGCGCTCAAAAAAACAGCAGAAGAGAATGGCTATGACGCCAAACTAATAGGCGCTGTAGAAGCAGTAAATGAGGCTCAAAAAATGGTAATTGCCAATAAAGTAGTCAGCCGTTTTGGAACAGATCTTTCTGGTAAAACCTTTGCTGTATGGGGTCTGGCCTTTAAACCAGAAACGGATGACATGAGAGAGGCACCAGCCATTTATATCATTAAAGATTTAGTGGCTAGAGGGGCAAAAGTGCAGGCCTTTGACCCAAAGGCCATGGAAGAAGCGCAGCATTTTTACCTAAAAGAAACTCCAAATGTGACTTATAGCAGTAGTAAATACGAGGCACTTAAAGGGGCTCATGCCATGATTCTACTCACAGAATGGAAAACCTTTAGAGCGCCAGATTTTGACGCCATTAAAGAGGAGCTCTCTAGCCCTATTATTTTTGATGGAAGAAACCAGTACTCAGATATTGAAATGCAAAAAAGAGGCTTTGAGTACTATCAAATAGGAAAGAAATAGTACTTAAAATTATTTATGAACAATTCTCCTGTTAAAATTGGAATTATTGGCCTTGGTTATGTGGGACTTCCACTAGCTACCTTACTTTCAGAGCAGTATAGTGTCCTTGGTTTTGATCTAGACTCTGAGAGAGTAGCTGGTATTACAAATGGAAAAGACCCCAATTTAGAGGTTTCTACACAGGAGTTAAAAACGGTTTTAAAACAAGAAAAGAGTACTACAAAAGGTTTGTTTTGCACTAGTAAAACAGCTTATTTAAGTGCTTGTGATTTTTTTATTGTCTGTGTACCCACACCCGTAGACGCCAAGAATGAACCAGATTTCTCTATGCTAAAAGCCGCCTCTAAAACAGTAGGGAAAGCCATGCAAAAAGGAAGCTATGTAGTCTTTGAATCTACCGTTTACCCTGGCGCTACAGAAGATATTTGTAAGCCTATTTTAGAAAAAGAGAGTGGCCTAATTTACAACACAGATTTCTTTTTAGGCTACTCTCCAGAGCGTATAAACCCAGGAGACCAAAGCCGCAAACTCAAAGACATTCTCAAAATTACTTCTGGCTCTACTCCAGAGGCGGCGCAGTATATAAACAACCTATACAATTCTGTTATTAATGCAGGCACCTATTTAGCGCCCAGCATACAAGTAGCAGAAGCGGCAAAGGTGATAGAAAATGCACAAAGAGACCTCAATATTGCCTTTGTAAATGAGTTAGCTATGATTTTTGGGAAAATGGGTTTAGATACCACAGAGGTATTAAAAGCAGCCGCAACTAAATGGAACTTCATGCCTTTTACTCCCGGACTTGTAGGCGGGCATTGTATTGGCGTAGACCCCTATTACTTAGCTGCTAAGGCAAAACAAATAGGGCACCACCCAGAGGTTATATTAGCAGGTAGAAAACTCAACAACCAAATGGGAGCCTTTGTAGCGGGACAATTATTACACTTAATGGAACTTAAACAACAAAATGTAGTAGCCGCGCCAATACTATTGGTGGGTTTTTCCTTTAAGGAAAATTGTCCAGATGTTAGAAATACAGGAGTCATGACGGTTTATAAAGCACTAGAGGCTTATGGAGCACAACTTAGTGTTTATGACCCTGAAGCAGATACTACTGCAGCTCAGAAAATTTACGGAGTTTCACTTATAGACAGTCCTATTAAGAACTCATATAGTGCCATTGTTTTATGTGTTCCGCACAACAGTTTAAAAGAAATAGATTGGCGTGACTACTTAACAGATAAAGGGGTTCTTTATAAAGTAAAACAAGATTTTAGCTGCCCTGCCCACGGTAACTTATAAAGCTACTCTAGAGGCATAAGCCTTTTCATATACTTTCTCATAAAGAGGTAGAATTTTTAAAAGATCAAAATCTTGAGCTATAAGAGCTGCTTTCTTTTTAAAACGTTCTAATGTTTTTGGGTCTTTTAAAATGCTAATGGCATTTTTAGCCATTTCATCCACATCACCTACAGCACTCAAATAACCAGTTTCTCCGTGAATATTTACCTCTGGAATACCACCAGTATTACTAGAAATTACCGGTACTTCGTTCACCATGGCTTCTAGTGCAGCCAATCCAAAACTCTCAGTTTCTGAAGGCAGTAGGAAAAGATCTGAAAAGCACAAAATTCTGTCTACTTCATTACTGTTACCAAGAAATAAGACCTTGTCAGAAATACCCAATTGCTCACACTGTAATTCTGCCATTTCTCTCTCAGGTCCATCTCCCACCATGAGTAATTTAGCAGGCATCTCCTTTTGAATTTTATAAAAAATAGACACTACATCTCCAATGCGTTTCACCTTTCTAAAGTTAGAAACATGAGTAATAATACGCTCGTGGTCCAGAGCCATCAGTGTTCTCTGGCAATCTGTATAATTATGCCTATACTTAGAGGTATCAATAAAATTAGGAATGACGGCAATGTCTTTTTTAATGTCAAAAAGAGATAAAGTGTCTTTTTTAAGGCTGTCAGAAACAACCGTAACTACATCTGAATGATTAATACTAAAATTCACCGCAGGCTTGTAGAAAGGATGCTTCCCCACTAGAGTAATATCTGTTCCGTGAAGGGTTGTTACCATTGGAATATAAATTCCCTGCTCTGCCAACATTTGCTTGGCCATATAGCCTGCGTATGCATGAGGAATGGCATAGTGTACATGCAGCAATTCAATGCCATACATTTTTACGGTATCTACTAATTTACTAGACAAGGCTAATTCATAGGGTTGGTAATGAAATAAAGCATATTCAGGTACATGTACCTCGTGAAAATAAATATTTGAATTTAAAAGGTCCAAACGAACTGGCTGCTTATAGGTTACAAAATGTATTTCATGACCCCTATTAGCAAGGGCAATCCCTAATTCTGTAGCTACTACGCCACTACCACCAAAGGTGGGATAACAAACAATTGCAATTTTCATATTTTATTTTTTAACACCAGCTAAAGCAACCGGTAGCTTCCCCAAAGCGGTCACCTCTCCATATAAAACCCGCACTGCATAAGCACCTATTTCTGGCGCATTCTGGTAGCCAAAAAACAAGGCGGGAATGTCACTTACAAAAGGGATGTCTAACAGTGTATATGGCTTAGTAAAAACGGCAAGCACCAAGCTATTATCTAAATTATTAATTTTTTGAAGCAGTGTAATTTCTTTCTCAGTCATTTTATGTGCCTTATATGCAGTGTCCATAGACCTATGGTGGCCTACCACTACATATTCAAAGTCATTGAGTAGCTTTACGTCTGTAGACAGTTGCTCTGTTGTAAAAGCCACAGCGCCCCTTTTTAGCAAATCTTTTTCAAAGGCCATACCAGAAGCATCTCCCATTTTTACATAAGCCACCTTGGCATTTTTAGCTATCACAATGGCTTTACCAGAACCCTGTTGAACAAATGTAGCCGCATGATCGTATGCCTTATCAATGGCCTTCTGATACATTGGGAGGTTTAAATCATTGGTAAGGCCTTTTAATACTATTGGGCTGTAATGGTGAAGTCCTAAGTTGTATTTTGCCGCTAATATTTTTTTAACAGAACGCGCCAAACGCTCCTGTGTAAGACTTCCGTTGTCTAGGGCCACCTTCATATGTTGTATAGAAAACCCTAAATTATTGGGGATTACCAATACGTCATTTCCTGCTAAAAAAGCCATTAAAGCTACATCTCCGTCTGGAGAAAAATCAGAAGCCCCTTTCATATTTAAGGCGTCTGTAAAGACAAGTCCTTTAAAACCAAGGGTCTTTTGCAATAAATCTGTAGTCGCTTTTTTAGAGAGGGAAACAGGAAGTCCTGGAACGCCCGTTAGCACAGGTACGTCTAAATGCGCCACCATAACCCCTTGAACTTCTTGGAGTAAAGGCGTTTTATATGGGTATAATTCTATGCTGTCTAGGCGCGCTTTTGTAAAGGGTAAAACAGGTAGAGCCTTATGAGAATCTACTTCAGTATCTCCATGTCCAGGAAAATGCTTGGCACAAGTAAGGACGCCTTCTCTATTCATTCCTTGGCTAAGGGCCAAAGCCCTTGCCGATACTTTTCTCACGTCTGACCCAAAAGACCTATTCCCAATAATAGGGTTGTTGGGATTAATATTGACATCGGCCACAGGCGCAAAATTCATATGTACTCCCAATCTCTTGGCTTGCATACCCATATGCTGACCCAGTGTTCTAATAAGCTCTAGGTCTTGTATAGCACCCAAGGTCATGTTCCAAGGATAAGTAGGTACAGAATCTAAGCGCATAGCAATGCCCCATTCCGCGTCCATAGAAATCATAAGAGGTACCTTAGATATAGACTGGTAGTGGTTGGTTAATTCTGCTTGTTTATAAGGAGTTCCCAAGGAGAAAATAACCCCACCTGGTTGGTAACGGGATACCTCGTTTTCAAATGCAGTCAATACATTCTCTTCTGCCCTACTTTGAACCATAATGACAAATAGCTGCCCCAGCCGCTCCTCTGGACTCATGGCTGCATAGGTATTCTCTACCCACTTTTGTTTAGAAACCGTTTGCGCCCTTAGAGGAAAGCATCCAAACAACAAAAGAAAAAAATAACAATAAAATGATTTCATAGTAGATGTTTTTACCATTCCTTAGTCTTAATTTATTGAAAATATAGACTTAAAATTACTGTTCTAAAAAATTAGGCTTTCATAAATTGACCATGCCAGCTTTCAGACGCTGGAACCTCCCAATATTGGTCGTATTCTCCCTTGGTATTCACTAAATTATTAAAAACAATGGTGTTACCATTAACAGCCCTGTCTTTGGCCATTTTTTTAAAGTCATTAAGCTGTTTATGGGCCAGATGTGGACCCTGCTTATAGGTTACATTCATTTTATCTAATAAATCTACGTCGTATTGGGCTTCCAATTTTTGAATAAACCTAACAGATGCGTCTATAGAGCAGCCAGACGCGCTGCCTTGCTGCGCGTCTAATCCAAAGATTATAAAGCGGTTATAAGGCATGTCTACCCCGGCGTGCAAAGCGTCCCCATGAGCCGTCCATTCTTTTAGAAAAGTGTCACAAGCCGCTTTAACGGCGGCTGCCTCTTCTGTGTTAAAAGGTCTATTGCTTTGGTAAATCCAAATTCTTGCGTCTTCTGGTAATTCTTGAAAAGGCACTAACATAGTATAGGGCGTGTTATAAATCTGCCGCAGTGGCAATTAACTCTGCAATGTCCATCACTTGAACATCTGCTTCTTTTTCTTTGTTTTTAATTCCGTCAGTAAGCATGGTGTTACAAAAAGGACAGCCAGCTGCTATAATATCTGGTTGTACTTCTAAGGCCTCTTCTGTTCTGGCAATGTTAATTTCCTTGTTTCCAGGCTCTGCATCTTTAAACATCTGTGCGCCACCAGCACCACAACACAATCCTTTTTGCTTGCAGTTTTTCATTTCTACCAGCTCGGCATCTAATTTTAATATCAGCTCTCTTGGTGCTTCATATACACCATTAGCCCTTCCCAAGTAGCAGGGGTCGTGAAAAGTAATTTTTTTTCCCTTGTAGGCACCTCCCTCTAAACTGAGCCTACCTTGATCTAATAAATCTTTTAAAAGCTGGGTATGGTGCACCACTTCATAATGCCCTCCTAAAATGGGGTATTCATTTTTAAGGGTGTTAAAACAGTGTGGGCAGGCAGTAACCACTTTTTTTACTCCATAGGAATTTAAGGTGGCAATATTACCTGCTGCTTGCATCTGAAATAAAAATTCGTTGCCTGCGCGCTTAGCTGGGTCACCACTACAACTTTCTTCTGCGCCTAAAACAGCGAAAGAAACTCCTGCTTTGTTTAATATTTTTACAAAAGCTTTGGTTATTTTTTTAGCACGCTCATCAAAACTACCGGCACAGCCAACCCAAAAAAGAATTTCTGCTTCTTTTCCAGATGCTGCAATGGAGGCTAATGTGGGTACAGTAATTTGCTTTTCTGACATTTTCTTAGTTTTCTTGGGCCCATAAAAGCCTGTCTTGTTGATTGTAAGGCCATGGAGCCCCGTTATTTTCAATATTAGCCATCATATTATTAAGGGCCGTAGGGGCTGCGGATTGCTCCATAACCAGGTATTGACGCATTTCCATGATAATAGACAATGGATCTATACTAACTGGGCAGGCTTCTACACAAGCATTACAGGAGGTACAAGCCCATAATTCTTCTGTAGAAATATAGTCACCTAAAAGTTGCTTGTTATCTGGAACGAAAACGCCTTTATTTTTCTTTGTGTTTTCTCCTACTTCATTGAGACGGTCTCTAGTGTCCATCATAATTTTTCTAGGAGATAATTTTTTACCTGTTTGGTTGGCTGGACACATTTCTGTACACCTACCACACTCTGTACAGGTGTATGCGCTTAAGAGTTGAATTTGATTGAGATCCATGACATCTGCAGCGCCAAAACGTTCTGGAACTGGCGCATCGGCCGTGGGAGCGGCAAAAGGATCTGCATTTGGATCCATCATGACAGCCACTTCTTTGGCAACGGTTTCATTGTGTGCAAATTGGCCAGAAGGTGTCAATCTCCCAAAGTAAGTATTGGGAAAAGCCAAAAGAATATGCAGGTGCTTGGAAAAATATAAATAGTTTAAGAAAAACAAGATCCCAACAATGTGCAACCACCATGCCGTTCTTTCTATGATTATAAGAGTGCCTATGGAAAGACCTTCAAACAGAGGACTAATAAGGCCACTTACAGGAAACGAACCCGCCTGTACATAGTGGTCTGCACCCATTTGCTGTAATTGAATGTCTACCGCATTCATGGTCAAAAACAATCCCATGAGCAGCCATTCTATATAGAGAATTAAGTTGGCGTCTTTTTTAGGCCATCCTTTCATTTCTGGATTCCAAAAACGCTTCAGCTTCAAAACATTTCTGCGCAACCAAAATGCGGCTACTGCTACTACTACAAGTGCTGCAAAAATTTCAAAAGTGGCAATTAAAACGTCATAGGTACCTCCTAAAAAAGCAAAAAGTCTATGCGTCCCTAAAAGACCGTCTAGAACAATCTCTAATACTTCTATATTGATAATTACAAAACCCAAATAAACTACCAAATGCAAGATTCCTGAGACAGGGCGTGTAACCATTTTACGCTGTCCAAAAGCAATTAAAGCTACATTTTTAAACCTTTGTTTTTTATCCCCTCCAACGGCTACCGACTTACCTAATTTAATATTGGCAATGAGCTGCTTCATATTATAGGTAAAGTAACCAACCCCGGCCGCTAGGACTACAAAGAAAATAATGTTTGGTAAATAAGTCATAACCGAGTAAATGATGATTAAATACTATGGATTGTTTTTATTGCTTGACTGCGCTGGGTCATTTTCTGGTAAAATGTAATCTTTAGATTTCTTTCCAAAAACTGAAACGTTCACATATCTTTTAGGATTGAGCCTCACGTCTTGCAACAATAAAAAAAGCTCTCTTGAAGTTCTGGTGAGGTACTCATACATTTCCTTGTCTTTTGCGAGCATTCCAAGACTTCCTTCTCCGGCTTCTATTCCTGCTATTACAGTATTTAGGGAAGCAGCCATTTCAGACAAATCTGAGAAAGTCTGGGTTAACCCCATTTTAGAAATAGAATCTGTAATGAGTACTAAATTCTCAGAAAATTGATCTATATTTTTAATGCTTACCTCTAAAGAAGCCCTATTGAGGACTACAATTTCATGTAAGACATCGGAGGTTTTTTTAGTATTTGCAATAAGCGCATTTAAGGATTCTATACTCTCTTTTAAATTTCTTTTAGTTCTACCGTCTAAAACCGTATTTATGTTGACCAATAAAGAATCTGCGTGGGTAATAACAGTCTCTACTTTATTTTGCAAGGGGCTTAACTGTTGTTGCAGCAATTCTGTGACTCCAGGTTTGATCGAAGACACTAAGGTGTCTCCGTCTTTAGCCATTAGTGCGTTGTCAAAGGCGGGTAAAATTTGAATGCCTTTTCCCCCAATAATACCAGTGTCATAGAGTTCTGCTATAGAATTTTTAGAAAATTTAAAACTGTCATCTACAGAAAAAGTAACCAATAGATTTCCTGTAGTGTCGTGAAAGCCTACTGAATTTACTTTGCCAACAGTAAGACCATTAATGGAAACAGCAGTGCCTGGTTGCAAACCTCCAATATGGTTGTAAACCACATAAAGAATCTTATTGTTTTCAAAAAGAGAAGATGATTTCAAATAACTATACCCTAGTATAAATAATAAAATACCTCCAATGCCTATAATGCCCGTTTTTATTTCTCTGCTTAACTTCACGCTTCTGAATTAGGTTTTTAACAAATTTAATAATTATAAAAGGAAACCTGCTATTGGTTTTCCAAGCTTTTTAGGGCTTCTGTTAGAGTGATCTTCTCTCCGTCTTTGTAGGCTGTTACAAAAGCATTTGAATAACCAACTTTCACCGCTTCTATCAGGAGCTCTTTAGCTGTATCGTAGTCTGAAGTAGCTCCGTATAAATATCTATTTAAGCTTCTTATGGGTTCCTTGGTTATGTTTTTTAGCCCTTTAAAGTTTTCTGATCTTAGGGGTATTATTTTTCCCACTGCCATAAGTTGAATTTTAAAAATCAGAGTACTACTTGAAAGTGCTCCCTTTATAGGAGTCTTTACCTCTTTAGAAGTTTCTAAAGGGGTTTCTTTTGCGCCAGACACTGGTGTTTGTTTGGTAATTTTTTCAATTACTTCTGTAGTGAGCTCTGTAGTAACTCCTGTGGGTGTTTTTTTCTCAGCTACTTCTTCCTCTAAAACATCTTCCTCTAAAAAAACTGTTTTAATTGGAGTTTTCACTAAGGGTGTTTCATTATTTTTAGGAGCATTATTAACTAAAAGTTTTTCTTGAGGGTTAGAAGCTACAGAGCTAGTATGTATGTTTTTTTTGTATTCTAAAACAGCGTCAGAAATAGCTTTGGCCATTTGGTCTTGGCCCTCTTTAGAGTTTAAATAAGCACCCTCGTTGGCGTTGGTTAAAAAACCTGTTTCTACAAGTACTGAGGGCATAAAAGTCTGGTGAAGTACAATAAAACCCGCTTGTTTTATCTTTCTGTCTGTTCTGTTTAACTCATTTGCAAATTTGCTTTGCATACTTTTGGCCAAAGAGATGCTCTGGTCTAAAAACTCTTCTTGCATAATAGTAAAACCAATGACAGATTCTGGAGAGTTAATATCGTATTGGGCATAGCGCTGCTCAAAGTTTTCTTCTAAGTATATGGCAGAGTTTTCTTTTTTAGCCACCTCAAAATTTCTTTTGTTGGCATGCAAACCTAAAACAAAAGTACCCGCACCATTTGCGTTGGAAGTGTGGGAATCACAGTGAATAGAAATAAAAAGATCAGCAGAAGCCTTATTGGCAATTTCTCCCCTTTTAAATAAATCTACAAATTGATCACCATCTCTGGTGTAGATAACTCTAATGTCTTGATTTATTGAAAGTAATGCACCAGCTTTTAAGGCAATTTTAAGAGCGATGATTTTTTCCATATAACCATTTCCTAAATTCCCCGGATCTTTTCCACCATGCCCGGCGTCTAAAACAACAATAAATGGTTTTACAGGTTTTTCAGACGCATGTGAAAAAGTAAGGATGCTAGTGATTAAAAAAGCAATTAATGCAAGTGTATACCGTGTTTTCATGAGTGTTTAAATGAACCGTTTTAAGTGTTGATGTAAAAATACAAAATTATAAGGTCTAAACGAACCATAAATATATTGTTAAGGGGGAAGATGAAAATAAAAAATATGCGTAAGTTTGAAGCCTTAAATAGCGCATAAATAGCACTCAAACAGACCTCTTATCCTTTGTTTCTTAAAAGTCCATTTTTATTGCTAACTACCTGTTTCCTTTTTGGGTTACAGTCTCTTAGTGCTCAAGAAGGAACGAGCCTCTCATTTATACAATCAAAAAAAGATAGTTTGTCTTTGTTAGAGAAAAAGAGGGATGCTAAAAGAAAAAGCCAAGGTTTAGATACCCTTACAAAAGACTCTATTGTAGAGAAACCTGGAATTTTAGTAGATATTATTAGGTACAAAGCCAAAGCTTACGCTAAAATGAGCCGCCTAAAGCACACTATCTTTTTATATGATGAAGCTGAATTATATTACCAGGACACTGAGCTTACCTCTGGCAAGATAGACATGGACTATATTAAAAATGAAGTCAATGCTGGCAGAATTAAAGACAAAAAAGGTGTATTTACCCAGCTTCCAAATTTCATACAGGCCAATAGTACGGTAAATCCAGATTCTATTCGATTTAATTTTGACACCCAAAAAGCGCTTATCTGGAATTCCAGATCTGAGCAACAGGCAGGTCTTGGTTCATTTGGGAGTGAGAGCATGAATGTATTGGCTTCTCTGACTAAAAAAGAAAATGATTCAGTTTATTTTCTAAAAGACATGAGACTTACTTCTTCTCAAACACCTGAAAATCCAGATTATTATATCAGAATTAGAAAGGCCAAGTTTGTCCCTAAAAAGAAAATTGTATCTGGATTAGCTAATTTGTATATATCTGACGTACCTACCCCTATCGCGCTGCCTTTTGGTTATTTTCCCATGACTTCAGGCAGGTCTGCAGGACTTATTATGCCTACTTTTGGTAATGACCCTGGCAGAGGCTATTTTCTTCAAAACGGTGGATATTATTTGCCTATTAATGACAATCTAGACTTAAACCTTACTGGAGATATTTATTCTAATGGTAGTTATGGTTTTAGAACGCAGTCTGTTTATACCAAAATATATAAATATAGGGGAAATATTAATTTTAGATATGAAAACCTAGTAAGCTCACAAAAGGGGTTTAATGACTATGGTAGAAATACCATTTATAATATTCAAATATCCCATTCTCAAGACGCTAAAGCCAACCCTACTTCTAGACTTTCAGCTTCTGTAAACTTGGGGAGTAGTCAGTATTTCAGGAACTCATTAAACCAGATGAACCTACCAAATACACAAAACAACAACCTGTCTTCTTCCATATCTTACTCTAAGAATTTTCCTGATTACCCCGCTGTGAATATGTCAGTAACAGCTTCTCACAACCAAAATACGAATACACAAGCAATAAACCTTACCCTCCCTACTTTTCAAGCTAGTATGGAGCGTATTTATCCGTTTGCTAAAAGAGATGGGATTAAGAAAGGTATTTTACAAAATATAAACTTCACCTATGCCACAAGAGGTGAAAATAGAATTCAAACAACAGACTCCCTTTTTTTTACCAAAGAAATGTTTAAAGACGCTAAATTGGGAATGACTCACAGTATTCCTTTTAACACCAACTTTAAGGTAGCCAAATACTTTAGTGTTTCTTTAGGAGGTAACTATGAAGATTCATGGGTGATGGAAACCTTTGCCAAACGCCTAGAAGATGGTAAAATAGTTAGAGATACTGTAAAGGGGTTTGACAGATTTAACAAATACAACATAAGCGCTAGTATTGGAACTACTATATACGGTACTATGAATTTTAAAGAAGGTTCTAATATTCAGGCGCTAAGGCATGTAATTAGACCCTCTGTAAGTATTGGTTACCTACCTTCCTTTGAACAATTCTACGATAGTTATTTAGACACTAACGGAAAAATGGTGTCATACACAAGGTTTGAGGGCAGTATGTTTGGAGCTCCTGGATTACAGAAATCAAGATCTGTAGGCTTTTCTCTTCAAAATACCTTAGAGGCAAAATTAGCTCCTAAAGATTCTAGCCAAACCGAACCCAGAAAAGTAAGCATCTTAAACAACTTGAATTTTTCTTCAAGTTATAATTTTGAGGCAGACTCTTTAAGGCTTGCTCCTTTTAATTTCTCAGGGGGAACTAGCTTATTTAATTCCAAGCTCTCCGTTAACTTTTCAGGAAATCTAGATCCTTATGCCATAGACAACGCCGGAAGAAGAATTAATACTTTTAATGTTCAAAACGGAGGAAGTATTTTTAGACTTACTAGGGGTAGTGCCAATATGAGTTACTCTCTAAATAATGATAGCTTTAAGAAAAATAAAGGCCCAGAAAAAGAGCAATCAGAAGAAGAAAAAAGAAAAGAGGAAGAAAAACAAAACTTCTATATGGGGGCTTCAGGAGGTAGAACAGACGGTCTTTTTGGTCGTGCTGGTGAATTTAGCGACCAAAGGAGCTTTAACAAGGAATCTTCCGAAGGAGAAAGGGTTGAAAATCCTATTTATGGCACCAAAATTCCTTGGAGTTTAAATATAGCCTATGCAATTACCTATAATAATTCTAATAGACAGCAAGAATTTAGCAACAATTCTTTTATGTTTTCTGGAAATGTAGACCTTACTCCTATGTGGAAAGTGGGTGTTTCTTCTGGTTATGATATAAAAAACAAAGGCTTTACCCTCACACAGTTTAGAATTGAAAGAGACCTTAATGACTTTAGATTAAACTTTGATTGGACGCCCTTTGGAGACTATGAAAGATGGTATTTCTTTATTGGAATTAAGAGTTCTCTACTCAGCGATTTAAAATGGGAGAAAAGAAGCCAACCACCTAGAAGATAATACTTAAAAAGTCTTTTTAAGTATCTATAAATATGTAAAAAACACCTTATGAAAAAGATTATCACTACGCCAAATGCACCAGCGCCTATAGGGCCTTACAACCAAGCTGTTTTAAGCGGAAACACCTTGTACATCTCTGGACAAACTCCTATAGATCCCGCTACAGGAGATCTTGTTTCTGGTACTATAGAAGTGGAAACCAAACAGGTAATGGAAAATTTAAAAGCCATTTTAGAAGCTGCAAACGCCTCATTTGAACAGGTAGTAAAAGCTAGTATTTTTGTAAAAGACATGCACCAATTCAAAGCCATTAATGGCGTTTATGGTGCTTACTTTAACTCAGACACTGCCCCTGCAAGAGAAACTATAGAGGTAGCCAACTTACCTATGTTTGTAAATGTGGAAATCTCTATGATTGCAGTATTGCAATAGCAAATGAGCTCATTAAAGGTTTTCTTTATGGAAATCTACTAAGCCGTCTATTGGTCTTTGTTTAATTTTTCCTATAATAAGGTCATTTCTATCCATCACTTCTTTGAGTTCATCTTGTAAATAGTAAGCAATACTTCCAACAAAGTGAATAGGTACTTTAGTCGCTAGTTCAAATTGCATGATGTAATTATTTACAAATTGCTGAAGTCCTTTCATGATTACTCCATTACAGTAAGGATGTTTTTTATGTGCCACAATAAATTTGGCAAATTTTGCTAGATAGGTATTTGGATTGGGTTGCTTGTAAAGATTTTCTTTAATCACATCTGCTTCTAAATTGAATTCTTTAGCAAATTTAATTCCTAAATCTTGGGGCATTTTGTGAAAATAGTAGTCTCTGATGAGTTTTCTGCCAAAAAAGTTTCCGCTTCCGTCATCCATGAGTATATAGCCTAAAGATTGTACTTTTTGGAATAGTTGATGCCCGTCATAGTAGCTGCAGTTAGAACCTGTACCTAGAATACAAACTATACCCGGATCTCCAAGTTTAGTAGTGGCGTATACTGCCGCATAGGTGTCTTCTCTCACGTCTATTTGAGCATTTGGAAATACCTCATTAAAAATATCTGAAAGAAAGGCTTTCATTCTATCGGTACCACAACCAGCCCCGTAAAAATAGACATGACTTACTTCATTTGCGTTTTTTGACAGTTCAAAGTTATTAGCCAAACGATCCTCTATAACGTCTCTGGTTAGCACTTCTGGTGAAAGTCCTAAGGTCTGAGTAAAAAATAATTGATTTCCCTGCTTATCTAAAGCTATCCAATCAGATTTAGTGGCGCCACTATCTGCAATTAAAATCATAGTATGATGATATAAAAAACCCCAAGAATTAGAATACTTGGGGCTTGTTAGGTTTTAAAATTATGACAAACTAGCTACGTGCTTGGCTAAATCAATTAATTTATTTGAATATCCTGCTTCGTTGTCATACCAAGAAATTAATTTGAAGAAAGTGGAATTTAATTCCATTCCTGCTTCAGCATCAAAAATACTAGTCCTAGCGTCTCCAATAAAGTCCTGAGATACTACGGCTTCTTCTGTGTATCCTAAAATACCTGCCATAGATCCTTCTGAAGCCTTTTTAAATACTGCCTTAATTTCTGCGTAAGATGTTTCTTTTGACAACTTAACCGTTAAGTCAACTACAGAAACATCTGCTGTAGGCACACGGAAAGCCATACCAGTTAACTTACCTACCAGCGAAGGAATTACCTTTGTCACTGCCTTTGCAGCACCTGTAGAGGCTGGAATAATATTTAATAAAGCAGAACGCCCACCTCTCCAGTCTTTTCTAGAGGGTCCATCTACTGTCATTTGAGTGGCAGTAGTGGCGTGAACTGTAGTCATTAAAGCCTCTTCAATTCCAAAATTGTCATTTAATACTTTAGCCAATGGAGCCAAACAGTTTGTGGTACAAGAAGCGTTTGAAACAATAACATCTGAGGATTTAGCGTCTAAATGGTTTACACCCATTACAAACATTGGGGCGTCTGCAGATGGAGCAGAAATAACCACTTTTTTAGCACCGCCATCTATATGAGATTGCGCCATTTCTAGTGTTGTAAAAATACCCGTACATTCAGCTACTACCTCTGCTCCTACTTGGTCCCACTTCAATTGCTTGGGATCTCTTTCTGCTGTGATTCTCACTTTTTTACCATTCACAATTAAATGGCCATCAGCTACTTCTACAGTTCCATTAAAGTTTCCATGAACAGAATCATACTTTAGCAAATAAGCCAAATGGTCTACATCTAGTAAATCATTGATAGCTACAATTTGTATATCAGATCTTCCGGCAGCTGCTCTAAACACCATCCTACCAATTCTTCCAAAACCGTTAATTCCAATTTTTAATTCAGACATTTTTATTCCTTTTTATATTTATGTTGACATGATGTCAGAAACTCTAATGAGCTCCTTATCTATTTTACTGTGGCCTTTAATAGCCTTAATAAGAGGCGTTAAGGTTATTTTATTATCTTGAATACCTACCATAAGGCTGGTCTTGCCTTCCATAAGCGCTTCTACTGCTTTAACACCCATTCTACTAGCTAATACCCTGTCAAAACAAGAGGGTGAGCCGCCGCGCTGCATATGCCCCAACACAGAGACTCTTACATCATAGATTGGAATGTGTTTTTCTACGTATTCTTTGAGTTCAAAAACATTTTTACCTGTCTTGTCTCCCTCTGCTACTACTACAATACTAGATGATTTACCAGATTGTTTAGAGCGTTTTAATGACTCTAATAAGCGGTCTAGTCCTAAGTTTTCTTCTGGTATGAGAATTTCTTCTGCTCCAGCGCCAACACCAGCATTTAGGGCTATATGTCCTACATCCCTTCCCATCACTTCTACAAAAAACAATCTATTGTGTGAACTGGCGGTGTCTCTAATTTTATCTATTACCTCTACCACTGTATTGAGTGCCGTATCAAAACCAACAGTATAAGTGGTTCCGTAAATATCATTGTCTATGGTGCCGGGAATACCAATCACTGGGAAATTGTACTCTTGATTAAAAATCATTGCACCGGTAAAGCTACCATCACCACCAATAACCACAAAAGCATCTATTCCTTCCTTTTTAAGGTTTTCGTAAGCCTTGGCGCGCCCTTCTGGAGTTCTAAACTCAATAGACCTAGCAGACTTTAAAATGGTGCCTCCTTTATTAATGATATTGTTTACTGAACGGGCGTCCATAGGTTTAAAATCTCCCTCTATCATCCCTTCATAGCCTCTGTAAATTCCTACACAGTCAATTTTCATATAAGCACAAGTTCTGACAACAGACCTAATAGCAGCGTTCATTCCTGGAGAGTCTCCTCCTGAAGTAAAAACGGCAATTTTATTGATTTTAGAATTCATAAGTGGTTAAAAAAGTAAAATTAATAAACTTCTTTAGATGTGAGCGGCTATTTTGAAGATTATTTAATTAGTCGTGTAACTTCAAACGTTTTCGTTAATAAAAACCCTAATAAATAAAGATATATTTACTTAGGATTAGTTTCTATTCGGTTTAAAATTTTCTTTAAAAGCTCCTGAAAAGTATTAAAATCTACCTGATAAGAAAGTCCTACTCCTTGTGTGTATCCTTGACGATCTGCTAAAAATTGTTGAATTTCATTTTCTCGATTAAATATTTTAGCACTTAGGGTTCCTTGCTCGTTTAGAATAATTTGAATTTCAGCATCGCCAGCTACAGCATTTTCTGTAACTCCACCTAATGGCACTCCCAAACGACCGTTAAACAAAACCTTGTTACTAATCTGAGTACTCACACTCACGCCAATTCTAGAGTCTGTCTGGAGGTTAGAAACCCTGTCTAACATACCCTGCTCATAGGAAACTCCAAAGTTTAATTTGTCGTTACTGCCCTCTAAAATACTGCTCAGCAAACCAGAGGCAGACTGCAGTAAATTTCCTGTAACTGCCTGTTGGTTAATTCCTGTGGCGTCGTTTACAAAGGTTCCTTGTGCCAATAGAAAAAAGGCGTTTCTGTCTTGTACTGTAGGGTCTTGTAGGGCGTACTGCAGTTCAGATTTTACTACAGAATTTGTCCCTGGAAAGGCAATGTCAAAATCTATATTTGGATTTTCAATAGCGCCGTCTAAACGCACTAACACCTCTGTTGGAATTTGTTTGGTATAACCAGTACTTTCCAACAATGGAGCTGGATTGGCAAAAAGAGAGTAAGAGGCCTCCATATTGAGCTGTGCCCCCATAGGGTCACCATCCCAAATAATACTACCTCCGGGCTTTACCTTAAAAGTTTTGTCTATAAAGCCACCAAATTTATAATTGTAAGCACCAGTGACCACCACAAAATCTCCAAACATAACAAATTTACCGTTGGTGTTAATTTCCATAAGTAAAATACCTCCTCCTGTTCCTTTTAGGGAGGAACCAGATTTTGGATCTACTACAATTTCTACTTCTGCCTCTGGAGTGACGGCTAAGTCAAAGCTGAGCTCTAAACCTCTGTAATCTTCAGCAGCTGTTTGGGCTTTAATAGCTGCCAAGGACTGTTTTTCTATAAAATTAATAAAGGTATAATCTCCAATATTCACTAAGTCTTGTAAGGGTATTTTAAGTGAAGTTCCAGCCCCAGTAGCGCCAATAACATCTATATTTAATGATTCAGTTGGTCCGTATATATGACCTGTTCCATTTAAAAAACCATCTCCGTAGTATAGCAATTCAGGATCATATGGCGTATTTAAAATTAAAAATCTGCTGCCATTTGTATTTACATTGAGGTCCAACTTCCACTGATCAAAAGATTTGTGTTCAATGACTCCAGAAAGCACTGCACTGGTTTTAAAGACCTCATCTGTTACATTGATGTCTTTAAAAATAAATTTTTGTGCCGCTAATTCAATTTTTGCATTGGGAGAAAAAATGTAATTTACATGTAAATAAGGAACGCTAATCCCTGCATTGTTTAAACTGAGTGTGCCCTTAAAGTCTGGGTTTACTAAAGGGCCTAAAATTGAGACATTCCCCCATAATCCCCCTCTAATATTTCCAATCACACCAGCTCCTAATGGGCTAAAAGGATTTAATTTAAAGTCATTAAAACTAGCCAATAACTTAGTTTCATAGCCTGTGCTGTCTGTTTTAAAAATATTACCCAAAACCCTCAAACGCTCTTGGTCTCCTTCTAATAATTTAGCATTAATTATAAAGTCTGACAGGTCTCCATTCCCTAATAAGTCTATATCTAATCTTCCTAAAACGGCTCCATTCACCTCAAAATTCTGAATGTCTAAATTAGAATTTGGAAAATATATACTGTCTTTTTGAAATATGTTTAATTCTCCATTAATTCTTCCATTGAGCATTAAGCTGTCTATGGTTGGAGAGATTTTTTGAAGTGCTACATTTGAGAAAGAAAGCTGTAAATCTTTATAAGCGCTTCCTGCCCATTGACCATTGAGCACTATTCGTTCCTTCTCTGGAGTGCTCATCACTAAAGAGGAAACAAATATGCTGTCTAAATTTTTAGAAAAAATTATTTTGTTGTCTTTATTGCCTGCCTCATTAACCAACCATTGGGCTCCTTTAAACCGCAAGTCTGATTTTTTAAGTCCTAAAACAGATTGTTTTTTATTGTTAAAAGTATGATAGAAATTTAAACCATAACTGTCGTTAAAATTAATGCCGCCATTAAATTCTGTTCTAAAAAATAAAGTGTCTTGCAGGGTGTTATTAATAAGCCTAAGTGACTTAATATCATAATAGGGCGTCTTAGCTTCCCTTATGGCTAGGTAAGTGTTAAAAAGTGGGTTTTGAGTATCTACCTTAAGTACCACAGAATCTAAATCGTTGTTGAAAAGTGAAAAATGTGGAGACTTAAAGTCTAATTTAAAAATACCAGCATCGGCCTGCAAGGCCCCGCGAATAAAAGTGTTAGGGCTAAATTTAATGTCTGGAAAAAAGATCTCTACCAAGGTGTTGTAAATACTAAATTCAAAGGTCATTTCCTGTCCTTTGGTCACCTCAAAAGGCTTGTAATTAGTATAAATACCGCCCATAGCATTCTGGAATAGTTTCCCAAATTCTAAAAGCTTGTACCTCCCTCTAATAGAACCAGAAATAATATCTTTAGAATTAATTGAAATGGTCCTATAGCCGTCTATTAAACTGTCTGCAGCTATGGTGAAATCTTCAAAAGAATAAGTGTTTTTACTATTTTTATATTGGGTATTACTTACATTGAGTGTTCCTAAAACATTATCTATATCTGTACCCTTTAGATCAATGTCTAACTGCCCCCTAAAAATAGCTGTAGTTTCTGCTACTAAGTTCATTTTGTAAAAGTCTGCGTAATCTATAGACGCAGTAAAATTAAAGGCCCTATTTTGGCTACTAAAATCTGCTAAGCCACTAAAAGAAAACTTACAATTTGGGTCTTCCATACTGAGAGAACCCTCAAAACGTTCATTTTTAAAAACACCAGAGATACTGCTGTCTATATATTCATAGCCATTGAGGTCCATACGGTACAACAAGCCCTCTACTTGGGTATCTAAATTGTTTAAAAGCAGTCCCTCACCTTTTATATTGGTATCTGCACTTACGCGTTTTAAAGTAGGAATTTGAGTATAGGTGCCCAAATCAAAATCTATTAAGGATAGAAAGCCTTCATATACTGCATGGTCTATATCTGAAATATTAGACATGTCTAAGGCGGCATAAAAATCCCCTAATTTAGTAGAAGCATTTATTTTAGTGCTTATTTGATCTAGAGCCAAAATGGCATCACCTCTTAAGGTAAAACTACCAAGCCTAGCCAAAGAAGCCGGTAAATTATCTCCTAAAATTCTAGGCATAAGCCTTTTTAAAGATCCGTACTGACTGTCTAAACCTTTAATATTTGCTGCTAAAAAAAATGGGTGCTCTTTGTCAAAAAGTGCGTTAAATTTAAAATCTCCTCTAAGTGCGGTGTTGTCTGATGCTAGAATAAACCTATTGACGCTCAACTCATTTAGAGTGCCGTCTATTTGGCCAGAAAAAACAAAACGCTCCTCTGGATCAAATTCAGGGTACCATTTATTAATGTCTACCATAGCTATTTCACTATCTAAAAAATCTCCGTGAAAGAGCACCTTATTAAAGAAATCTCCAAAGTCTGATCGTTCGTAATCTAACACCATCTGGCCTTTAATTACGGATTGTTCTGTATAAACTTCTAAAGCTTTAAATTGCATTTGGGTGAGGTCATAGGAAAATTGAGTACTGCATTTATTCACCTGAATACCTCTAGATGTTAAAAAACTAAGGTTTTTAATGTCAGCACTCACTTTAGGCCCAATAAGGCTAAAGGCAGTACCCAAAATATAAATTTTCTGGGCTTTAAAAATAGTAGCTGGTGTTTGGTTGTAATCTATCAGTTCAAAAACCGCTTCTGAAATACCAATTTCTTTTGCCTTCAAAGCAAAAGGCTCACTATCTATAGTGGCTGGGGTTTGACTTTCTAATTTTGTTAAAAACACATCCCAATTACTCTCTAAACTGTCTTTATAGGTAATAATTTTATACCTAAGTCCTGCAATTTTCACCTTGCCAAGATCAAAATTTCCTTTTCTAAGTTCATTAAAATCTAGAATGGGTGCCTGAATATTTTTGGCGTAAAACAAAGTGTCTTTTTTGTAATCTGCCGCCAATACCCCTTTCAATTTTATGTCTAAACGAAAAATTGAAGCTTCTACTCCAGCAATTTGCAAATCTATACCGTAGCTGTTGTTTAAAGATTTTGTTAGCCTGAAAGCCAAAAAGGTTTGTACTGAATTCAGAGAAAACAAAAAGGTAGTCAATCCTAAAAACAAAAGGATTCCCACCACAATTCTGACTCCAATTATTCTGTATTTTTTGATAGCGCTTTTATGTTTTACCTTTGTAATAAATCTATATAGATTCCAAAGATAAATGGAAAATACCTCAATTCACATTTTAGCGATAGAATCTTCCTGCGATGACACTTCTGCTGCTGTATTAAAGAACTTTAAAAGACTTAGTAATGTAGTGGCTACGCAGAAAATTCACGAGGCCTACGGTGGCGTTGTTCCTGAATTGGCTTCTAGGGCTCACCAACAAAATATTGTTCCAGTGGTAGACCAGGCGTTAAAAGTAGCTGCATTAAAAGCTTCAGACATAGACGCTATTGCTTTCACCAGAGGGCCTGGCCTTATGGGGTCTTTATTAGTGGGTACCTCTTTTGCCAAATCGTTGGCTATGGGTCTAGACATTCCACTTATAGAAGTGAATCACATGCAGGGACATGTGCTTGCTCATTTTATTGAAAGTCCAGAACAGCCTTCAAAAACACCTCCTAGCTTTCCCTTTATTGCACTCACCATTAGTGGTGGACACACCCAGCTAATTCTTGTCAAAGATTTTTTTGATATGGAAGTCCTGGGTGAAACCCTGGACGATGCTGTGGGCGAGGCCTTTGACAAGTCTGCTAAAATACTTGGATTTCCTTATCCTGGAGGCCCTTTAATAGACAGATTTGCCCAAGAAGGAAACCCCAATGCCTTTGATTTTCCAATCCCTAAAGTAAAAGACCTTAACTTTAGCTTTAGTGGCTTAAAGACAAGTATTTTGTACTTTATACAACGTGAAACTGCTAAAAATTCTTCTTTTATAGAAGAAAACAAAGCAGATATATGTGCCTCTATTCAAGGCACTATTGTAAAAATCCTAATGCAAAAAGTAAAGAAAGCTGTGGCACAAACCGGTGTGAAAGAGATTGCTATAGGGGGTGGGGTTTCTGCCAATTCAGGCATTAGAGAGGCCCTTGCAACTGCCTCTAAAAAATATGGTTGGACTGTTCATATTCCTGCATTTGAATACTGCACAGACAATGCTGCTATGATTGGTGTAGTGGGTTATTTAAAATACCTTGTAAATGACTTTACAAATCAAAAAGTAACAGCCAAAGCCAGATATTTAATAAAATAAAAATATATGAATCTTTTTTATGCCCCTGATTTTTCTTTGGAAGATCCAAGCCTGTTACTGCCTCAGCAAGAAAGTACTCATGTCAGCCGTGTGCTTAGAAAAAAAATAGGAGACCAGATTCATGTCACTAATGGAAAAGGTCTTTTGGCACTTGCAGAAATAGGCCCTAGCACAGGAAAGGAAATTCAACTTAAATTAATACAGGTAACTGTTGTGGCTTCTAAACCATATTTGCTTCACTTATATGTGGCACCCACTAAAATGAATGAACGCTTTGAATGGTTCTTGGAAAAAGCCACTGAAATAGGCATTAGCAGTATCACTCCCATTATATGTGAACAGTCTGAGAGGAAGGCCATAAAACCTGAGCGCTATGAAAAGGTGTTACTCAGTGCTATGAAACAATCCCTACAAAGCTATTTACCCCTTTTAAAACCTGCTATAAGTCTAAATAAATTATTAGACTTACCTTTTAATGGACACACCTACATAGCCCACTGTGACCCCAGCAAAGAGAAAATAGGGTTTAATGCCCAAGATCTAAAAAAACAAACCATTCACCTACTTATTGGGCCTGAAGGAGATTTTTCTATTTCAGAAATCACCAAGGCATTAGCCATGGGCTTTAAAGCAGTTAGCTTTGGAAATACACGTTTGAGAACAGAAACTGCCGCGGTTTATGCCACCGCATCTGTAGCGGCACAAAATGAAAATTATGAGAGCTAAAACCATTGCTGACGGAATACTGAGAGCGCTTGCCATAGTGGCTGCTATAATAGGAGTGCTTTACTTTGTAAATGCTATTTCCATACTCATCACTTACATTCTTATTGCAGCTGTTGTTTCCTTAATTGGAAGGCCTATTGTTTTATTTTTAAGAACTAGGCTAAAGTTTAATCAAAATTTGGCTGCCATTACTGCCATGGCTATGCTCATTGGAATTTTAGCAATGATCATAGCGTTAGTGGTGCCGCTTATGGTGCAGCAAGGTGAGAATTTAAGTTTACTAGACTTGAAAGGCCTAAGGGCTAGTGTAAATGACCTTTACAATGAAATTAGCGCTTATTTTGGAATTGAAAATAAGTATGCCCTTCAAAACCTGACAGAGACTAAGCTTTTTAACAGTCTCTCCTTAGATCAATTACCTGGGTTTTTTAACTCCATTCTCAGTGTATTAGGAAGTGTGAGTGCTGGTTTGTTTTCCGTAATCTTTATCTCTTTCTTCTTTTTAAAAGACAGTGTGCTTTTTGAAAAAGGTATTTTGCTATTTATTCCTTTAAAGGAACATATAAGAACTCAGGAGGCCTTCTTAAAAATTAAAGACCTACTCTCTAGATATTTTTTAGGTTTGCTGTTTCAAATCCTTATTTTATTTGTGATCTATAGCATAGTACTTTCTGTATTCTCAGTACCCAATGCCATGGTCATTGCCTTTCTATGTGCCCTTTTAAACCTCATTCCTTATGTAGGCCCAATAGTGGGTGGTTTCCTTATGATGTTCTTAACTATGAGCAGCCAATTAGGAAGCTCTTTTAATGACGTTATTTTACCAAAAACCACCTATGTAATGATTGGTTTTCTAGTAGGGCAATTGATAGATAATTTTCTTTCACAACCTCTAATATTCTCTAAAAGTGTGAAGTCACATCCTTTAGAAATTTTTTTAATTATTTTATGCGGTGGCTTGCTTTGGGGAGTTACTGGAATGGTGGTAGCCATACCGTTTTACACCGCTATTAAAGTGGTTATTAAGGTATTTTTTGCTGGAAATAGTCAGCTAAGATCATGGACAGAAAACTTATAGTTATACTTTGAATAAAAACATTTTAACAACTGGTATTCAAGATTTTATAGTAAAAAATATCACCACTGACAGCTTGTCAGTGATGCTCTCTAACCCTATTTTTGAGGGTGCCAGCTCTAAAGAGATTATCAATCAGATAATTGCTGCTAAAAAGTGTAAAAATAAGCTACCCACTTGGTTTCATACTGCTGACATTTATTACCCCCTTCCCCTACAAATCGAGCAGACCTCTTCTGAAATAACTGCACAGTACAAAGCTGGTTTATTAAGCGGAAAAATAGGTGCAGATATCGGTGGTGGCTTAGGAGTAGATAGCTATTATTTTGCAAAAAATACTGATACTGTTTTTCATGTAGAAATCAATGGCGAATTATCAGAGATAGTCTGTTATAATTTTAAAGTATTGGGCGCTAAAAATATACAGTGCATTGCGGGCGATGGACTTACTTTTATAGAAAAACAAACCGCTTTAGATTGGGTTTATATAGACCCCTCCAGAAGAGACCACAAAAAAGGGAAAGTGTTTTTATTAGAAGATTGCAGCCCTAACATAAAAGAAATACTGCCCCTTCTCTGGTCAAAGACTCAAACAATACTCATTAAAACTGCTCCAATACTAGATATTAAAGCAGGCTTAAAAGACTTAAGTCATGTAAAAGAGGTGCAGGCTATAGCTGTAGGTTATGAAGTAAAAGAATTGCTTTGGATTTTAGAAAAGGATTACAAAGGTCCCGCTGCGCTTACTGCTGTACTTTTAGATTCTTCACTAGAAAAAACTCAATTTAGCACTAGCATAGAAATAGAAGCAAACAGTATGGCTCCTCAAAGCGAGGTCTTAGATTATTTATATGAGCCGCATGCAGCAGTAATGAAAATTGGTGCTTTTAAAAGTGTGGCCCAGCAAATGGGACTATTCAAACTACATGAACACAGCCATTTGTACACCGCAACAAATCTGGTTTGCTTTCCTGGAAGAAGTTTTAGAGTCAAAGCCGTATTGCCATACAACAAAAAAGCCCTAAAAAGCTACATTAAAACAAAAGCCAATGTAAGTGTGAGAAACTTTAAATCTACAGTAGCAGATTTAAGAAAAAAATACAGTCTTCAAGATGGAGGCCATGTCTATATGTTCTTTTCTACTGACCTAAACAATAAGGCCATAGTTATTGTATGTGAAAAAATCTAATTAAATAGGTTTCCCTCTTCATCCCACTGGGTAATTGTAGCCCAAGTACTTTGGTCCATTCTTGGCTAGCCAAGTGGACTCATAAGCCATTCCATGCTGGTCTGAAACCTTTTGTAGCAGTTTAACAAGGTTTCTACTCTTAATTGCGCCAATAGCTTCCTTCATAGAAATTACAAGCGACTTTCTAACGCATTTAAAATCTATCACACCATTGGTTTTGCGCATCTTAAGTGCAATTTTATTTCAGAAAATAACCTCTTAAATTTTTGTTGAAAAATTCTTACATTTGTACCTTATTGACTCTTATGAAAATCTTTACTAAGCACCTTATTCTACTAGGATTACTGGCTATTACTACCCTATCTAGTAGCCAAGATATTCTCACTCAAGAAAATGTCATTAATAAGGACAGTATTCTTTTGGCTCAGTACAACAAAAAAATTAATGATATAGAAAGCCTCAGGGTAGCAGACTCTATTAAAAAAGAATCATTATTAGCAGAGATCAATAGTTTAAAAACCACTGACAACCTCAAAAAAGAAGAACTACAACTTCAATTAGAAGCTATTAGTACTAAGGAAGCAGAAAATTTAGCCAACAGAAAAAGGACTATAGAGCAACTGAGAGAGAAAAATATAGGACACCCTGTAATAGGCTTTTTCAATGACACCCTATTTACAATTTACAGTAATTTAGGGAGCTTTTCTGCCAAGGATAGGGCTTTTGCTGTTAGTACAAGACTAAAAAAAATTGGAAGAATTAGAGGCTTTTCTGCAGATAGTCTTAAGCAAACTGCAGAATACAATAACTTAAACTTGGTGTATGCAGATATTATTGTCATGAGCATTTCTGAGGATGATGCTCTTTGGGCTAATGACAATAAAGAAACCATAGCTACAGACTACCAAAAAGTCATTGTTGCAGCTGTAATAATTTACCAAAATGAAACTAATATTGTGACCCTACTAAAAGAATTTGGACTGGCGCTATTGGTGTTAGTTATCACTTTCTTTATTATTAAATACATTTTAAAATTATTTAGATGGACTGCTGTTAAAATTTACGCACAAGAAAACATCTCAATAAAAGGAATTAAAATTAGAGACTACACCCTTTTTGATGCCTCTAGGCAAGTAGCTGCTCTGGTTACACTTAACACTATATTAAAGTGGTTTATAGTGCTCAGCACTGTATATATAGTCCTTCCTATTCTTTTTGGAATTTTCCCTTGGACTAAAAACATGGCTCAAACCCTATTTGGCTATGTGCTAGACCCCTTAAAGGATATTGGATTAGGTCTTTGGAATTTTTTACCAAACCTCATTACCATCGCTGTCATTGTGGTTGTTTTTAGGTATGTATTAAAAGGCTTGTATTTTTTAAAGTCTGAAATTCAGGAAGAAAATCTAAAACTCCCTGGTTTTTATTCAGACTGGGCAGCACCTACCTACCAGATAGTAAAAGTATTGGTGTTTGCATTTATGGTTGTTGTTATTTTCCCATATCTGCCTGGCTCAGACTCCCCTGTTTTCCAAGGAGTATCTGTATTCTTAGGCTTCTTATTTACTTTTGGGTCTGCAGGATCTCTTTCCAATATTATTGCCGGATTGGTCCTTACTTATATGAGGCTTTTTAAGATGGGAGACCGTGTAATGATTGGCGGTATTTCTGGAGACGTGATAGAAAAGAACATGCTAGTAACTAGAGTGAGAACTATTAAAAATGAAATTATTTCTATTCCCAATTCTACCGTAATGAACAGCCACACGATTAACTATAGTAGTGACGCCTCAGAAAAAGGGCTTATCATGCACTCTACCGTCACCATAGGCTATGACGTGCCTTGGAGAGACATGCACGAGGTTCTTGTAGCGGCAGCACTCCAAACATCTCTAATCTTAGAGGAACCAGCACCCTTTGTACTGCAAACTAGTTTGGATGACTTCTATGTTTCTTATCAAATTAATGCCTATACCAGAGAGCCTAATATGCAGGCAGTGATTTACTCTGAGCTACACCAAAACATTCAAGATTTTTGTAATGCTAAAGGAATAGAAATTATGTCACCTCACTTCAGAGCTGCCAGAGACGGAAATCAAAGTACCATTCCTGCAGACCAGTTGCCAAAAGACTATCAGATTCCTAGCTTTAGGTTTAAAAAGGAGTAGCACCATACTTTAATGGTTATTCATTCAGAAAACTGTCCCTTTAATTTTCACAAATTTCTCATATAGGCCTCTACTATAAGTTAAATCTTGTTGCACCCATATAAAAACTGTTGGGCTTTGTCTTTCTTAGTAAGTCGGATAACAATTGTTTCTGTCATATACTACTCTTTATACAAAAATAAAAAAGAGTCCAAACTGTTATATTTTCGAATACAAAAGAGAAGATTCAACTGTCAAATAGCTGTCAAAATCTTGACAGTTGACTGGAAGTTTAAAATAAAAGTATTAAATTAATGACCTAATATTAGCACATAAAAAAACCCTCACATTGCTGTGAAGGTTTTATTTTAAAAGGCTTTTAAGCACTTTTAATAAGTGAACTCTAAAGACCTATTTTCGAACCAAATGATGAATTTTTTGGAGGAGATTTAATTTTTAATATTAAAACATATAAGTGTAGGCCACGGGTTATTACCATTATCGTCTTGCACAGTTTCTTTATAAAAATGGAGTTAGGGTGTCGGTTGTAAACCCTTTGTCTGTAAGCATGGCGGGAGGTGCTAGGGTTGCCATCAAAATTTGTCTACCGTTCTTTAAGACGTAATCGAAAGCTGAGAAATCTACTGTTCTTATGTTCGTTCAATGCCTGTAAACATAACAAGGCCTGCAAAGGAGTATATGAGCGAATCGTGAACAAGGGAAAGAGCAAGAAACTGGCATTAATAGCAGTATCGAACAAGTTACTCAAACAAAGTTTTGCCATAGCTAAATCGGGCAGACCCTAAGATGAAACTTACGTTTCAGTATTAGGCTTAATGTAGTTGAAAATTAACAATAATAAAGCTCAAAGAAGCGTTAAAACGAATCTATGAGCCTAAAATAATAGTGTCTTGAATTAATGAAGAAAAAAGTTGTTTTTTACCTGAGTTCTTTGTTGGCCGTAGTTTTTATTTAATTCTAGGGTCAATTTCTTCACGTTGTTCTAACATTACAGTTTCGTCTAAATATTCAATAATAGTTCTGTTTTGTTTAAATTTATTCATTAATTGTTTTGTTAATTCCTCAATTTCTTTCTTTAAAATTTCAACTTTTAGAGGGAATTTAGGGTAATTTATAAAGCTCAATGTAACATGAGGTTCGATTTGACCGCTCATAACAATATTGCTTTCAGATATTGAAACGCTTAAAAAAATATCTTTGTTCTTTATTAAGTTATTTTGAATTTTTTGAATATGCTGTATGATTTCTGTTTTTTCTATTAATTCACCAGTGTAACCTAATTCAAGACCGAAGGTAACTTTCGCAGAAAAAGGTTTTACAGTTTTCTTTGTAACTTCCATACTAAAGCTCTGATTTTATCAATTCAATATATTCTTGAACTACTTCTTTTCTTTGGCATAATACTAATTTTAAGGTTTATAAATTTAAAAAATGTCTCCCTTAAATTATAACCTTAAAAAGTTCACTTTATGCTGACGTTATACAATACTTTATCTAAAAGTATCGAAGTTATGGCTATTTTTTTTGTCTCATACCCAATATAAGAAACCATTAACGTGTCCTCTAAATTTACTACTTGTAACCTAAAATTGCCTTCAAAATCGGTTGAAACTCCTTTTTGTGGATTAGATTTTAAGTAAACATTTGCTGCAAATACTGGTTCTCCCTTTTTATCTTTAATAACACCAGTTAATATAACCTGAGAAAAACAAGTTGATACAGAACCTACAATGAATAAAAGAAATAATTTCCATTTCATGTGTTTATTTACCTACTAATTTTGATGCTAATTGATTAATAGTATAACTTTCAGGATATTCTTTTATTCCTTCTTGGAAATATTTTTTAGCCAGTTCCCATTTCTCTTTTTTGATATATAATTTGATAAGCATCTCATACGATTCTTCCTTGCCCCATGATGGAAGATATTCATTTTTAATTTTTTGTACTGGTAATGAAATAGCTTTCAATAAGTATTTCTCTGCTTCTTTTCCACCTCCATAATTTTCAGGAGTGTGAAAATCATTACTTACATAAACAAAATAAGCTCTGAGATTAGTCGAATCAATAGCAATTGCTTGTTTGGCATTCTTTTTTATATCTCCAGAAATAAACATGGCTTTCATACCTTTAAACTGGATACCGAACCCCTGAAGCATTGCTAAAAGTGCAAAATCTTCAGAATTTTTACTTTTCATTTCTTTAAGCCAGTCAATCCCTTTGTCAATTTCTTTTTCGGCAGTTTCATTATCGCCTTTTTTTAGATAATAGATAGATGAATAAAATTGTAGATAGGAACGCCAATAAAGAATAAGGTTTTTCTTCCTTTCTTTATTTAATTGCTCTAATTCATTACTTAATTTTGTTAATGATTGGTTGTTCTTCGACATTAAACCTTGAACAAATGCATTGTAAATTTTGCTTTGTATTTCAACTAACAAAGTATCAGATTTAACTTGTACTAATTGCTCCTGATAACTTATTGGCGAGTTACTAGCAGGTTGTGTTGTATTTCCATTGTAGGAAATAAAAAATAACGGAATGAATAATAAACGTATCATAGTGAAAAAATTATTTTATGTATTGTTTTATTGCTTTTACATATTCTTCAAAAGCATCAATTCCGATTTTTGTGATTTCAATCGTTGTGTGTTGGTAATTATTTAAAAAACCCTTTTCTATTTTGATATATTTTGCTTTTTCAAGTTTTTTGATTTGAACACTAAGATTGCCAGAAGTTGCTTTCGTTATTTCTTTTAATTCATTAAAATCAGATTTACCATTACTTATTAAATAAGAAATAATCGTCAAACGAAGTTGAGCATGTAATAATGGATTAAGAGTTTTAAACATTTTTTAAACATTTTTTAAACATTTTCTTTTCTCTTATGTTTTATCATTAATATAATTCCTGGAATAAAAACAGCTGTTATGGAAACTAATCCCATTAACAGAGGCTGATAAATCCAATCCATCATAAAACCTATAAATCCGGAAATATTTATAATAAGACCAGAGATAATCAATAATTTGCTTTTTATAGAAGCCCCTGATATCACTATTCCAATTGATAGAAGAATTAAAATTATTGGTATCAGATTTTCTCTTATAGCACCAGCAAAGAAAAAACCTAAAATCATAATATTAATAGAAATGGTAATCCAAGTATATGAAATAATTTTACCTATCTGATTTTTTGCAATACTTCTTTTCCTTTTTGCGAAATAGAAAGCAGTATAAATAGAACCGATAGGCATTAGCAGGTAAGGATACCAATTAATATCAAAATGTTCATTTTTGAGTAGTATAAACTGACTTAAAGATGCAATTGCTGTCAATATGCCCCAAAACATATAAATAAAACCGTTTTCATTAAATTTATTTCTAGCCTCTTGTATAACCTGTTTGATAAGGTCGAGGCTATCTTCTGGCGTAAAATTTTCTTTTTTCATATTTTTTCTTTTTTAATTTATTGCAAATATAAAGTAGTTTATTTTATAAACCAAATATTTTTAAAAAATTATGCTCACAAGTTTCTGTAAAATTCCTTTTTTACGTTTTTTTTTTCGAGCGTTGGCAAAAAAGTAAATGTGTACTGTTTTCCAGTACTTATTTGCTTGTGCTTCGGCTTTTATGCATTACACACAACGTGTTTGTATATGGTTTGTTGCGTGTTTCAAGCAACTAATTTAGTAAATAATTACCGACCAAGAAAGTACGCGAGGACTTTCGTAAGTAGGCGAGAAGCCAGCAATAAATTATATACGGCTTAAGTTTGATTCCCTAACTTTTAGGATATAAATCAGAAAGAACAAAAGAGAGAATTAAGGTTAATATATACGGTGAAGCTTAAGACTTCGACAACATTGATAATCCTCTCTCTTTTACTACTTAGACCACGCTGAGTTCTGTGAGACTTTAGATCTCGTTTTCAAGTTGTTGTGAGCACAAGTAGCTGGTTCTTTCATAAATCATTACTTATGAATAAATATAGCGAAACTTTCGGAGTAGACATTAGTAAAGATGTCTTTGATGTACATGGTAGCAAGTGTATAACGTCAGCATAAAGTGAACTTTTTAAGGTTATAATTTAAGGGAGACATTTTTTAAATTTATAAACCCTAAAATTAGTATTATGCCAAAGAAAAGAAGTGCAAGTTCACTTATTAGTGACTTAAAACGAAAGACTCGAAAATCTTACGGTTCCGAGGAAAAAATCAGAATAATTATTGAAGGTATTCGTGGAGAG
>Ga0209284_10001037_pt1 | contig 44171 bp, 37 predicted proteins | sample FRY03_FD_187211 | JGI IMG/M metagenome (GOLD analysis project Ga0209284, IMG submission 187211) | Freshwater microbial communities from Lake Fryxell liftoff mats and glacier meltwater in Antarctica - FRY-03 (SPAdes) (version 2) | ecosystem: Environmental > Aquatic > Freshwater > Ice > Glacier... | reverse complement strand
TTGAGCCATCCACACACCTACTGTAATCCTGTTCGCAGCTAATGTTTCATCTTCTATTCTCACATAGGGAAGCCATTTGTTTTCTTCCACTAAAACTTTATGAGGCTTTTGAGCAGACTCTGGAACGAAAACAATCAACACCAACTTTTTTGAATCTTTTGGGTCAGCACAAATTTTATAGGAAAATTGAACCTCTGGACGGCAAAATCGCTGTGCGGCAGCTTCTACCACGTAATACTCTTCCTCAGGATCTATTCCTTTGATAACACCATTGTCTTTTACACCAATCAGCAATCTCCCGCCCGAAGTATTGGCAAAAGCACAAAGCGTTTTCGCAATTTTAGAAGGATTATCAATGCGGTATTTGAAGTCCTGTTGCTCATGTTCACCAGCAGCGATTAGAGTATTGATATCGTTTATATCGTTGACTTCCATAATTCCCAAGATTTTTCAGCTTGCTGGTACAACATCGTTCGTCCATTCAGCACCACAGCCCCCTGCTCAGAAGAACGTTTCAAAAACTCAGTTTGTTCAGGGTTGTAAATCAAATCAACAACCAAATGTCCGCCAGTGAGCGCATCAAAAGGCAGTTCAATACAAGCATTCACATCAGGCCACATGCCTACAGGAGTTGTATTCACAATGATTCCGCAATGTTTTACCATCATGTCATTCATTTCGCGCCATTCAAACTCGCCATCTTTAGGATTTCGAGCAACAGTATGCACATCTAAACCAATTGATTTCAGCACATAAGATACCGCTTTTGAGGCTCCACCATTTCCCAAAACCAGAGCCCGCTCATGAGTATTCAACAAAAAAGGCTTAATCATTTCACGAAAACCAAAAACATCTGTGTTGGCACCAATCATCCTCCCTTGGTCGAAGAGAATCGTATTCACAGCACCAACAACCTGAGCTTCTTCGGTTAAATCGTCCAAATAAGGAACAACAACTTGTTTGTAGGGAATGGTGACGTTCAATCCTTTTAAAGAGGAAATGTTGAATACATCCTTTATTTCATCAATAGTTTGAAGTTCAAAGTTTTGATAAACGGCAGGAATACGTTCATTCTCAAACTTTTGAGTAAAAAAATCCAAAGAAAAAGAATGCTTAAGTGATTGACCAACGAGACCGAAAATCATAAGATGCATGGGATTAGATGAGGGCACAAAATTAACATTCAAAGACATTCCTCAACAACTATCAACAGAATTTGTAAAACAAGGCTCGAAAGGCTTCATATTATTATATTTGCAAAAATTTTTTCAACCATGGCTTTAAAATGTGGCATTGTAGGTTTACCAAATGTTGGTAAATCAACGCTCTTCAACTGTTTATCAAACGCGAAAGCGCAATCAGCTAACTTCCCGTTCTGTACAATCGAACCTAATGTGGGGACGATTAACGTACCTGATAGCCGTATCTTGGAGTTGGAAAAACTTGTGAACCCAGAGCGTGTGATTTTCACAACCATGGAAATAGTTGATATTGCTGGACTGGTTAAAGGCGCTTCTAAAGGAGAAGGGCTTGGCAATCAGTTTTTGGGCAACATTAGAGAATGTGACGCAATTATTCACGTCTTGAGATGTTTTGACAACGGAAACATTATTCACGTTGACGGTTCGGTAAATCCAATGCGCGACAAAGAAGTGATTGATATCGAACTCCAATTGAAAGACTTGGAAACCATCGAAAAACGAATTCATGCTTTATCCCGAAACATTAAGTCGGGTGATAAAGATTCCGTTGGCGCCAACAATTTGGCTCTCAAGATAAAAGCACATTTGGAGCAGGGAAAAAACGTGCGAGAAATGGCTATAGACGACAAGGATTTACCTTATTTGACAGAATTTCAACTCATTACAGCAAAACCAGTGCTCTATTTGTGTAATGTTGATGAAGCGGCTGTGAAAAGTGGAAATACCTATGTTGACCAAGTGCGCGAAGGTGTGAAAAATGAAAAAGCTGAAGTTTTGGTAATTGGCGCTCAAATCGAAGCTGACATTACAGAATTAGAAACTTATGAAGAAAGAAAAATATTCCTTGACGAATTAAGCCTTGATGAACCAGGAGTAAATCGTTTGATTCGCTCGGCTTATCGCCTACTCGATTTGCAAACCTACTTCACAGCTGGGGTTAAAGAAGTGCGTGCTTGGACTTTCAAACGTGGTTGGACAGCACCTCAAACAGCAGGCGTAATTCACTCAGATTTCGAAAAAGGATTCATCCGTGCAGAAGTAATGAAATTTGATGACTTTGCTGAATTCGGCTCGGAAGCCAAGCTCAAAGAATTGGGCAAACTAAAAGTAGAAGGAAAAGAATATATTGTGCAAGACGGGGATATCATGCACTTCAGATTTAACGTGTAATTAATGAAAGAAATTCTGACTAGATCAATAACAGGAGCCGTATTTGTTGCTGTAATATTAGGGAGCTTGTGGTTAGGGAATTGGGTTTCATTTCTTGTCATGGGTCTCGTTGGAATTCTTGGATTACACGAGTTTTATACGCTCAAAAAGAATCCACTTTCAGGACCAACACGCTGGCTTTCAATCCTAGTTGGAGCATCAAGTTTCTTTGTCTATACAGGTATTGCTTTGGGCATGATTGACGTATTTTTCATTCCACACGCGGCCTTAATTCCAGTCTTGTTAATTTTCATCGCTGAAATTTACCGTAACAAAGAGCACCCTTTGGAAAATACAAGTCTCTCAAGTATCGGATGGATTTACATCATGATGCCGCTTTTTCTCTTGGCTTTTTTAGCGAGTAAAGATGATTTATATGCCTTCTCACCCCTCATCATCACTTGGACAAACGACACTTTTGCCTACTTAGGCGGACGGCTTTTAGGTAAAAAATCGCTCTTTCCGAGAATTTCACCAAAGAAAACTTGGGAAGGAACCCTTGTAGGCATCTCATTCGCTATACTTGCAGGTCTCATAATCTCTTTGATATCAGAAACTTCTCTCATTTTTTGGATAATCACAGCCTTTCTTGTATCACTAGCCTCTATACTCGGCGATTTATTTGAATCACTTTTCAAAAGAAGCCTGCAAATAAAAGATTCTGGAAATTTGCTTCCAGGCCATGGTGGCATTCTCGATAGGCTAGACGCTACATTCTTTGCAGTGCCACTATTTTATTTACTTTTGACAACAGCAAAACATTTTAACTGGATTGACTTTTAGATTATGACACTACACAGAGAAGGAAAAAACATCATCGTAACAACCGTGATTATTTTGAGCGGATTGTTTGCCGCCAATTTGTTTTTATTCAAACAACTAGAGTTCGCTTGGCTTTTTTGGGCAACAAACTTGATCCTATTGACATTTTTGGTGCTTGTTCTGCAATTTTTTAGAATTCCTAACAGAACAATTTCATTCAATAACGGTGATGTTCTTTGTCCAGCCGACGGTAAAGTCGTGGTTATAGAAGAAGTTGAGGAAACAGAATATTTTAATGAAAAAAGAATACAAATCTCTATTTTTATGTCGCCGCTCAATATTCACGCAAATTACCATCCTATTTCTGGAGAAAACACCTACGTAAAATACCATCCAGGGAAGTTTTTAGTGGCTTGGCATCCCAAGAGTTCTACTGAAAATGAAAGAAGCACAATCGTTGTAAAAAATGAAAATGGCACTGAAGTTTTGTTCCGACAAATTGCAGGTGCCGTTGCTAGAAGAATATGTCTATATGCCGAAAAAGGGCAGTCAGCTAATGCAGGAACAGAATTCGGATTTATCAAATTTGGTTCGCGTATTGACATATTTTTACCCTTAAACTGTCAAATAAATGTTAAAATTGGAGAAAAAGTCAAAGCTATTCAAACTAAAATCGCATATTTGTAAAAGTTAAAAGAAATCAATTAGTAATCAATAAATTTATCCACTATGAAAAAAGTATTTGTAGCAGCAACTTTGATGATGTTCTTAGGAGCAACAACTATCACATCGTATGCAATGTCTAATGGCGTTTCTATTGAAATGACTGACAAAAAAGAGAAAAAGAAAAAGAAGAAAAAAGGTGAAGCAGCAAATTGTTCTACTGAGCAACCTAAATCTTGCACTTCTGGAGAACAGCCTAAAGCTTGTTGCTCTAAGCCAAAAAATTAATCCTTAAGATTATACAGAAAGCCGTTGCGAAAGTAACGGCTTTTTTGTTTTAGGATTTCAAGTTGCTTTGAATAAAATGTTCCTTATACACATATTTAGTTTATGTTTGTTTTAAATTCTAAACTTGATATCATGAAAAAATTATTTACCCTACTCTCCTTCACCAGTTTAATTGGTTTCTCTTTTGCGCAAAGTAATATCCCAGTTGGCGCCACATGCCCTAATTTCACAGTAACTACGGTGGATGGACAAACTCTTAATTTACATGACATTTGCGATGCTGGTCAATATGTTATAGTCGACTTTTTTGCCTATTGGTGCGGGCCTTGCCAACAAACAGCTCCTACTATTCATAGCTTTTACACAAAATATGGCTGTAATACAGGTGATGTATTTGTTTTGGGAATCGAAAGTGATGCAAATTCAACTCTTGCAGATTTAGCCAACTTTAAAGCAGCTGCAGGTTTGCCAAGCAGCAGTTTTCCAAATGTTCTAGGAAGTGCTGGTGGAAACACTGTGATGGGCACCTATGGCATTTCTGCATACCCAACCATCATTTTGATTGGTCCAGACAGAAAAATGATCAACAATGATATCTGGCCAATTTCTGGTGTTGCTACTTTAGAAAATGCTTTCCCAGCGAATGCCATTTCAGAGATGTCATGCGCGACTGCTTCTTTGACGCAAGACGCGGCAACAGCAAGCATCAGTTTATATCCAAACCCAGCAACAGATGTTTTGAATATCGCAGTTGATTTCATTCAAAGTATTACAATTACTGATGCATCAGGAAAAATGGTATTTACTTCAAATTTCAATAACCTTGACCAAGTTGAAGTTTCAGTTTCAGATTTTGAAAGTGGTATTTATGTGGTAACTGTTACTTCTGTAAGTGGAGTAATCAGCTCACGCTTTGTGAAATAATATTACTTCAACCTATTTTTGCTAAAGCTGCCCCCAATCGGAGGCGGCTTTTCTTTTGTGTGCAATTTATATTTTGTCTATTTTCGTGAACTAAAATCCATAGCCAAATGACAACATATATAATAATCGCCATAACCTCAATCATCTCATACATGGCGTTCAACAATTACAATATGAAACTGAGAATGATGTTTATCCCCTACACCGTTCACCACAACAAAGAATATCAACGGATCATCACGCACACTTTTATTCATGCCGATTGGATGCATCTCTTATTTAACATGTTCGTCTTGCTTAATTTCGGTGTCGTTCTCGAAAAACAATTTGTACTTATGGAAGTAGCCCAACCCGAACTTCATTTTGTTCTACTTTATTTTGGAGCGGCATTATTTTCTACAATAATTCCATTTGGAAGGCATAAAAATAATCCAAATTACATGGCGCTTGGTGCATCCGGGTGTGTTTCTGGTGTTTTGTTCGCGTATATTTGCATTCTTCCAAGTACACCTCTCACATTTATATTCTTCCCCTTTTTCTCTATTCCTGCATATATCATTGGTCTGCTTTACTTGGCTTACGAATATTACATGGATAAAAAAGGCGGATCAGGAATTGCTCATGACGCGCATATCGGAGGAGCAATATTTGGTATCGCATTTATGTGTTTGTTTCATTTCAATGAAGTAAAATTGGCAATCAGTGCCTTATTCTATTAAAAATGACGCATTATTTTAACATAAATGGTAAAATAAACGCTCAGGCCGAAAGCGTTATCACACCCAACAACCGTGGGTATCTTTATGGTGATGGTTGTTTCGAGAGTATAAAAGTATTTCGTGGCAAACCCTTAAATCTGAACAATCACATTGCTAGAATTCTATCCGCTGCTGATGTTTTAAAACTTCGTGTTCCTGCTTATTTTTCAGAGAACTATTTTCAAATTCAAATCGACCAACTTATTACCCACGCACAACATCATTTGGGTGGTCGAATTCGCCTATCTTTAGACAGAAGTGCTGGTGGAACCTATAAACCATTCACCAATGAAGCATCGTTTATTATCGAGTTTATGCCAGATGATTCCGATGGATTTACAATTAACGAAAAAGGCTTGGAAATTGACATTTTCGACGATATCAAAAAACCAATAAACAAATTAAGTCCTCTTAAAACCAAAAATGGATTGCTCTATGTGTTGGCTGCTATAGATGCTCAAAATCGTGGACTAGACGACTTACTTATTCTCAATGAAAAAAGAAGCATTATTGAATCCTCTTCTTGTAATTTGTTTGTGGTGAGCAATGGAGTGCTCTACACGCCAGGATTAGATGAAGGCGTTATTGCTGGAACGATGCGTATGACAGTAATTAATACTGCAATTAAATCTGGAATAAAAGTGTGCGAGTGTGCGATTATGCCACAAAATTTACTCGTTGCTGACGAGATTCTGCTCACAAACGCAATTTCCGGAATTCAATGGACAGGTGGTTATCGCACCAAAAGGTATAGAAATGAAATGGCAAAGAAGTTGGTTGTACTACTTAATCAAAATCTAACAAATATTTAGAGACTTTCTTCAATCACTTGAAGGGCATAATCTAGTTCCTCACGCGTAGTAAATCTGCTGAATGAAAATCGAATACTCGGCCGCTCTGAACTAGCACCAATACCTGTTAATACATGACTACCAACATTTGATCCTGACGAACAAGCACTCCCGCCACTGCAAGATACGCCTTTTAAGTCCAAAACAAAAAGAAGCATTCCCGACTTATCGCTCGGAGGAAAAGAAACACTCAATACGGTATATAATGATTTTTCAGGCTCTGTTTGGCCATTGAATGCCACATTGGGAATGCGCTTTTGCAATTCTAGCTTGAAATAATTTTTTAATTCCCGAACATGTTGTTGATGTTCCTCCAAATTGCCATAAGCCAAATCAAAAGCTTTCGACAATCCTACTATTCCCATCATGTTTTCGGTGCCTCCTCGCAAATTACGTTCCTGAGCCCCACCTAAAATCATCGGGATACTTTTCAATTTGGCACTTACATAAAGAAAACCGATTCCCTTCGGACCGTGAAATTTGTGTCCAGCGCAAGTAACAAAATCGACTGGCAAAGTTTTTAAATCGTATTTATAATGACCCATTGTTTGCACAGTATCGGAATGAAAATAAGCGCCATTTGCTCTGCATATAGAGCCAACTCTCTCAATATCCAACAGGGTGCCTATTTCGTTATTGGCGTGCATTAAAGAGACAAGAGTCGGTATACCATCGCTCAACAAGCTTTCCAATTGAAAATAATCAATCTCCCCCAAAGCATCCACATGAAGCATTTCTAAAATGATTCCATATTTATTACACTGAATTTTAGCAGTCAATTCAACTGCATGGTGCTCGATTTCAGTCGTGATAATGCGCTTAACACCCAAACTATGAATAGCTATATTAATAGCCATGTTATCGGCCTCGGTGCCACCTGAGGTGAAGATTAGTTCTTTCGGGTCGCAATTAATGTAACGAGCAATGTTTCTTCTAGAAATCTCCAAAATTCCTTTGGCCTGTCGCCCGAAGGAATGAGAAGATGAAGGATTTCCAAATGTAGACGCCATGTGCGCACTCATCTCAGAAATAACTTCAGGAGCCATTTGAGTTGTTGCTGCGTTGTCAAGATAAATTGCCATGGAAAAATTTTTGCGAATTTACACATAATTCTAGACTTCCTTTTTCACAAGCGCTTAAAGAAAATTTATCGCTTTGAGTAACCTTTTAATAATTAACTTCGTCTTAATTAAAAATGAAATTACATGAAAACAACGTTATTCTTCGGAGCCTTATTTATTTGCTTTTCTAGCTCCTCGCAAATCTTTATAACATCAGCTCATTTTATTGACGCTTCTGATGTAGTACAAATCGGGATTGACACCAATCCAAGCATTACGCATACACCTAGTGGACCAAACCAAACTTGGGACTATGGTGAATTGAATGATTACGAAATCGATTTTATCGGATTTGGTGTGGCCGATTGGTTTAATGGTTACTCCAATTTCCCAAATGCCACACTCGGAACTACTGATGCAGATGGGATACAAATCTTTTTTAGAAAAAATACAGATGCATTTGATCTAATCGGTATTTACGGTGACTTGTTTGGAGAAGGAACAAATTCAGCAGTAGGATTTTCTCCATACCAAAGACAATTGTCATTTCCATCGACGTATGGCACAACATTTACCAATGAAAGCGTCATCAATTTGACCATAGAAGATTTTGATGATGCAGACTCGGTTGAAGTTACAGTTACAACTCACCGAACTTCTGTATTCGATGCCTGGGGAACAATCACCACACCGTTTGGCACTTTTAATGCAATCAGACAATATACAAAAGACAGCACCATACAATCTTTTACGGCTTATCTTTTCGGATTTCCTGTTTTCAACGATTCGGAAACAGTAGTCACACACAACTATTCTTTTTACAGCGACGCTCAAAACGCACGATATATTTTATTGCAATACACGTACGACCCAAACACAGAACTCTTATCTAATGTACAATGGCAAATGGCAGCACCTGTATTAAACAACCCAACAGACTTAACGCAAAATCAAATAACGATTTATCCTAATCCAGCATCAGACAATATCAATATACTCTTCGAGCAGCCATTCTTTGGAGACATCAGCATATCAGACGCCTCAGGAAAGGTTGTTCATGATGCATCTTTGGTTGGCGACAATAACCTAAATCTAGTTTTGAATAATTGGACTCCAGGAGTTTATCTGTTACAATTAAAGTCCGCATCAGAAACGTCAGTGCATCGCTTCATTATACGTTAGTAAAATCAAGTGGTTGTCATCAGAAAACTGTCCTTCATTCAGAGTGCACTGAAAAAGTAAGCAAAACGCATACTTTGAATTTTGTGAGCGATTAGGCCAAAAGCAATTTTGGCTTAATCGCTTTGTTTTTTTTTAGTCAAAAATAGGGAGTTTGACATCTTTTGGTGTATCTGATTTACTTCAAAAACGTACCGTAGCTATGCACTCTAGCTTTCCAATAGTTTGAAGTATTTATTTCTGTCACCACAATTCCTTGGCTGGTACTTGAATGAATCATGCTAACGATTCCATTCCTATTTTTTACGACAATTCCAACGTGATTTACACTAGAACCATTAGCGAAAAACACCAAATCTCCTGGTTGAACATCAGCAATTCGCAAGGGTGAAGACTTTTGTTGTTGGTCTCTAGAGATTCTGGGTATATTGATTTTAAAATTTGTGAAAACAAAAGTTACAAATCCGCTACAATCAAAGCCATTTGAATCTGTTCCACCAGCGCGATACTTCACCCCTACATATTTATAAGAAAACTCAACGATTTTCTTGCGAACATCAGAAATTTCAGTCAAAATAGGCGGTGTGGAAACAGGATCTGCATCTTGAATATCCTGAACCCCAGAGAACAACTTGGTATAGTTGGTTTTAACAGTTTCTATCAATTTTGCATTCTTTTTAGCATCGCGCTGTAAATCTTCAAGAAAATAATCGTAATCTCTCTTAAGCGCTTGAATTTCAAAACTATGTGCGGCAAAAATTTTACCGTTAACGTCGCGTTTTTTGAGTTCCAAGAACAACTTTGTAGCATCTTCAATAGCTTTTGGATTTCGTCTCCGCCATTTCTCATTTCGGAAAAGCTGGAGCATAGACAAGCTCTTGTAGTAAGATGGCAACACAGAATTCGTATATTCTACCTTCAAAATCAATTTGTTCGCTTGCTTCAATACCTTTTTGTAATGCCCCTGATCATATAGCATTTCGAGTTTATCAAAATCTTTGTTTTGACCAAAAGACAATAAAGGTAAAAAAACGAATAATATCACTGCGTAACGCATAACAACTATTTTTGACAAAAATAGCATCATCAGAGGCTGTATTGAGCAAAAAAAATCACTTCAATAAACAAGTATGTGTTAAAAATAAAATTGCCTCAATTATTCAAAACGGAGTCCTAATGTGAAAACTAAAGAATGTCGATTTTGCACGAACGAAGCTTTATTGGCCAGAACATCTGGATTAAACGCATAATACTCGGACTTTGAACGATGAATCATATAAGAAACATCAAAAACAAATCTGCCCTTTCTGTAGCCCAATCCAGCAGCAAAAAACATATTCGCGCCAGCCTCATTTTTGTGATCATTTCTGAAAGCGCGAGCATATAATGCATAACCACCTCTAACAAACCACTCTGGAGTCAAGGCATATTCCATGCCTAGTCGTGTATTCAAGGTGCGGCGATACAAATCTCGAATTAGTAAATTTTCATTAACAAAACCGTACTGAAAATTGATGTTTTGTGATGATCTAAAAACAGCTTTCCCAAAATCAACAAATTCCAAATCAATATTCATCGCCAATCGTTTCTCGAAAATATAAGCGATTGACAAAAGCCATCTACCTGGATTTCTAAAACGATACTCAAAACGACCATTGGGTTTAAAATTGTCTTCAGTGTTTACCACGCCAAAATCATGAACTGCTGTCATATCGGCGTCAAATGACTCCTTGAATCTCAACACGGTTGGCGTATGATAAGCCAAGCCGATTCTAAATTCATCCGTCGGCAAGTAAATGAAACCAAGTTTTGCATTGGCGCCAAAACCGCGAGAATTCAAATTAAACAGATAGGTAAAAGACTCTAGCGAATAGCCACTTGGCTCAATAACCTCTTCTTCATGGCGATTTATTTCGTTAAATCTGATGTTTTGAACATTGATAGATCCACCTACGTATAGAGAATTATTATAATTTCCAGACAATGCAAAAGAATACTCTGATATACCACCCTTAGCCTCGAGCGTTTTTCGGTGATACATTGAGTCGCCAACGTTTAATCTGGGTTCATAGTAAGTTTCGAAAAATGAGTTCATGTTATCGTCTATTGCGAAAGTTTGCCAAGCCAAATTCGTTGTAAACGGTCTCTCACTATTCAAATTTTCGGTCGGCACCAAATAACCATCTGAGGCAAACACATCAAGAAGGGAATTATAATTTTTACCTTCATAATAGCGCGTTGATCGAAAATCAGCCAAGCGATTGAAGGCGAATGATGTCTGTATGGCTTTCCATCCATATTCATTCACTCGTGGCGCGTTAAAGACCAATGCAAGTCCTTGAATGGGAACTGCACGCCTGGAAAATTCAGTTTCAGTATTGTTGTAAACTGATTGAACATTCGTGCTTTGTGCTCCCAGTGAAATAGAAAAGTGACCTTTAGAGAATCTTGCCAAACCTGCAGGGTTAGTGTTTATTGCTGTTGGGTCTGCTCCTAAGGCACCAAAAGAGCCTGCCATTCCCATGGATCTTGCACTTCCCCCAAAAAATATTTGAGAATTGCGTAAGGCATCCACCTCGTTTTGAGCATGTGTAATACTGGTACATACAACTGTGAAAACAGCCGATAAAACTTGAATTAACTTCATAGCTTACACGTTTCTATGGTCTTCCGCCTGTTCTTCCACCACCTGAAGACCCACCACTTGATCTTCCACCAGAGCCACTAGAACCCGCAGATCCACTGGCATTGCTGCCCCCTGAGGTTGAGCGCGATGGAGCGCTTCCTCCGCCACCAGAAGGTCGAGAGGGAGCTGGGCTGTTAGCGCCAGGTCGAGAACCAGATGGAGCTGGCGTTGCTCCCGGACGAGAAGGCGGCGCACTTTGAGGTTGAGGGCGATTTGGAGCAGGGTTTGCACCATTGGGACGCGGAGTGTTTGAAGATGGCGCTGCTGATCCAGAAGGTCTGCTAGGCGCATTGCCTTGTGTATTTGGTCGTGAATTGCTCGAATTTGGACTAGCTGTTGAATTGGGTCTAGATGGATTAGCCGAAGGACTTGCTGGAGACGTTCCCCGACCAACAGTAATAGCATTTGGATTCGAAGAATTTGGACGCGAGCTATTGGCTGGAGTTGCAGTTCCAGAACCGTTTGTTCTTGCTGGAGCGTCCACACGTGGATTCCAAGGAGCAGAGCCACTGGAGAGCACGGCATTATCATTTGTTACGGGCCTAGTATTATTTCCACGAGTCGCTTCGGTATTACCGCCATCTCTCGCAGAAACACTACCGTTACTTAATACAGCCTGCTCAATAGGTTTTCCATTGATGCCGATTGGAGAAACGCCACCCTTTCCAATACTCATATTATTTGGGTTCTGATTGCTTGAAAACGTTGGGCGGGGTCCATTGAATACATTGCCGGATGAATTAAAGCCATTGTTTCCAAAACCATTTCCAGAGCCATTACCCGCGTTGAAACCATTTGAATTACCCCAACTATTGAATCCATTTTGTCCGCAAAATCCTCCGCCCCAACCGTTATGTGGGTTGTTCCAACCACCATGAGAACCCCACGGTCCATACATTCCACCATAAGGATAGTGGTTGAAGCCGTATGGGTTGAAGCCCCAAGAATTATAACCCCAAGGATTGTAGCCGAATGAAGGACCCCATGGATTGTAGCCCCAAGAATTGTAGCCCCAAGAGTTGTGGCCCCAAGAATTGTTACCCCAAGAGTTGTTGCCCCAAGAATTGTTGCCCCAACCTGGTCCGAATTGGTTGTTACCCCAGCCTTGATTCACATTGAAACCAGGACGATTCCATCCGTTAGGATTCCCAAAAGATCCGTCATTATTTGAGTAATAGTTGTTGATTACGCGAACTTCACCAGATGCATTATCTCCTTGATAGGTAGAATCTGGATTATAATACCCAGAACGGTTTGCATTAGGATTCTCCTGCTGATAGACATACCCGTCGTAAGTCGCTTCAGGTTTTGTGTTATTTGACTTTGGTCTCATTGACGCAGGATCAGCGTAAGAGTACACATCGTCTTCGGCTAAAAAGTAAGCTTGCTTACAAGAAGACATCACCAAAGAAAGTAACGATATTAAGAACAGATACTTTTTCATGACTATTTTTTTTTAAGGTATAAACCCAATAAAAGAGGAGAATTTAATACCTTTGTTGATTACGTAAAGTTACAAAAATTGTACCAATGAACATCAATATATTATACAAATGGCATTAAAATTTGTTAAAAGAGAAGAAGATTATTCAAAGTGGTACAATGATGTTATTGCTCGCGCTGATTTGGCCGAACATTCAGATGTAAGAGGTTGCATGGTTATCAAGCCTTATGGTTATGCGATTTGGGAAATGATGAAAGACGTTTTGGATAGAAGATTCAAGGAAACAGGGCATTCGAATGCTTACTTTCCTTTGTTCATTCCTAAATCATACTTATCAAAAGAAGCAAGTCATGTGGATGGATTTGCCAAAGAATGTGCAGTTGTAACACATTATCGATTGAAAAATGCTGAAGATGGTTCAGGACTCATTGTTGACCCTGAAGCCAAACTGGAGGAGGAATTGATTGTTCGTCCAACTTCAGAAACCATAATCTGGAATTCATACCGAAATTGGATTCAATCGTATCGAGATTTGCCTATACTCATTAACCAATGGGCTAATGTAGTTCGATGGGAAATGAGAACACGCTTGTTTTTACGCACCACGGAATTCCTTTGGCAAGAAGGTCACACGGCGCATGCAACAAGAAGCGAGGCTATCATAGAAACCGAAAAAATGTTGGATGTATATGCCGAATTTGCTGAAGAGTACATGGCTATGCCTGTTTTCAAAGGTATCAAATCAGCAAATGAGCGATTCGCAGGTGCAGAAGAGACTTATTGCATCGAGGCTTTGATGCAAGATAAAAAAGCTTTGCAAGCTGGCACATCGCATTTTCTTGGACAGAATTTCGCCAAGGCATTCGATGTAAAGTTCACAGACAAAGAAGGGAAGCAGGACTTTGTTTGGGCCACCTCTTGGGGCGTTTCTACCCGATTGATGGGAGCCTTAATTATGACACATTCTGACGATGAAGGATTGGTTTTACCACCTCTTTTAGCTCCAATACAAGTTGTCATTGTACCCATTTATAAATCTGAAGAAGATTTGAACGCGATTCGTGAAGTAGCGAACAAGATCACCAACACTTTAAAATCTAAAGGTATATCTTTCAAATTCGATGACGATGACCAAAAGCGTCCAGGATGGAAATTTGCCGAATATGAAGTAAAAGGAGTGCCTGTTCGAATTGCACTAGGGCCTAGAGACATCGCCAATAATCAAGCAGAAATAGCGAGAAGAGACACCAAGGAAAAGCAAATGGTGGACTTAGATAATATTGAAATTTACATCCCAAACCTGCTTGTGGAGATTCAACAAAACCTATTTAACCGTGCAAAAAAGATGCGCGATGAAAGTATCACAGAGGTGAACAGCTATGCAGAATTCAAAGAAGTTTTGAACTCAAAAGGTGGATTTATCTTGGCTCATTGGGACGGAACGCCAGAAACAGAAGATTTGATTAAAACTGATACGCAAGCTACCATTCGTTGTTTACCTTTTGATTTCCCAATCGAACAAGGGCTTTGCATAGTCACTGGAAAACCATCTAATAGACGCGTTTTATTCGCTAAAGCTTACTAATATGTCTAAACCAAATTATCACGAAACATTGGTCAATCTCTTAAGCAAGAGAGCGGCTGTGAAACAAGATGTTTATGAGGCCATGAAAGAAAAATTCGTGGAATTTAAGCAGATTGTTGAAAAACAAATTGACCAACTGCGAATAGAAGTGACAGATGACCGCGTGCGCTGCAAAGTCATAAATAGTGGCGACTTTGAAATTCAAATTGCCGTTGGTAGCGACATTCTTGTATTCCATATGCACACCAATATCTTTCGTTTTGAAGACGAACACCCAATATGGAAAACATCCTATCTAGAAGAAAATCCTGGATTAGGCTATTTTGGAATTATCAATATATATAATTTTTTATACGACTCATTTGAATTCAACCGCAGCGAAGATGTGGGTTATTTAATTGGTCGTGTTTTCATGAATAAAGACAAGCATTTTATTGTTCAAGGGTTGGGTGATATAAGTTTGGTTTACAGTAATTTTTTCATGAATAAATTGACAGACATAAGCATGACGGAAATTATTCAGAGAGCATGCACTTTTGCCGTCGATTTCGATTCGTTTGCTCCTCCATTTAGGTCCGTAGGGGCAATTCGAGTAGATGACATGAAAGATGTGCTGCACAGCTTACAATTGCAAACCGGTAAGCGTATAGGCTTTAAATTTCAGTAAGAAAAATGGCACATTGGTTAGAGAGAACTGAATTGTTAATTGGTGCTGAGGCCATTGATAAATTACAAAACAGCCATGTACTTATTTGTGGTTTGGGTGGTGTTGGCTCCTATGCCGCAGAATTTGTAGCACGTGCTGGAATTGGAAAATTGACACTAATTGACGGAGATGTTTTTGACGAAACAAACATCAACAGACAATTAACTGCACTACAATCAACCATCGGTGTATCGAAAGCTCAAGTTTTAGCAGCTCGATTGAGAGACATCAATCCAGAAATTGAACTTAACGTGATTGAGGAGTTTATGCTTCCCGACACCATTATTGCGCTATTAAAAACAGAGCAGCCGCACTATGTAATAGACTGCATTGATTCTATCACACCGAAACTCGCCTTGATGATTGCATGCAAACGAATGAAAATCAAGATTATAAGTTCTATGGGAGCAGGAGGAAAAATGGATCCATCGCGTGTGGCTGTTGCAGACATTTCTAAAGTGGTGAACTGTAAAATGGGCGCGCATCTCAGAAAAAGACTCAAAAAAGAAAATATTGACAAGGGAATAAAAGCTGTTTTTTCATCAGAATTGCAAATCAAAGAATCGCTTAAAATGACCAATGGGCTCAATTTCAAAAAGTCTTTTTACGGCACAATAAGTTATATGCCCGCATTGTTTGGCTTACATGCCGCCGCGGAAGTTATTGATTACTTGGCAATACGAAACAAATGAAAATTAAGACCCTAATCATTATCTTCTTCCTATCGTTTACGTCGCGTGCAGAAAACCATATACTCAGTCCAAATTTTCTCATTGACGAATATATTGTGACATTAAAGATGAACTTTTGTCAATACGGAACGATAACCGATTCAATGTTGTGTAAACCAAGCGAATGGCAAAGGGTTTACCGTTCGCCTATTGTGGGCATGGACAATCGATTCGATATTTGGCAACGCGACAACGATAGCCTAATGGGCATTAGTATTCGTTCTACCACACCAAGAACCATAAGTTGGATGGAGAATTTTTATACTGCAATGATACCAGCGTTTGGAAAATTAAAAATCAATGACTCTATCTATTTCGATTATTTTTTTGCTGAAAAAACTGATGCTGCGGTACATATAGGATGGACTTATGCATTGGGCGCAATGGAGCGAGATTTACTTCAACAAGTAAAATACTTTTATGATTTAGGCATGCGCGAATTTTTAATCTTCGGTCACAGCCAAGGAGGCGCATTGTCATATTTAACATTTGCTCATTTTCACTATTTACAAAAACAAGGTAAACTGCCCAAAGACATTCGTTTTAAGATGTATTCGAGCGCTGGACCCAAGGTAGGAAACATTCATTTTGCCTACGATTTTGAAAGTTACACTCCTTTAATATGGGCCTTCAATGTTATCAATCCTGAAGATTGGATTCCTTTGATGCCATTCACTGTTCAAACCACAGATGACATGACGAGCACGCAGCCATTTATGTACATCAAAAAAGGCACGAAAACGCTTAAATTACCCTCCCGACTTGCAGTAGGGATAGCCTATAACGGCCTGAATAAAAAAACTAAGCGCGCCCGTAAATCCTTGATAAAAAATCTAGGAAAACGCGTTGGAAAACAGGTACATAAAAGTCGTCCACAATTTGGAAGGCCAAATTTTCATCACAGTCAAAACTATTGCAGGACAGGGAATCACGTGATCTTGAAAACATTTGACGCATACTTTAAAATATACCCTAAAGAGTCAGGTGACATTTTTATACATCACATGCTTGAGCCTTACTTAATGTTGGCAGAAAAATGGAATGCACAGCTCTACAAGCCTTAAAAAAATCTATGATATTGTAAAAACGCGAAGCTTACAGGCTACAGAAATTCGACTTTGGCCATCGCATCACTAAATCAGCAATCGGAAGAATACTAGGGTGTTGAAAAGAAAAAAGCCATCAAAGCGATTTTCATCACCTTGATGGCTAATAATTTCAAAACGGACAAAATCGACTAATTGATTACCAATCGCTCAACAAAAATATTTCCGTCGATTTGCACCTCAATAAAGTAAACTCCTGCTGGAATATAGTTTAAGAGAATTTCTGTATTCGTTAACACATTTTCAAAACTATTCACTATTCTACCTGACAAATCACGGATGACTACTTGATTGAAAACAACATTTCCTTCAGAAGACGCAATTTTAAATGTACCCTTAGCAGGATTTGGATAAACAGATAATTGAGTTGAAGCAGCTCCATCTATACCAAGGCCACTGAATGGGGGTCTCAAACGTACAATGGTATGCGTGTTTGGCTGATTGTTCGACCAACTCGGACCATTTGTAGCCAAATAAATTTCTTTATTCGGTCCCACACAAATATCACGAAGTCTGTTGTAAGTGTTTGCCAAATACTGCGTTTGAGAAACCAGAGCATCCATATTTTCATTTAATTCGATAGCAATAAGCATTCTGTCCTTTAAAACCGTCATTAAAAATTTGCCATCCCATTCAGGAAATAATGGATTTTCATAAAAAATCAAATCCGAAGGCGCAATAGTTGGCGTCCATGCCACCAAAGGTTCAATAACGTTATTGTTTTGACAAAAAGTAATTTCAGCACTTGTATTACAAAATCCAGCAACTGTTGGCCAACCGTAATTTCGACCTGGCAAAAGCTCCATAAATTCATCATCTGTATTTGGGCCATGTTCTGAGATAAAAATGCGACCATCAGGCATCAAGAACATGCCTTGAGCGTTTCTATGTCCCAAAGAATACACGTAAGAATCTTCAAACGGGTTATCACTAGGAATTGATCCATCTGCGTTCAATCTCAAAACCTTACCTGCCAGCGAATTCATATCCTGAGAACTAGGTTGATTTTGGTAGTCACCCGTGGTCATTAACAAAGTGCCATCCGAAAGAAAAACTACACGGCAACCAATGTGTGTGCTGTTGGCTGGGATATCATCCAAAATGATAGTTTCATTCACCAAATTGGTTCCATTGTATTCAAAACGTACCAATTTTTGTTGGGCATTGGCCGATGATGTTCCATAGGTGTATGGTATATACACATAAGGCATATTTGGGAAGTCGGGATGCAAAGCCATGCCTAACATGCCTGATTCCGAATTTTGCCAAACAGATGATTGGATGTTCAAAATTACGGTAACCTGCCCTGTTTCTGGATTCACACGGCTCACGCGGCCTCTGCGCTCAGTCATCCAAATATGGTCATCTGGGCCCCAAAGAATTTCCCAAGGAATATCCAGACCTGACGCTATAGTATCCACTTGAAGTACTGTAGAACCGATTGTGATTTGCGATTGAGCTAGTGAAAGCCCCATTGAAAAGAAAAATACCAGTGATAGATAGAATGATTTCATGATAATAGTTTTACTTGGTTTGGAGCAAAAGTAATACAAAACGCTTAAAAAACAAAAAGAGAAGGAAAGCCTTTACTCTTCTTCTCTTTTTGTCAAACCATGCTAAAACTATAAAACCCATGTCAATGTTCTGAACGAACTACTGACACCACAAAAGTACAGGTATTTTTGATATCTGCAAGTTTTTTATAAAAAAAATATAAAATATTTCACTTTACTTAAAAATGACCCTATTTTTGACGCGCAACTGATTGCAACATTTGCTTGTATGTTGAACGAAGTAATTCCTTATTTTTAGCCTCGAAAAACTATACCATGTTCTTCTTAAATAAATTAATTTACCATGTTCTATTTGCAGGTTTGATAGCAACAATCTTACCCACGTTTTCTTATTCCCAAACAAGAGACGTACTACAAGATTCTGTTTATCAGTCATATATCAACACGCTGAAATCTGGCACGCTTATGATTTGTTTATCTGATAGGGCTGGTATTCGGGCCAAATTGGTAAAGTATAATGACAGTGAAAGACTTCGGAAATTCGATATTAAATTGAAGCAAGAATTCACAGAAATAATCAATGCATTCGGAAACTATTATACATTTGGAAAAGTCTTCTTTTTTTATCGCAGTGAAATTAATTTATTGAAGAAGAAAAAATTTCATGAAATGCGTTGGTTGGATAAAACTGGGATTCAAGTAGTATCAACGACCATTGACACGGGCAGATATTTGATTGGTGAATTTTCTCAAATGGAAAGAAGCGACAGCATCATAACGAGAGATGCAAAAGGTAAAATCATCAATAAAGAACCAAAACTATCCTTTTCTGCGTTTGTGTTCAGAAATTCAAATTTCGCGATTATAGGCAAGTGGTACGCGATGCATGTTCGAGCCATACTTAGAAATAGGACAAAAATCATCCGAATCATGAATGCGCGCATCATTCGGAATTTTAGTGAAATAGAAAACATGAACAAATCCAAATAAACACAAGATAAAAGATGAAATCAAAATTAATTTTCTCGATATTGCTCCTACTAGTAACGTTTGTCGGACACGCTCAAAGGCCCGATTTTTCAGTTTTGACCAATGAACTCATTTGGAATTCGAAGGAATTTTCGATTCGCGGTATTAAAGGATTTCGTTCGATGAATAATGGAGAGGATTTTACGCGCTTAGAAAACAACAAAATCTTAAAATACCGTTTTGAGGACTTTTCGGGAAACGCAATTGAATTGGTTGATGGAAAAAAAATCATTTACAACAACAAAACCTTAGTTATTGAAGAATACGATTTCAACAGTGATGAAACCAAAATTTTGATTGCCACTAAAATGGAGTCAATTTACCGCTACAGCTATTCCGCAAGCTATTTCATACTTGATTTAAAAAGCATGAAATTGGAGCCATTGGATTTGAAAAGAGAAAGACAAACTTTGGCTGAATTTTCACCCAATGGGTGCTTTGTTTCCTACATCTCAAGCAACAATATTTTTATTAAAGACATGAATACGGGAAAAATACAACAAATAACTAAAGATGGTTTTAAAAATCAAATTATCAACGGCACAACAGATTGGGTGTATGAAGAAGAATTTGCTTACATCAAAGCTTATGACTGGTCACCAGATAGTAAGCATATTGCGTTTTTAAAATTTGATGAATCACAAGTCAAAGAATTTACGATGACACAATACGGTTCACTTTATCCAGGATTAATTACTTGGAAATATCCAAAAGCGGGAGAGGAAAATTCTAAGGTAAGGCTGTATATTCATGCCATAGGCAAAAGAAAATCAAAAGAAATTGAATTAGGCGCCTATGAATATATACCGAGAATAAAATTTTCGCCCATCAGCTCTACCCTACTTATTCAGACATTGAATCGCTATCAAAATACCTTACAATTTTATAAATATGACGCCAACGGAAAATCAAACAAGGCTGACTTATTTTACAAAATCACCGACGAAGCCTATGTGGAAATTGACGATAATTTGGCATTTATGGAAGATGGAAATTCATTTATTACTACTTCAGAAAAAGATGGATTTAAGCACATTTATCGCATCCAATTCAATGGAGATATAGAGCAGATCACGACTGGCTCTTGGGACGTGATTGAAATTAAGGGTTATAATACCAAAGAAAAAGCTGTGTACTTCACTTCGTCTGAGTACGGAGCAACACAAAAAGATTTATTTCGAATAGACCTTACTAAGAAAACTAAAACAAGATTGTCAAATAAAACAGGCCATACAGATGCCAATTTTTCTCAAGGTATGCAGTACTACATTCAAACATGGTCTGATGCGAACACGCCGCCCATAATCACTTTGCACCGCAGTACTGGAGAGCAGATTACAGTTTTAGAAGACAACAACAAATTAGTAGACATTCTTAAGCCCTATAAACTACAAAAGAAGACATTTCTAACTTTTCGAGGGGCTGAAGACCAACTCAATAGTTGGGTTATTCTGCCCTATAATTTCAATCCAGAAGAGAAATACCCAGTTTATCTATTTGTGTATGGCGGCCCTGGAAGCAATACCGTAAACGACAGATGGGAGGGCGCCAATTTACTTTTTCACGAGCTTTTGGCGCAGAAAGGATACCTTGTGGTATCAGTTGACCCCCGTGGAACTCAATATCGCGGTTCGAAATTTCTAAAATCCACTTATCTTCAATTAGGAAAACTGGAGTTAGAAGACATTATTTCAGTTGCCAATGAAATCAAAAAAATAGACTATGTTGATGGGGACAGATTAGGCATTCAGGGATGGAGTTATGGAGGATATATGTCTTCTTTGGCCATGACAAAAGCTGCAGGCGTTTTTAAAGCGGGAATTGCCGTTGCCCCGGTTACCAATTGGCGTTATTACGACAATATATACACAGAACGTTTTATGCGCACACCACAGGAAAATGCAACAGGTTATGATCAAAACTCACCTATCAATTTTTGCGAAAACTTAGAAGGGCATTATCTATTAATTCATGGTTCAGGTGACGATAATGTACACTATCAAAACACCATGGAGATGGTCAATGCTTTGGTTGCTGCCAACAAGCAATTTGATATGTTCATTTATCCAGACAGAAATCATGGTATCTATGGCGGAAACACGAGAGTGCACATTTTCAATCAGATATTAGAATTTACGCTAAAAAACCTATAAAAATTGCTGCAGTTGTATTGATTTTTTTAGGTTTAAACTTAATTAACAAAATTTTATATACCTGATGTAATCAATAAGCAAATTGTGATTAATTTCGGGCATTAATTTTTAAACATAATTTTTTTAACAATACAATGAGCGAAATTGCCAAAATCGAATTAGAAGGTAAGGTATATGAATTACCAGTAATCACAGGGTCGGAAAACGAAAAAGCCATTGACATCTCGAAACTTCGTGCATTGTCAGGTTACATTACCTTGGACCAAGGATTTAAAAATACCGGAAGTACACAAAGTGAGATCACCTTTCTAGACGGAGAACTTGGCATTTTGCGTTATAGAGGTTACTCTATTGAAGAATTGGCTGATAAAGCTACTTTTATTGAAGTAACTTATTTACTCATATATGGTGAGTTACCTGCACAAGAGCAGCTTGAAAAATTTCAGAATAGCATTACTAAGCACACTTTGGTTCATGAAGACATGAAACAATTTTTTGAGGCATACCCAGCGCAAGCGCATCCTATGGGCATTTTGGCTTCTATGGTGTGTTCATTGTCAACATTTTATCCAGAATCATTAAATCCAAATCGTACGGAAGAAGCCTTCGATTTGACTATTCTTAGACTTTTGGCTAAATTACCAACATTGGCTGCTTGGTCTTATAAAAACTCTATGCGTCATCCTTTCATGTATCCTAAAAACAATTTGGATTATTGCTCGAATTTCTTGCACATGATGTTTGCCATGCCCACAGATGAATATCAAGTTGACCCAGTTATTTCTTCTGCGCTAAATAAATTATTGATTCTACATGCAGACCACGAGCAAAACTGTTCAACATCTACTGTTCGAATCGTAGGTTCATCTCAAGCAAATTTATACGCTGCAATTTCTGCGGGTATCTCTGCACTTTGGGGTCCTCTTCACGGTGGTGCTAATCAGGCAGTAATCGAAATGTTGGAACAAATTCACAATGACGGTGGTGATGTAGACAAATGGGTTTTGAAAGCTAAAAATAAGGATGACTCATTCCGTTTGATGGGCTTTGGACACAGGGTGTATAAAAACTTTGATCCGCGCGCCACAATCATCAAAAAAGCTTGTGATGACGTATTAGAATCTCTTGGCGTGAATGACCCTTTGTTGGACATCGCGAAAAAATTAGAAAAAGTTGCACTTGAAGATGATTATTTCAAAGAACGTAACTTGTATCCAAACGTAGATTTTTACTCTGGTATCATTTACAAAGCAATAGGCATTCCCACGGACATGTTTACAGTAATGTTTGCTATCGGACGCCTACCAGGTTGGATTGCCCAATGGAGAGAAATGCGTTTGGGTGGTGAGCCAATTGGACGTCCAAGACAAGTTTATACAGGTGCCACTGAGCGCGCTTATGTTTCGATAGAAAAACGTTAATAGATTAGAATAAATAATTTTAAAGGCTGTCCCTCATTTGTTGGATGGCCTTTTTTAATTCAAATAGTTATGAAGAAATTTGCATTGGCACTACATGGAGGAGCAGGCACCTTGGTAAAAGGGATGATGACCGAGGAAAAAGAAAAACAATACAGGTCTGCTCTTGAAAATGCATTAAACGTAGGTTATCGCATTTTAGAAATTGGCGGAAGTGCTGTGTTGGCAGTTGAAGAAACAGTGAAATCATTAGAAGACTGTCCACTCTTTAATGCTGGTAAGGGAAGCGTTTTTACTAATCAGGGCACACATGAGATGGATGCGTCAATTATGGATGGAAGTAATTTGGATGCTGGCGCTGTTTCGATGATTTCTGGAATAAAAAATCCAATATCATTGGCTAAAGACGTCATGTTGAAAAGCGAGCATGTTTTTTTGGCAGGAGAAGGAGCGTTGAAATTCGCAGAAGAATTGGGTTATTCGTTTGAAAAAAATGAATATTTCTATGATCAATTTCGCTACGACCAATGGCAAGAAATTAAAAACACAGATAGTTTCCAACTCGACCACAGCAAAACGAAGAAAGACGAAAAATTTGGAACTGTTGGTGCAATAGCTCTTGACCAACATGGCAATTTAGCTGCTGCTACTTCGACCGGTGGCATGACAAATAAAAAATGGGGTCGCGTTGGCGACAGTCCGATTATTGGTGCTGGAACCTATGCCAACAACAAAACCTGCGCGGTGAGTTGCACAGGCAGTGGGGAGTTTTTCATAAGAAATGTTACAGCATTTCAAGTATCCGCGTTAATGGAACACGCGGGTTTGAACATTCAAGATGCCACGCGCGAAGTTGTGCAAAAGAGATTATTAGAAATGGGTGGTGATGGTGGTTTGATAGCCATTGACAAAAACGGTAACATCTCCATGGAATTTAATACCGAAGGCATGTATCGTGCATGTAAAAATTCGGATGGATTGGAGGAAATTGCGATTTATGGGTGATTTTGTGTTTTAGGAATTCTCAAAACACAAATCTCCTATTTTTTTGGTGAACTATTTATGGATAATGATGAAAAAAAATCAGCAATTTTAAAATCGCTTCACAACCACTTCAAAAACAACTCAAATAAAAGTAAGAGAAATTAATATCCGCACACTTAAATTGAATTAACTTTATCTATATACCTCATATCGAAGCAGAAAAATCCAGTTAAACCAAAAGATGTGTTAAAAATCTAAATGCGTTTAAAAACACCTTTGAATAAATTAGTACTGAACAAAAGCACGAGTACACTTAAATAGTTCCCATGAAAATAACCGAATCAGACAGTCTGCACCAAGCTTTAGAAAGCAAATCAACACGAGAATTGCTCATGGGCATCAATCAGGAAGATGCCAAAGTACATGTGGCAGTTGGGCAAATTATCCCGGACATTGAAAAATTCATTGATGCGGCTTTAGAAAAGATGCAAAACGGAGGACGTTTGTTTTATATGGGCGCAGGCACAAGTGGCCGATTAGGCGTTGTAGATGCTTCCGAATGCCCGCCAACTTTTGGTGTTCCTCATGATTTGGTAGTAGGACTTATTGCAGGCGGAGACAACGCAATTCGCAAAGCAGTAGAATTTGCTGAAGACCACACAGAGCAAGGTTGGAAAGATCTTCAAGCGTATCAATTTGATGCCCAAGATGTTTTAATAGGAATAGCTGCATCAGGGTCAACACCTTACGTAATTGGTGCATTAGAAAAGGCAAATGAAATTGGTGCAGTAACGGCCTGTATCACTTGTAACCCAGAGAGTCAAGTGAGCAAAAGCTGTTCCTTTCCAATGGTTGCGGTTGTCGGTCCTGAATTTGTAACTGGAAGCACGCGCATGAAGTCTGGCACAGCCCAAAAACTCATACTCAATATGATTTCCACTACCCTGATGATTAAACTAGGAAGAGTTAAAGGAAACAAAATGGTTGATATGCAGTTAAGCAACAACAAACTGATTGATCGGGCAGTGAGAATGATTCAAAGTTCGCATGAAATAGAAGATCATGAAGCTAGAAAAATGCTAGAAACACATGGATCGGTAAGAAATGTTATCGAACAACTTGATAAAGCAAAATAATGTCTGAGTTAACTATTTTAACGACAAGCAAATCGGTCCGTGTAGCAATTCAAGGCAGTGAAAAATCAGCAAAAATTGCATTAATTGCGCTGCATGGCTATGGTCAACTTGTGCCCTTTTTTATAAAAAAATTCCAAGCATTAGACCCAGAGTTGATGTACGTTATTGCACCTGAAGGTTTACATCGTTTTTATTTAAAGGGCGCATCAGGTAGAGTCGGTGCATCTTGGATGACGAAAGAAGCTCGCGAGCAAGACATTGTGGACAACCTCAATTATCTTGACACGGTATATCAGAAGTACATTACAAAAGAGCATTTTGATGAAGTGATTGTCTTAGGATTTAGTCAAGGAGCAGCAACAGCAGCAAGATGGATTGAGCATACGCAAAACAAAATTGATACGTTCATTCAATGGGCTGGCGTATTTCCGCCCGATCTTGAGTTCGAAAACAAATACATTAAACTTAAAAGTATTAAGCATTACTATGTTGTAGGCAATCAAGACCCATACTTCTCAGACGACCTATCAAACGAATACAACCAAACGTTGTGGTTACAAAATCATGAATTCAATCCACAGATTGTGCACTTTGAAGGTAAACATGATATAGATTCGAACACCCTTCAACAGATACTGAACAAAGTTGACTAATTTTGTAAGTCATTTTACCTCTTACAAGACATGAAAAAAGCAGGACTTATCATTTTAGATGGCTGGGGAATTGGAAAAAAAGACCATTCAGATGCCATATTCAACGCGTCTACGCCGAACTTCGATAAACTTTGGTTTAGCAGTGCACACGCCACTTTGCGAACTTCGGGTCTCGAGGTTGGTTTGCCAGATGGGCAAATGGGCAATTCTGAAGTAGGGCATCTGAATATTGGCGCAGGTCGCATTGTGTATCAAGAGCTTACGAGAATCGATAAATCTATTGAAGAAGGTATTTTTTTTCAAAACAAAACATTACTTGAGGCTTTCGAAAAAGCAAAAAACAATAAAACGAAGGTTCACCTCATCGGTTTAGTCTCGAATGGTGGTGTTCATTCATCACAGCAACATTTGTATGCTCTTTGCGACATGGCCACCCATATGGGTGTTCAAGAAACATACATACATGCATTTACAGATGGACGAGATTGCGATCCGAAATCGGGAAAACATTTTTTGCTTGAGCTAGAAAATCACATTCAAAATAAAAACATACACATTGCATCCGTTATAGGGAGGTATTATGCGATGGACCGCGACAACCGCTGGGAGCGCATCGCCAAGGCATATCAACTATTGGTGCATGGGCAGGGCCAGATGGCAACTTCGTTAGAAGCTCTTTTCAACGATTCTTATGCTGCCGGAATTACAGATGAATTTATTGAAGCCCATGTTTTGAACTCAGGCAAAATTGAAAGTGGCGATGTGGTTATCTTCTTCAATTTCAGAACTGACCGACCTAGAGAATTAACAACTGTACTTACACAGGAGGTGGTTGCCGAATTCAATATGTATCCTTTGGATTTGCACTTTGTGACCATGACTCAATACGATGAGAAGTATAAAAATATACATGTAGTGTTTCAAAGCGACAATTTAATTAACACCCTCGGAGAGGTCGTTTCTAATTACGGGTTGTCACAATTACGCATTGCAGAAACCGAAAAATACCCTCATGTAACCTTCTTTTTTAGTGGAGGTAGGGAAAACGAATTTTCAGGTGAATCACGTATTATGGTCAATTCAACCAAAGTATCCACTTACGATTTACAACCTGAAATGAGCGCATATCAATTGCGGGATAAACTGATTGAATCTCTTCGTAGAGGAACAACTGACTTTTTCTGTTTAAACTTTGCGAATGCTGATATGGTAGGACATACGGGTGTTTACAAGGCAATTAAAAAAGCGGTTGAAACTGTTGATTCTTGTTTGGGGGAAATCGTAGAAGCAGCTCAAAAATTGGATTACGAACTCATCATTATCGCAGACCACGGCAATGCGGATTTTGCAGTGAATGAAGACGGAAGCCCAAATACAGCCCACTCGATGAATCCTGTTCCCATAATTTATGTTAGTCGGCATCAAAACATTTCAATCTCAGATGGTATTTTGGCAGACGTGGCGCCAACTATTTTAAAAATTATGGGTATTGCCCAACCAAAAGAAATGACAGGTCAAAACTTGATATTCTAAGTTCGTCTACTAATCCCCGTGACAAAAAACAATTGGCTTACGTTCGCATGGTCATTCTCTAAACTAGCAGCGATTTAGATGCATCGTTGTGGAATTCAAAAAAGTCGTTCAGAGTACCAAGTCAATAACGTGCTCGATGAAAATTATTATTGTTTGATAATTTTCACAAATGTTTCAAATGTAGCGCTTTGAACGCGCAAGAAATAAATTCCTGAAGTCAGCGTATGAATTGAAATTTGAGTTTCAGAACCGGTTACCGATTGTTGCAAAATCACCTGCCCGAGCGCATTCAAAATGTTGATTGAAGCATTTTCAGGTAGATTTTTAATATTCAGAGAATGTGTAGCTGGATTCGGATAAACTACAATTTGATTCATCCAAGTTTCATTTGGCAGTGACACATTGGAATTGGGGTCGTGTTCAAACAATTCAATTCCTCCTAAGTCATTGCCAGAAAACATCTCTAATTGTCCATTTTCGTTCAAATCGCCAATACAAAAAGCACTGTAGGATTGAATATTAAAACCAATAAAATTGTTTCCGTAAATATCGAATTCTGTACCGGGAAGCAAGTTGTTTTCTATACCCGTAGCGTAATGCATTTTACCATCGCGAGCGCCAATAAACAGGTGCCATACGTTGTTTACATCTACAAAATGAGGTACAGCATAACCATCAGGTGAATTAGGAGCCACATCTATATTACCCAAATTCGGATTGACCATAGTAAATTTTGGAACCGTTGGCGTGCCCGTGTTTTGATAATACTGCATTACACCATTTTTATTCCCAATAACCAAATCCAAAAGACCATCGCGGTTGATATCGACCAAAGTTGGCGCCGAAAAAGAGCCCAAATTGATTATATTGCCGTCTTCATCTTGCAAATTAAAAACTTGGGTTGTAAAATTCATAGTAGCGTTTGGACCTGCAGCATTGGTGAAAAGGTGAATTCTGCCAGTTTCATTTCCAACAACCATATCCAAATCACCGTCGTTATCCAAGTCGCCGAAAGTTGGAACAATACGTAAACCCAAGCCAAAAGAATTGAGATTGAATTGGTTATAAGTAACGAAAGTGAAAACTGGATTTTCAGCAGTTCCTGTATTTCTGTAATAAGCCACTCGAGACTCTTTATCTAACACTGGTTTATAAGCAAAGAAATTGGCGACCAGCAAATCTTTTAAACCATCACCATTCACATCCACCAAGATGGGAATACTTCCAGTGCCTACATCTATCATATCAGCCTGTAGAAAGTTTGATTCTTGAAAAACAAAGTTGGGTTCCTCATTAGTTCCCGTATTTTTATATCTCCAGACGCTATTCATATTTTCAGAAACAATTTTAGCATTTGGTGAAACAACAAGATCTTTGACACCGTCATGGTCTGCATCCACCAAAAAACCTCCAGGAAACAAGGTAACGCTGGCTGGCGTTGAATTTCCTGGGAAAAAATAGTCAACAGCAACAATAGATGAATTTGTATTCGGCGCCGTGCCACCATTTTGCATTTTCACCAAATTTGGGTAGGCAATATCACCAAGAACAAGGTCCATTACGCCATTGTTGTTATAGTCGAGCGCCAATAAGGTAGATCCTGCGTGGCGATCATCTCTGTTGTTTTCCATTTCCACAATTTCTTCATCTGTGAGCACAAACTCAGGGTTCGGAACAGAGCTTCCGCCACTTCCGCAAGGGAATATATTACTGTTTAAGTTAATCGAATTATCTGTATCACTTTCCGTAAAATTACCCCAACATTCATTGCGCAGTTGATACTTTAGTGAATCAGGAACACCAAAATCTTCCATACTCAAATTTTTGTGGTATTCGATTCTGGCTCCACCAATATGAAAAGTTAAAATATCCAAATCGCCATCGCCGTCAACATCAGTATAAGCGGGAATATCAGCAGAACTTACATACAATATAGCGTTCACTGAGCCTTGCATAGAACGCAGGCTTGCCTCTTCTAAGACCCAAATATGACCATCAGTTTCATTGCCTACATTCCGATAAACTTTAATTCCTCCAATGCCATAAGTGAAAATATCTGGAAGGCCGTCGTTGTTATAATCCACCAAGGCTGCACGGTAGCGCAAATCACTGGGGAAAGAAAAACGGTACTCCGATGCTTCAACGTAAACATCTTCTCCGCCCATATTTTTACTTAGAAATATTCGGACTTGGTCATCGCTTCGATCAAAGACAAACAAGTCCATTCGACCGTCAAAATCCATGTCAATCTGCGAAAACTGCCCATAATTTATTCCGCCAGCCCATGGTATGCTAATCTCATTTCCGGCAAACAAAAGATTGATGTGGTTGCTTCTTTCGAAAGAAAACTGAGCCAAGCCAGCACTTATGCAAAACACCAGGGATAAAACAAAGGAAAGCCGAACAATTCGAATCATTATATTTAGGCGTTAGAGAATATATAACAGTTGGTTAGTACAGTGCGAATATAGACAAAATCCATTATTTTTGGTATCATAAAGTTAATCAAAATGATATTAGCACTTGTTTTAGCTGTTTTGAATTTTACAAATGGTCTCTTTGGGAAGACCTATTTCTCACCATTAGCAGGAAGCACATGCGGGCGCATGAAACCAAGCTAGTTAAATTGGTGTAAATCTACGATTGATAGTTTGTATGATTATTTGGAATTGTAAAACACCAAGGACTTCATAGTTTTGAAAGTTGGAAAAATCGTTTTAGAGTAATATTTCAATAAACACTCACAAAATTCACTTTGGTATTTGGCATCTGCGGGCAAAACAATTACAGTTTTTATGGTGGGTGTCGCGCAACAAGAAGGTTTTTTTAACTACAATTGAAAATCATGTAAGGCGCATGGGCTGAAAATACGTTCAAACAACCATTTTACCAAATATGCTGTTCACAAGATAAAAATTTGCAAAATTTAATATTTTTTCAAAAAAACATCTTTTCTAAAAATATCTAAAAACGCTTTAAATACTAAGTAAGTGAAATGAATGTGAGAAGATTTCTGAAATTTTATAGCTATTTTATTTAAAATTTCCTAACAATTTTGAACAAAAAAAACTTTTGAATTGTTAAAGTATGGTTAAAAGGCGTTATCCGAAAAGCCAATAGAGTAGGAATTAAAATAATTTATTTTTATGGATCACATTAAAATTGCAAGCGACAATTATGTTGCATTTACGTTCTTTATTGGAACGATGGCCATGATGGCCGCATCTGTATTCTTCTTTTTTGAAGTAGCCAATACTGAGAAAAAATGGAGAACCTCTGTATTAGTTTCAAGTAATGACCACTTTCTTGGCGAATGTCGTGTTTTAACATTCAATAATTTTAAGGTTTTTGCGACGCCAAAAAAAAAAGATGACGCAATCAGCAAAAGTTTTCTTTAAAAGAAAGAAACTTTGGGCAGAAAGCTCCTTTTTTTGTTAAAAGTAAGCTTGCTATCGAAAAAAAAGCAAATAAATAATATAAAATTTCCCAGTAAAATAGGTGTTTTTAAGTTTTTTTTTTAATAAAGTTCAATAAAATAGAACAAGATTTCAAAAAAAATGTTAATGTTATATAATCAAATAATTGTAAATATATGTTAACATTAGAAATGGCTGCCGCAGGTTCGGCAGAAGCGCTGGAAGCAGCAAGAGAATTAGCAAGAATTGCGCCTGACAATTACGTCGCGTTTACATTCTTCATCGGTACAATGGCCATGATGGCCGCATCTGTATTCTTCTTTTTTGAAGTAGCCAATACTGAGAAAAAATGGAGAACCTCTGTATTAGTTTCAGGTATTATAACTTTTATCGCAGCGGTGCATTACTACTACATGCGTGGTTATAATTTAGAAACTGGTGATTCACCAACTTTTTTCCGTTACGTAGATTGGATTCTAACTGTGCCATTGATGTGCGTAGAATTCTATTTAATTACTAAGAAAGCAGGTGCCAAAATTGGATTGTTATGGAAATTAATTGCAGCATCACTTGTTATGTTATTGACAGGGTATGCAGGCGAAGTTCTCGACAGAGATGGTAGTGTATTGTGGGGTGTTCTTTCTGGAGCGGCGTATTTCTATATTGTGTACTTAGTTTGGTTTGGCGAAATTGCGAAATTGGCTCAAACTGCTGGAACACAAGTGGCGAAAGCTGTAAAAGTATTGGCATGGTTCGTATTGGTTGGTTGGGCTATCTATCCATTGGGTTACATTTTAGGTACACCAGGTGGCTTGTTCGGATGGCAGCCAGTAGCCGACACAGAAGCTGCATTGCACGCTATGGACATTGTGTATAACGTAGCAGATGCCATCAACAAAATTGGTTTTGGTTTGGTGATTTATGCCTTGAGCAGAAGCAGCGAGGATTAGTCTCGAAATTTTAATGTTAAATAAAAAAGAGGGCGCATTTCATTGAAATGTGACCTCTTTTTTATTTAAATCTACTGGGCAATAGACAAAAAATCATTCACCATGAACAACACAATTCCAAGTAAAATTTATGACTTTGTTTTTATTGGATTGGGTGCGAGTAATAGTCTCATTCTAATTTCCCTGATTAAAAAAGGGCTACACAAAGGCAAACGAATCGCTATTTTTGAATTAGATAACAAAACCAACAACGATAAAACGTATTGTTTTTGGGCGAATCCCAAAGAAGCAATAGTTACCGAATTGGATTCCATTATTTCTCGTCGGTTCAACAGCATTCAGGTCAATGCATCAAGTGCGGCGAATATTGAGAGCTGCCCATATCATTACATCCGAAGTGTTGATTTGTATGCCCTGACACTTAAGATGCTTACTGAGGCTCAAATCCATATTTATCGAAGCGCAATAAATCAAATCACTGACGAAAATCAAATTTATACGCTTCACAGTGCCGCTGAAACCTGCAAAGCCAAGTATGTGTTCGATAGTCGACCACCATCCTTTGACGCAACAGCCAAAGACGAAATTTACCTGCACCAATCCTTTTTTGGATTACACATAAAATGTGAAAAGGATGTTTTTCAGCAAAACACCTTTGACATGATGAACTTCAGTGTTGAACAAAACGAGTTTACACAATTCATGTATCTTATACCTTTTTCCTCCAAAGAAGCCTTAGTAGAACTAACGCGTTTTGGTGCCGAAAAAATTGAATTGGCGTATGCCTCGAATCTACTAGACGAATTTATTTCTAAAAACTTCGGCAAATACGAAAAATTAGGTGAGGAAGCGGGCTGTATTCCCATGACTACTCAAATCAATCCTCCAAATCAACATAAGGGGATTTTAAATACTGGTGCCAGCGCCAACTTAATCAAACCGAGCACAGGCTATGGTTTTAAAAATATGTTTCACTTTGCACAAGAGGTCACACAACGTGTCGAAGCCAATGATTTAGAAAAAGTCAATAAACTTGCCCTTAAGTCAAAAGCTCGGTTTAAATTCTACGACAGGTTACTTTTGATGATTTTATTTCATTGGCCAGCATCGGGAAAAAAAATCTTTACAAGTTTATTTAACAAGCTTCCCATTCTTACAATTTTTTCCTTTCTAGAAGAAAAAACTTCGCTGCGTCAAGAAATCAAAATCTTCGCCGCACTGCCGATCCAACCGTTTTTAAAGGCCTTGTTTTTGCACCTGAAAAACAAGAATATGTTGCGCTATATCATTGCTTTTCTGGTTGTATTCATTTACACAATGCTCTCATTGGTGCATAACCAAACCGCCACAACTTTCAACTATGCAATTCTGATTGTTGGCTTGTTGTGGATTGGAATTCCTCATGGTGCCTTAGACCACATACTCTCGAAAAACAAAAAGACACCCCTCATACTTTTCATTTTACAATATTTATTCATCATGGGAATCTACCTCATATTGTGGCAAATTTCTCCATGGATTTCCCTTGTTGTTTTTGTCGCTTACTCCTCTTTTCATTTTGGCGAATCTGAATTGATTGAGAATAAGGAGCACATAAAATCGTGGCGTGGCTATTTCAAAGCATTTCTAATGGGCTTGAGTATTTTAATCTTTATAATATTCACTCATTTAGAAGAATCGTTAAGCATCATTTCCAATCTGAGTAACGAAGCAGCAATGCCTCTACAAGCATTGAACTTGCACAAGTGGTATTTAATGATTTCAATATTTTCCTTTAGCTACATTTTGGTGCAATGGATATTGTCAAAAACTTGGTCGCACATTGGCTTAATGTTCCTTTTGATTTTGGGTATCCCTGTGCCTTTACCACTTGCTTTTGGCCTCTATTTTATTTTACAGCACAGCCACAATGCTTGGAGCCATTTAAAACATGGCCTTGACATGAACTCTTTTGAGCTTTACAAAAAGTCGTCCATCTTCACTTTTGGCGCGTTGCTCATATTCATTTTTATTGCCTTTTTCGTTAGAAATTTTATTGATTTAGCAGGATTATGGGCCAATTTCTTTATTTTTATCGCCTGTATAAGTTTGCCTCACTTTGTTTTGATGCATTTTTTCTACAGGTCGAAAATGAACCCCAAACATATAAAACAGCCAAACCTATGATACTAGATAAGACAGCATTAGAAAACTTCGATCAACGGTATCGAACGGCATTTGTAAATTCATTGGCTGGGTTTCGACAAGCAGTTTTGGTTGGAACGAAATCTAAGGAAGGTCATTCCAATCTGGCAATTTTTAATTCTCTGATTCACCTTGGGGCTCATCCTGCTTTATTTGGTTTGATTAGTCGACCAGACATTGTTTTGCGGGATACATTGCAAAACATAAAGGACACCCAAGAATACACTTTGAATTATGTTGAAGCCAGCGATTACAAAAAGGCACATCAAACCTCTGCACGTTACGACAAAAATATCTCGGAATTTGAGCAAGTTGGATTTCAAGAATATTATTTCGAAGAATTTAATGCGCCTGCTGTTCAAGAAGCTGTTGTGAAAATTGCTATGAAACTAGAAGAAACAATTCCAATTCGATTGAACGGCACAATCATGATTATTGGCAGCATTCAGCAAATCGACATTAAAAATGAGCTCATTCATCCAGACGGTTTCGCATCTTTGGCAGATGCCCACGTTTTGATAAGTCAGGGTCTAGATGCCTATTTCGAAGCCAAACCCATTGGACGATTACCTTATGCAAAGCCTCAAGTTTAATGGCTGTTAATTTATACAAATCATCCTTTATGAAAATCTTACTTACCGGAGTTACGGGCTAATTGCACAAAGGTTGTTACTCGTATTATTAGACAACGGACATGAGGTTGTTTGTTGTGTTCTCGATAGTAAGAGGTTCAACATTGCTAACTGAGCTAAATCGAAGATTTGAAAAGTGGAGTCCGATTTTCTGCGTTCAGAAACTTTGGATGACATACCGATAGATATTGACCTAGCTTATTGGCGCAATTAAAAGGCCTTTATTTGGAACGCTGGCAAAGCGGCGATTTAATTTTGAGTCAAAAAACTGACGTTGGATAACTCATTTCGAAATGGTTGTGGTCAATTAAAAAAGAAAAAGAAAAAAACCACAGCAGCCCATTCTCTATTTACCCCTTTTGCATATCCAAGTGTTCGGTAACTGGCATCCTGTACTGTGCCATCCTCTTTCACATAGCCCAAAGTTCTGTAGCTAGCATCTTGTACCCGTCCGTCACTTTTCACATAGCCTACTGTCCGATAACTAGCATCTTGTATCATTCCATCGCTTTTTACATAACCAATGATTCTGTATGTATTGTCCTGAATCTTACCATCCGATTTGATATATCCAACAGTTTGATAGGTGCTGCTCTGGATGGTTCCATCAGGTTTTACATATCCCGTAATTTCGTAATTGTTGGATTGAATTTTTTGAGCCGAAGCGCTAAAAAAACCACAAATACATAAGAAAAAGATGAGTGCCTTCATGGATTTAGGTTTTGAACAAAGTTAGATTAAATTTTATATCGGATTACAAAAAAAGGACTTATCATTTATTTGCAATGGAAAAATTATTGTTCAACCCAGAAGTTGCATTTGCGACTTGAATTTCGCTCTATATTTAATGAATCGATTAGAGAAACAAGTCAAATTAATCATAAATTAAATGTCAAGAGCTTTCAGTATGCAATAATGTTAATCTCAAAGCGTTTTCCTCTGCTCTAAGCAGACAAGAAAGAAAACCTTACTTTTGCAAAAAAATTTGACTCATGCAAGATAAAAACAAGATTGACCAAGGCGCCCAAGACTTATTCCTCTTTCTTTGGAAAAAACGTAAGCCCTTGATGCTAGTTGGAGGGATTGCCTTCGTAGCCTCTATTATAGCTTCTTTGTTGATGACAGAATTATTTCGTTCAACAGCAATTGTTTTCCCAGCAGCTACGAGCACGGTCTCCTTCTCTGAGCAAGGCAATGCCAAAGCTGGAGCGATGGATTTTGGTGAAGAAGAGCAAGCTGAGCAAATGTTACAAATCTTACAATCTTCTCGTATCAGAAATAAGGTTATTGAGCGATTTGACCTTTTTAATTATTACGAAATTAAAGCAGATGATGCCAATCGCAATTTCAATTTACAAAAAAAGTATGACAAGCACATCACTTTTGAGCGTACGCGTTACGGTTCTATAGTAATCGATGTTTTAGACAAAGAACCAAATCAAGCAGCGGAAATTGCCAATTATATTGTAAAATTGATTGACACGGTAAAAAACGAAATAGTAAAAGAGCGCACAGTTCCTGCGTTTGAAATTATCAGCAGGAAATACCATCAATTGGAGACAGAAAAACTACAACTTGAAGACACATTGATGAAGCTATCGGTGCTTGGCGTTGTAACCAAAGAGTCGCGTGCCAACTTGTACACCTCTTTATCTCAAGTAAAAACACCATCCGATCATGAATTCATCAAAAAAGCGATTGATGTGAATGCAAAATATGGTGCCTTGTATGATGGTTTAGCAGAGCTTCGCGAATTCAAAACAGACAAATTAACCACGCTAGAGGCTGCCTACGAGCAAGCTGAATCTGATGCCAATGCCGACTTTACTCATAAATTTGATGTGGAATCTGCTGTACCTGCAGATAAAAAAGCAAAACCCAAGAGAATGATAGTGGTGTTGGTTTCCACGCTTGGAGCATTAGCTTTTGCAATACTTCTTTTGTTAATTCGAGAGAAAATAGCTGAACTTAGAAGCCTCGCCTAATTGAACACGCTTGCTGGATACCGCTGGTTTTGGCCAATGGCCATACTTGTTATTGCCATAAACTCCTATTTGATTTACACCGATCAATGGATTTTGAGCTTATTGCCTTTCGGTTTAATTGTAGCATTTTTCGCTATTTATCGTTTTGATTTTGCTTTGATGTTCGTTGCTTTTAGTGCGCCTCTTTCGTTCAACATCGAGTATATAACAGATGGTAAAATCGGACTTTTTCTTCCGAGCGAACCGCTTTTAGCATTGAGTTTAGTACTCATCTTGGCCAGACAAATTTTCAAGCCATTTCTTTCAAAGGAGATTTTAAATCACCCCATTACATGGGTTGTATATCTCTATTTATTTTGGATTGCGTTTACTACAATAACTAGCGAGCATCCTTTAGTGTCATTAAAATATTTGCTCGTTCGGCTATGGTTCATAGTACCCATTTTGTTGTTTGGCGCACATATTTTTAGAAAAAAGGGGAATCTGCGCTTGTATTTTTGGTTGTATACAATAGGCATGTCTGCCGTTATTTTATATACACTCATCAACCATTCCCTGTATGGTTTTGGCGAGAAAGAGGGACACTGGGTAATGTGGCCATTTTTCAAGGACCACACGGGATATGGCGCCATGGTGGCGTTCATCATACCGCTACTTATTGCCTTTTACTATTCAAAAAGCCACAGTTTATTACCGAAAATCGCAATAATTTCATTGACGGTATTGGCTTTTGTTGGCGTGTATTTTTCTTACACACGTGCAGCATGGTTAAGTTTAGCAGCCGCAGCCGTTGTTTGGGTCTTAATCAGAATAAAAATTCCATTCAAATATTTGGCAGGTCTTGGGGTAGTGATTCTTCTGATTATCGCAATCAATTGGGACCAAATCAACATGGAAATGGCGCGCAACAAATCTGAACACACCACAGAGGAATTTGGTGAGCGTTTAGAATCAGCGACCAACGTAACGACAGATGCCTCCAATTTGGAGCGTATTAACCGATGGTCTGCTGCTTGGAACATGGCTTTAGATCGTCCGATTTTAGGTTTTGGGCCAGGCACTTTCGCCATGGAATATGCCCCGTATCAAAATCCAGACAACTACACGATTATATCTACCAATTTTGGAACGATGGGCAATGCGCACAGTGAATATTTGGGACCGATGTCTGAGATGGGCTTTCCTGGATTATTAATTATGCTTGCCCTTGTTGCAGTCATTTTCTACAAAGGCATTTCTTTATACAACCGTTACCCTGAAAGTGAGTACAAAACCATTCTATTGGGATTAATTTTAGCCTTAGTCACCTATTTTGTTCACGGCTTGCTCAACAACTATTTAGATACAGATAAGGCTGCTGTTCCAATTTGGGGCGCTTTAGCAGCAATTATAGCCTTAGAAATTGACCTGAAGAAAGAAAAAAAGCTGAACTAGTTGACCCGTAAACGAAATTCGCCAAAAAACATTCTTTTCACAGCATTTGCCAAAGAAGATTCCCAATAAAATCGCTATATTTGCGCACCAAAATCGAATACAGTGGGAGACAAGAACACCATAATCGGCATTAGTTTAATTGCAATTATTTTGATTGCATTCAACTACATCAACCGTCCATCTCAAGAGGAAATAGAAAAAACTAAGACACAGCAAGATCAAGTTGTATCTAGTAAAAACGAGCAAACTGCGCCATCCGTTAGCGATACAACCAAGAAAGAGAAAAAGCAGACCAACACCAAACTCACGGATTTTGCAAATGCTTATATGACAGAGGCTGGCGAGGAGTTTGTTTTGGAAAACAATCGTATCCGTGTGCATATCAATGAGCGTGGAGGACGAGTTGGCGATGTTTTCTTGAAGAAATATAAGTCATACACTGCTTTTGTAGACAAAAAAGATGAGCCCTTGCAACTGATGGATTCTGAGCACAACATCAACGAGCTAACTTTTAACTACCAGGGCAAGAAAATTCACACGCGCAACCTGCGTTTTGAAGTTCAAGAAAAAACTGCAAATTCACTTGTTCTGCGCATTTCCAAAGGCGAAAACAAATACATTGAGTTTAACTACAAATTACCAAAAGATTCCTATCATTTGACCTACGATATCACTATTGTTGGATTCGACAAAGAAGTGAAACCTGAGGACGTTGTATTGCATTGGACAGCAGATTTGTTGCGCACTGAAAAAGCGGCCTCACAAGAACGCATGGTTTCAACGGTATTCTATCACGACGACAAAGGCTACCAATATCTATCAGAAGGCAGTGAAGACCATTTAATTACGGAAAAAAAAACCAACTGGGTATCTTTCAAGCAATCCTACTTTTCGAGTATTTTGATGCCTGAAACACCATTTGCATCTGGTTCGCTGATTGGCGTTAAACCTTACGATGAAGGTTCGAAGAAAGAAGTTGATTATCTCAAGAACTACCAAGCCTTGTTAAATTTAGGTTTAAATAACACCTCCAATGCGAGCCGTTCATTTACGTGGTATTTTGGTCCGAATGACTATACCATTTTAAAATCCTACGACAAAGAGTTGGAATATTCGGTGAACTTAGGCTGGGGGTTGTTTAGATGGGTAAACGTATATGGTATCCAACCAATTTTTGACTTGCTTATGAAAATTGGATTGAGCGTGGGCATTTCTATACTTTTACTCACCATCATAATCAAATTGTTGTTGGCGCCTGTAACCTGGAAGATGTATGTATCATCTGCCAAAATGCGAATTTTAAAGCCTCAAGTAGACGACCTTACTGCAAAATATCCGAAGAAAGAGGATGCAATGAAAAAGCAAATGGACATGATGTCTCTGTATAAGGAATCTGGTGCGAGTCCGCTGTCGGGCTGCTTGCCCATGCTTATACAGATGCCTATATTATTTGCTGTGTTCCGATTCTTTCCGAGCAGTTTTGCTTTGCGCCAAGAAGGGTTTTTGTGGGCGGAAGATTTGTCTTCGTACGATGAGATTTTCAGATGGAGCATGGAAATCCCTGTGTTGAGCTCGATATACGGGAATCACATTTCCTTATTCACCCTATTGATGTCTGTTACGACTTTAATTTATACGCATTACAACAGTGCGAATATGCAGCAGCCTACACAACCAGGTATGCCGAATATGAAAGTAATCATGTATTTATTTCCTGTAATGATGATATTCTTCTTCAATAGTTTTTCTTCAGGATTAAGTTATTATTACTTCATCTCAACCTTGGTCTCAATCTTGTTAATGTTGGCCATTAAGCAGTTCTTTGTTGACGAGGAAAAACTAAAAGCTAAAATGGCTGCTAAACAAGCATCAGGGAGCAACGGTAAAGCGAAAAAATCTAAGTTTCAAGAGCGTTTGGAGAATTTACAGAAAGCACAACAAGACAAAATGAAGAAGAAATAAAATTCGTTTTTTATTGTTTGGATAAAAAGAAAGAGGACTGAAAAGCCCTCTTTCTATGTTTAATACAGACTGGATTCAACTCCATATTTCTTTTTGATTTACATTTAAGTTAGTTGAATAACAACCGTGCTATAATGCGACCAGAAAGATCAATTTCCAAGTTTTGAATTAAATAATTGAGCCCAATTTTCTGCGCACTGCAATTCACCGCTAAGTTGCATATTTACATTTTCATCAAAAAGCTCAAAGCGCATTTCGCCTTGTTCTTTCTGACCCGATTTGAAGATTAATTCTACGCGTTCGTTGATGACTAAACTACTAAGTTCATGCTCCACTTTTCTTGTTTTGATGGCCACACGACAATCACGATATGCAGATAAGTCGACCGCTTGAAACACCAAATCACTTTTGCTCTGTTTTATAAAGAATGCGTGACTATGTTTTTTATCGACACCCAAAATAAAATCTCCACACAGCTCATGTTGGTCAATAGAGCAATTTATCTGCGCTGCATTTGCTTTGAATGAGAGCAACAATTTATTTTCTTTTCTCTTTCGGTTATAAAACATAACAAGAAAAGGAGTGAGAGTTAAAACGATTATAATTAAGCCACTAATGGCAGTTCCTGAGTTCATTTTGAAAATTTTTTAGATATAATAAATCACTTTGGTACGAGCAAAGCGTTGATTTTACGTTCAAACACTAGGTTTGAGAACTAAAAAATAGAACTACCAGAAATAATGAAAGGGAAAAATCAAATCCGATTTTCTCTGATTAATGAGCACGTTATCAAAGTGACTTTGATATTGCGTAAATTCGGAAAGCAGGATTTGTTCGGTAAAAGTAGAAACCGCATAGAAATCGAAAAATGAATTTTTAAAACCAGAATTGGGAACACCGCTGAAGAAAGAGATAGAACTTTCAATGGGTGCTGTGTGATAAAAATGCTGTGTCGAATAATCTTCGAAACCTTTGTCATTTGATGGCAGAATATCGGCTGCTCTGGCTTGATCGGATGGGATAGCAGTAAAAGCAATAATGAAGCCATAAATTGCTGTTAAAAATACACTTGAAAAAGTTTTAAGCCTTTGTATCACGGTGCAAATGTAACTTGATTTTTGTTTCTCCTTCGATATTTCCAGCTCTATTTAAAAAGATTACTCAATTTGGTGTTTCGTAGATATCTTCGAGTATTTTCCAACCTATAATCATATCAAAATGATTGATGTCTGAAAAATTAAATTTGTCCTTTGAGAAGAGATGATTTCCTGAGTAATCAAAGATATTTTCCTTAGAAAATATCTTTACGAGAATTGCCAAATCTTGCACATTGATTCCCAATTGATTGTATGATGGCACGATGACTATTTTGTAATTGGATTGGTTTTTTTTAAGAATAGATTTGATATTTTCAAGCAGAACCACTAATTCAGGTTCGATAAGTTGCTTAGTGCGTATCAATTGCTCGGGTCGCACTCCAAATTTCGATTTACTTAGGGTGCTATCTTGTTTGGGCATTCGCTCCAACTTGAGCTTATTTAATCTGTTCCAATCGTTGGAAATGGTATCGAAATCGACTTTATTTTTAGGTTTATCGAAAATAGATTGAATTGACTTATAAACTTCACTTGGTTTGAGAAATCTGTAAAACAAGACCCCGTGAAAATACAATTTAGATTTGCCAGATAAACTAGGGTGCTTGATAGCCAAAGCAGTAGTTGGCTCTTGAATTTCACCAAAGCTTGCAGGTATATCGAGTAGAATGACCACATTATTTATTGCCACGTTACGCTTGTCTAAAAAAGCGAGTTTTTGATAAATTCCCGTGATAGTTTCGGCCCATGCTTGGAAAAGAAATTGGCTCGAGCCTGCAGGCAAATAAGATTTCCATTTATAGGTATTAATGCCGCATGCTTTGGAGCTTCCGAAAATGAATGAATCGTATTTCAGTTTTTTTTCATTTTTCAGATACAATTCAGTGGATAGATACTCTCTATTGATGGTATTTACCTCAGATAAATGAAATGCGTTGTTTGTTTTAAATGGGTCGGCCATGATATAAATAACCAAGAGCAACAGGAACGGAATTCCCAAAAAGCAAATAATTTTTATGACGAATGATTTCATGCTTTTAGAACTGGAAATAGATAAATGATTTACTGTTAGCGCCAAATTCTAGAATAATCAGGATTAAGGCATAATAGATTGGCCATTTGATGAAGTGACTTTTAATTTTTGATATGTCTAGCGCGTGCTGTTTATCTCGTTGTATCCATTCTACGAGAAGCATGAGTAGGATTAGACTGACAATTTTTGATAAGCCAACCGTATGAGAAGGCGCATCAAAGACACCTTGTTTTGAGATTATCGAAATAAAATTTAGGGCGTCATGAATGGTACCCGAACGAAAGAAAATCCACCCCAAGACCACCAACAAAAAAGTAAGACACATTTGAAGAATTTCCTTGAGGTTGGGAAGCCAGCGATGCTCAGCGACGATATTGGTGTTGTTTCTATTTTTTTGAAGCAAGAGCAAAGGCAAGAACAAAAGAGCATGAAAAGCGCCCCATGCCACGAAGGTCCAATTGGCGCCATGCCAAAAACCGCTTACCAGAAAAATTATAATTGTGTTTCGGATGGCTTGCCACTTCCCTCCTCTACTGCCTCCGAGAGGGATGTATAGATAATCACGGAACCAATTGGATAGTGAGATGTGCCATCGTCTCCAAAATTCAGCAATGTCACGCGAGAAATAAGGGAAAGAAAAATTCCTCAAAAGTTCGATACCAAAAAGTCGGGCCGTACCTAAAGCAATATCAGAGTAGCCAGAAAAATCACCATAGATTTGAAAAGCGAAGAATATAGCTGCGATGAAGAGCGTGCTGCCATTGTGCACATCGTAGGTAGCAAAGGTATGATTTACAAATACGGCACAATTGTCGGCAATTACAATTTTCTTGAATAAACCCCAAAGAATTTGCCTCAAACCGTCAACCGCTTTTGCAGTATCAAATTCTCTTTGCCTTTGGATTTGCGGCAAAAGATGGGTTGCTCTTTCTATAGGACCTGCGACAAGTAGCGGAAAAAAACTTACAAAAAGTGAATAGTTTACTATGTTTCGTTCTGGTTGAATTTTCTCTTTGTACAGGTCAATCACATAAGACAAACCATGGAAAGTATAAAACGAGATACCAACGGGAAGGATCAATTGGAGCGAGGAAATGTGAACTTGAAAACCGATAGATGAGAATGCTTCTGCGAAAGATTCTACAAAAAAATTATAGTATTTAAAGACCCCTAGAACGCCCAAATTGATTCCCACACTTATCCAAAGCCATATTTTTTTAAATCTACGTTCTTTAGCTTCGTGAATTTTGATTCCAGTAAAGTAATCTAATAAGGTTGAGAAGATCAGAATGAATGTAAAACGCCAATCCCAACTGGCATAAAAGAAATAACTCGCGGCAAGCAAAATCGCATTTTGAATCTTCAAATTTCGCTTAGATGCAAACCAATAGAGTACAAATACCACAGGTAGAAAAACAGCGAAGCTGAAAGAATTAAAAAGCATGATGTTTTGCGATTTTAAAATTTAAGAATTCAACCAAAGCATCTTGTTAATTCAAGAGTGCAAAAGTAGTTTTTTTTTAAAAGTGCTTCGATTTTCCTTTTGAATATTGTTATTTAAATGTTGAATTAACAGTGAGTTGCAATTCGCAAGTCATAATCAATAGGATTCATGAGCTTGAGTAATTCTAGAATTGAAACCCTTTGCGAAATAACAACTTCACTTCTTTTTGTTGAACCTATAGAATTGAAGAATCAGAAAGCAAAAAAGCCACCCGTCAAATGACGGGTGGCTTTCAGTATTAAAAAGTTGGTAAGTGCTTAGTTAGCAACCACCATTCTTCTTGTCAATTGTTGGTTACCAACAGTTACTACAACCATATAAACACCAGACTGCAATTGTGTTGCGTCTACGTTTACATTGTCTGTATTGTTGATAGAACCTGTTTGAATAGAACGACCCATT
>Ga0209284_10001029_pt1 | contig 44306 bp, 38 predicted proteins | sample FRY03_FD_187211 | JGI IMG/M metagenome (GOLD analysis project Ga0209284, IMG submission 187211) | Freshwater microbial communities from Lake Fryxell liftoff mats and glacier meltwater in Antarctica - FRY-03 (SPAdes) (version 2) | ecosystem: Environmental > Aquatic > Freshwater > Ice > Glacier... | reverse complement strand
AACCCGCCAAGATTCATCAATCCCGAGCAAACGGGCATAATGTGCATAGAGTGTTTCCATCCCGGTAATCTAGCCCATTGACGGCCCAAAAACGACCAGGGTGTGCCACTAAAATACCGGAAGAGCCGGCTTTGTTGTGGCAACCCTTGCGATAGTGCCGTTGACAGGGCTATTCTTTGGTTCTTCGTTCAAGAGTGATGCTTCGCCTCTTATGGGTATTAAAAGGTTTGTAGCCTTTCGTGATCGGACCTATTGACCATGCGTTCCCTTCTCACTTGGCTGGCGATTCTCGGCTACGGAGTGCTGGCCCTCGGGCTGCCGCTCTCGACTGGTGTGCGCTCGCCGACTGCAGTCCAGGGCCAGGTGGATGTGGCCCGCATGATCGCCGAGAAGGATCGCGCGATCCCGTTTCCCTGCATGAACAGCCTGTGCGGCTGTGCCAGTGCGGAGCAGTGTTTCCGCCAATGCTGCTGCACGACGCTCGCGAAGCGACTGGCGTTTGCCCGTCGACATCGTCTCAATGCCGCACTTGTCGCCTCGCTCGAGGCCCGCATCGGGCAGGCTGGCGGATCGATGAATCGAGAGCCACGCGGGTCGTGCTGCGCCACCGAGCGCCCGGCGGCGGCATGCTGTGAAAGTCAAGGCGAGCCGGTTACCGCGGCAACCGATGCCCCAAGTAAATGCTGCGACGATACGGTGAAGCCAGACGCTTCCAATGGTTCGCCGGTGCCGACGGAGCTAGAAGAAAAAGGACGCCAGGTGACGCTCCGGGCGATGCTCGCCTGCAAGGGGATCGTGGCGTCGTGGCTGTCTGTCGGCGGAGCGCCGCTGACAGCCCGCTTTGAACTCACCAGTCTTCTCGCTCCGCGAGCATGGATCGGTCTATCGGATGTGACGGGGGAGGACCCCCTGTTTGTGCCTGCATCGCGCCCGCCTCGGGTGGTCTGAACGAGGATTCCGCGGTGATCCGGGGATGGGTTTCATGCCCCATCGATATCCCCCGCGAGTGGATCGCCACGTCTGCCGTCCCGTTCGTCAGAGCCGTCGTTCGAGCATGCGCTGCCGCATGCCCGCGCCGTCACCGTTTCCAACGTTCATCCGACCCAAGGGTTTTTCATGTCCGTTTCCACAGTCGTCCCGCGCCATTGGCGAGCGTTCACACTTGTCGAACTGCTCGTCGTGATCGCGATCATCGGCGCACTCGTCGGCCTCCTCCTCCCGGCCGTGCAGGCCGCGCGCGAGTCGGCCCGTTGCTCCACCTGTTCAAGCAACCTTCGCCAACAGATCCTGGCGATGCTCAACTACGAGAGCACTCGGAGAACGCTTCCCCCGACCGACCTCCCTGGAGGGTTCTCGATCCAGGCCCGCCTCCTGCCGTTCATGGAGGAAGCAAACATCGCATCGCAGCTTAACTTCAAGCTCCCCGCGACCACCGGGGCTTGGAACGCCCAGGTGCCGAACGCCGCCTGCGTGGGCCTCTTCGCCACACCGATCCCGGTGATGCTCTGCCCGAGTGATCCGGCTCCGGCGGTGCAGGTGGTGACAGTCGTGGCCGGAGGGCCGTTCACCTACGGCGGCCTCAGCTACATGGTGAGCACCGGTTCCGGCACGGGCACCACCTACGATCAGCGCTGGCCGACCGACGGCATCGTCTTTGAGGGCTCGAAAGTTCGCCTCGCTGCGGTCCTCGACGGACTCTCAAAGTCGGTGTTCATGAGCGAGACGGTGCGAAGCGCGGAGAATGACGTTGTCCTCGCCGCCGGTGCCACGCCAAAGTTCCCCTATCAAAAGACCCTCAACGGCTCGACCGGCGTTACCAGCACGAAACAAACCACTCCCGGCTATCCAGGCAGCGGGGCGTGGTCGGCCGGGGTGAGCGGCAGGATGATCCAAAATCCGCCGCTGGAGACGATCTGGAGGTCGTTCACGTCGTGGCGCGGGGCCAATACCAACACGACTCGTGGCCGTGGCACCTCGTGGGCTATGACGGGCGCAAGCAACACGCTCACCAACGGCTACACTCCGCCCAATAGCCGCGTTCCCGATCTCATAATCCACGCCACCGGGTTCTTCGGACCCAGGAGCTACCATCCCTCCGGCGCGCAGGTGGCCTTCGGGGACGGCTCGGTGCGAATGCTCTCCGAAAGCCTCGATGCCACGGTCTGCCGATCGCTCCACAGCATCAATGCGGGCGATAGCACATCGGCCCAGGAGTGGGCCCAGGAGTGATGTCCACCGCGCGAATGACCCCGTCGCCGCACTCCGCTGCGCCGTGAAGCCTCACACCCCATCCCCCACCCCCCGTCAACCTGAAACCAATCATGGCAACATCCCTTCCCCGCCGAGCCTGGCATGAGAGTCCCTACGACACCCTTGAGTCCGCTATCGATCCAACTACGCCATCGGCGCAGATCTCGGCGGCCCTCGCGGCCTTCCCCGGTGGCAGATTCGAGGGCTACCAACTTCCCGCCGCCCCGAATCGGGCCGCCCGCGTTCTGGTCCGCACCGACGCCGGCTTGATGCGAACCTATGTCGACCCCCGGTCGCTGGCGGTGCTTGGTAGCGTCCAAGACAGGGACCAATTCATGAAGCAAATCTCGCGAATTTATGGGGAATTACTCTTGGGAAACAGTGGCTCACACCTCGTTGAACTCGCCGCCTGCTGGACGATCGTGATGGGGCTGACGGGGCTTGCGCTGTGGTGGCCGCGGCAGGGGCGGGGCTGGGCCGGCGTCATCTGGCCCAGGTTCCATGGCGGACGACGGATCTTCTGGCGAGACATGCATGCGGTGACGGGTGTCTGGGTCTCGCTGCTAGCACTTGCACTCCTCTTCAGCGGCCTCCCATGGGCGAAGTTCTGTGGGGATTGCTTCAAGACGGCGAGACGTTTGACCGGCACCGCCGTCGCCCGTCAGGAGTGGACCAATGACGGTGGCCGCAGCACAGCGGCCTCTGCGTCCGGTGGTGGAGAACACGCCGGCCATGGTGGGGGGCGGAGTGGGGCTGCGGCCAAGCTCACCTCGGCTGATCTAGCCGCCGTTGACGTCGTGGCCGCGACAGTGATCCCGCTGGGCCTCGACGCGCCGGTCGTTCTCGCGTTGGCACCGGGAGGCGTCGCGGGCCGATGGACGGCGAAGTCGACGACCGCCAACCGTCCTTGTCTGTGTGAGTGCCGTGTGGCTCTGGTTGCGACGGCGTGATCCAGGCACGCTCGGCGCCCCGCCACCGGGGATCCCGCCGCAGCGGAGCGTGGCGCTCGTGGCAACGGTCGTCGGCTTGGGGGTTCTGTTGCCGCTGATTGCGTTCCTCAAGCCCCAACCGTGGACCAACTACAAATACAAGATGGACGGCACCGAGGGAAAAGGATTTTATGTCGATGGCGGCTTTGAGGGCAATGTGGCCGATGTGACATACGCCATGGCCATCAGTCGCGACCATCTCGGGGAGGATTACATCGAGGCCCGCGAGACTTTCAGGAAGTGCGTGCCAGCATATTTTGCAACCCTGAAAACGCCCCGGTATCCATTCATTGCCACAGTGGATGCTGCCCAAGCCGAAGCCGGCTTTGCAATCTTCAAGGAAACATGCGCCCGCTGCCACGGCACGTTTGAGAAGACCGCTGAGAAGCAGTATGCCCTCACCAGCTATCCCAATCTGCTGGTCGATCATGACAAACTGGGCACCGATCCTTTGCGAATTGGAGGCTTCTGGGACTTTAGCGCCGATGAGAAGAAAAAGTTTCTCGGCGGCAAGGTGACCACGACTCATCGATATGCGGCGCCGCCACTGCTTGGGATCTGGGCTCGTGGCCCCTATCTTCACAATGCGTCTGTACCCACGGTCTATCACCTGCTCAAGTCATCGGCCAAGAGCCACAAGGAGATCCTCCAGGAGATCGCCGAAGATGAGTATGTGAGAATTTTTGATCCCGACTGGCGGACGCCCGAGCAGTGGGAATTGCTGCGGCAGGCACTTGCCGATTGAAATGACGGAACGACAAGGACGATTAAAGTTGATCCAACGAAGCCCGAGCTTTACACCGGTCTTTTGAACACCGGCCACACATTCGGGGATGACCTCACAGAAGAAGAGCGAATGGCGGTGCTTGCGTTTCTCAAGTGCCTCTGAGATAGCCGCTCTTATTTCACGTATTTCCGTCTCTCTTTGCTCGGGGCTTCCTATAGGCCGGGAGACGAAGCATCATCCAGTGGTCCCACCGCTTCCTTCCGGAAAAACCCGTAACGCCAGCGAGGGAGAGCTGGCAGGCCGCACAGCAAAAGGCTGCGGCCACACTTGGCTATTCGTATTTCCCGTAATTGCGTCGCCGGACGATGATGACCGCACCTGGAGGTTTCTAGGAACTGGGCTGGCGGGGCAGCGCATTTGTTCACCTTGAAATCGTCCGATAAAATGCGATTGAATAGTTGTTTCTGACAACGATGCTGCCAACGCACCTTGGGAAAACTTTCTCATGAGCTACACCGTATTTCTTCAACAAGAAGCTGACGGTGGATTTGTTGCCGTCGTGCCCGCCTTGCCCGGCTGTGTTAGCCAGGGGGACACGCGTGGTGAAGCATTGACGAATGTTCGCGAGGCCATCGCTGTGTACATCGAGGACTGCGTGGCATCCGGCGAAGAGATTCCCACCGACGCGGGCCGCGAAGTGATCGAGGTCGAAAGCCCCATATGACGGCAAGGTGATGGCCAGGATTCCCACCGATTTATCAGGGCAACAAGCGCGGCGTGCGCTCGAGCGAGCCGGTTTTTTTTCGTCGCCAGCGTGGCAGCCACATAGTGCTCGGCCGCGACGATTCACATGCCCGCGTGGTCGTGCCCGACCATCTGCAGATTCGTAAGGGCACGTTGAGCCACATTCTCCACGATGTCGGTTTGACTGTGGCAGAGCTCCTTGAAATGCTCTGATTTTCCTCTATGCACTGATCGCGTTTGATCCTATTCCCGTCGCCGCACCACTCCGAACCCTGCCATTGAGGCGCTGCCAGACGATGCGGGGCAGCAAAAATCGATGCGATTTGTATAGACTCGGGCAGATGACACACGCCCTTACGCACGCCCTTACTCGCTCGTTGAATCACTTTCCAGTGATGGCTGCTCTTGTGTGCGGCTGGCTGCTCATGACCTTGTCGGCTGGGTGCAAAAAACCTGCTGCTCTGCCAGCGACAGAAGTGACGGCGCCAGCCGTGATGGGGCATCCGCTGGAACACCGCAGCCTGTCAGAGTATTTGGAGATCACCGGCCGCATCGACGCCGTGCTTGTTGTCGATATTCGTAGCCGGATTTCCGGCTATCTCACGAAAATTTTCTTTCGCGATGGCCAGTATGTGAAAAAAGGGGATTTGCTCTACGAAATCGATCCGCGACCCTCTGTCGCCCAGCTTGAGCAAGCGGAAGGCTCGCTGGAAAAACTGCTTGGGGAAAAGCAGTTTAACCAGGTGCAGGTTGAGCGATACGAAAAACTGGTGGGCAAAGGCGCTGCCAGCATGCAGGATTTTGACAGTTGGAAAGCCAAGCGAGACGAAAATACTGGTGCTATGGCAGCGGCCCGTGCGCAGGTTGAGTTTGCCCGACTGAATGTTGAGTTTTGCACGATCACATCCCCTATTGATGGACAGATCAGCCGTACGCAATTGCAAATCGGTAATCTGATCAATCAAGACACCACCACCCTCACGACGGTCGTCTCGGTCGATCCGATGTTTGTGTACTTCAATGTCGATGAGCCGACACTGGTGCGAGTGCTACGCACGATGCGAGGAGAATCGTTAAAGACAGGAGCCGATCCACGCGAGGTGTTTGTCGACATTGGGCTCGTCGACGATGTGGGTCGAAAATATCCCTATCACTGCCGCGTCGATTTTCTCGACAATCAACTCGATCCGCAGACTGCCACGATTACGATGCGCGGTCGGCTCGAAAATCCTTACGACTCCGACCCCGCCCATCCGAAGCCACCGCTTTTTCGGTCTGGAATGTTTATGCGTGCCCGCCTGCCGCTGGGGCAGGCCGTCGAGCGAACGCTGGTTCCAGAACTGGCCCTGAGCAGCAATCAAGACCGCAAAATTCTCTGGCTGGTGGACGAAAAGGGCCTAGCCTCTACGCACGAGGTGATCGTCGGTCAAAAGATCGGCGCGTGGGCTATCGTGGAATCGGCTGATGCAAAAAAGCCGCTCGATCGCTCTGCGGCGGCCGTCGTGCGTGGCCTGCAGCGCTGTCGCGAAGGGAAGCCTGTGATCATGACGCTTGTGAAAGCCGATTCGATCGGCATCGAGCCCTTGCCGCAGAGCGTGCCACAAACCTCAGTCTCGCCTGCTGCTGCCGATCGAGAAGATCTGCTGAACCAGCCGCCGGCAAGGCCCCCAGGAGCGGCTAGCGGCCCGTGATGTGCCGCGGCCCCAGACGCCGTGATCTCGCGATTTTTTATTGAGCGACCGATCTTTGCCGCCGTGATCTCAATCACGATCACGCTGGCGGGGGGCGTCAGCGTGTTTTCGCTGCCGATTGCACTCTTTCCCCCAATCGCACCGCCGATCGTTTCGGTTTCGTGCCTCTATCCGGGGGCCAATGCGGCGGTTGTCTTCGACACGATTGGCGCACCGATCGAACAGAAGGTCAACGGCATCGACAGATTGCTTTACATGCAGTCGCAGGCCACCAACGACGGCGCCTATGTGCTTCAGCTCACGTTTGAAGTCGGAGCCGATGCCAACCTCGCCATCGTGCAGACACAAAATCGCGTGCAGTTGGCAATGCCACTATTGCCTATGGCCGTGCAGAAGCAGGGCGTGACGATTAAAAAGCGATCGCCAGACATTCTTTTGACGGTGCAACTGCTCTCTCCAGACGGCCGTTACGACAGTGTCTTTTTGAGCAACTACGCCACAATTCACCTGCGGGACGAGATGCTGCGGTGCTACGGCGTAAGCGATGTTAATTTTTTTGGCGTCCGCGACTACGCCCTGCGGGCCTGGCTCGACCCAGAGCAACTCGCCGTCCGCGGCTTGACGGCAACGGATGTTCGCGATGCCATCGCTTCGCAGAATGTGCCAATTGTCGCCGGCTCTAGCGGGCAGCAACCGACACCCGACGAGCAGCAGACGCAATTGGTTGTGTCGGCAGTCGGAAAGCTCGAAACCCCCGAGCAGTTTGGCGCGATCGTCATCAAAACAGACACCTCCGTACCAGGTGCGGCGATCGTTCGGCTTCGCGATGTGGCGAGGGTCGAACTCGGGGCATCGAGCTACGACCAAACCTGCCGGCTCGACGATGACCCTTCCGTGGGAATGGCGATCTTTCAACTCCCCGGCACCAACGCCCTGCAGTGTTCGCAAGCAGTCAAGGCGAGACTCGAGACGCTTTCAAAACAGTTTCCCCCAGGCCTCGTCTACACGATCCGTTACGACACCACGCCGTTTATCACCGAATCCATTCTGGAAGTTTTTAAAACGCTCCGCGATGCGATCCTGCTGGTTGCGATCGTCGTGCTTGTGTTTTTGCAGAGCTGGCGGGCCACACTGATTCCGTTGATTGCCGTGCCGGTGGCGATTGTGGGCACTTTTGCAGCGATGGCCATGATGGGCTTTAGTCTCAACACCCTCTCGCTCTTTGGGCTGGTGCTTTCCATCGGCATCGTCGTCGATGATGCAATCGTCGTGGTCGAAAATGTGCAGCGATGGATTGCAGAGGGACTGACGCCGAAAGAGGCTGCGATCAAGGCGATGGAAGAGGTCACGGGCCCTGTGATCGGAGTGGCGCTGGTGCTCTCGGCAGTTTTTATTCCCTGCGCCTTCATCTCAGGCGTGACGGGGTTGTTCTTCAAGCAGTTCGCCCTGACGATCGCTGTCTCGACGGTTCTATCGGCCGTGAATTCGCTCTCGCTGAGCCCGGCCCTCGCAGCGATTCTTTTGCGTCCTAAAAATGCGCAGCCCGATTGGCTGGAGCGGGTGCTTGAAGGGCTCTTCGGCTGGTTCTTCCGGCTCTTCAACCGCGGCTTCGCGGGGATTGTGGCCGTCTATGGTGGCAGCGTGGCCGTGCTCTTAAATCGCCGTGGCTGGGCAATGACCGTCTATGCGGTTTTGCTTGCGCTCACATGGCAGGCGATGCGAGTCTATCCGGTTGCATTTGTGCCGCTGCAGGATCAGGGCTATTTGATCGTCACCGCGCAGCTTTCCGACGGGGCATCGCTCACCCGTACAGACGAAGTGATGAAACGAATCGACAGCCTTGCGCGAAAGATTCCCGGTGTGATGACCACGCTGACGATTGCCGGCAGCTCGGTGCTATACGGTGCCAACGCCCCGAATTGGGGCTCGATGTTTCTGATTCTTGAACCCTTTGAAAAACGGCCCTCTGCCGATACATCGGCCAACGCGATCCTCCGTACGATGCGAAATCGCTGCGAGGAGGAGATTCCAGACGCCTTCGTTGGCGTCTATCCGGCGGCGCCGGTCAAAGGGCTCGGGGTGGCCGGGGGTTTCAAATTTTACATTCAAGACCGTGGCGGCCTCGGCCCTCGCGTGCTCCAGGAATCGGTCGATCAGTTTGTGGGCAGAATGCAGGACTGGAAGTTGCCCATGGTGCGCAGCGACTACCGCGCCGACTCGCCGCAACTCTTTCTCGACATCGACCGGGCCAAGACGCGGGCGATGGGTATCCCGATTCGCTCCGTCTTTGATGCCTTACAGATTTATGTCGGCTCGCTGTATGTCAATAATTTTAACAGGTTCGGCCGGTATTGGCAGGTGAAGATCATGGCCGACCCAAAGTTTCGCAGCACCGTCCAAAATCTACTCGCTCTCAAAGTCGCCAATTCCAAAGGCGACATGGTGCCGTTGGCCACTCTCATGAATGTGAAAAATGATTTGGGTCCGTCGATCATGATGCGCTACAATCTCTTTCCGGCTGCGTCTGTGATGGGCATTCCCAACCCATTTGAAAGTGGCAACGTGCTGATCGACCGCGTCGCCAAAACGGCCGCAAACGATCTGCCGGACAGTTTTTCGTATCAGTGGTCGGAGATGTTTTACCTGCAGATTCTGGCTGGCAACACCGCCGGCATTCTCTTAGGCATCGGCATTCTGCTTGTATTTTTAGTGTTGGCGGCGCTCTACGAGAGTTGGTTGCAGCCGCTGGCTGTGATTCTGGTTGTGCCGCTCTGTTTTTTGGCCGCTATTATCGGGCTGGCAATTGCCAAGCTGCCGATCGACATTCTCTCGCAGGTGGGCCTTGTGGTGCTGGTGGGTCTGGCAAGTAAAAATGCGATTTTGATCGTAGAGTTTGCTAAGGAACTCGTTGCCAACGGAGAGGATGCCCGCACCGCCACGCTGACTGCCTGCCGACTGCGACTGCGGCCGATTCTGATGACATCGCTGGCGTTCATTCTGGGCGTGGCCCCACTGGTCGTGGCGCGGGGGGCAGGCAAGGAATTGCGGTGGTCGCTGGGGGTCACCGTTTTTTCGGGAATGATCGGCGTGACGCTCTGCGGTATTTTCCTGACACCAGTCTTCTTTTTTGTCCTCCAGCAGAGGCCGACTTTCTGGGCTCTCAAGCGGCCCCTCACCCACTGGACGAAGGCATAGAGCCCGAGGCAAAACAGCAAAAAACCTGCCATTCAATTCAACTGGATTGATTGCTTCGCAAATCGATTTATTTTTCTGTTGAGTCCTAGATAGTTGCTGTACGAGATCATTCGTCTATACTTTTGGGTCGTACGTGTGATTGGTTTCACGCCGTTTTTCGCTCGACCCTTTTTCCTGTGGAGTATTTTGCCATGTCTTTGATGCCTCGTTCTCTTGTTTTAGGTTTTTGTACAGTGGCCCTTGCGGCCCTACCGCTGGCGGTTGGAGCAGCCGAGCCGCAGGTCGCCGCCATGCCTTCAAGCACGCTGGCCATTCCCAAAGAACACACGCCGAAGAAATACCGATTTCAAACGACTGAATTGGTGAACGGAAAGTTCCACGACCATCATATTGGCACGATGACAATCTCAATCATCGAACACAAACAGGGCAAGGCGACCCACGCATTCAAAGTTGAAACCCACGATATAGAGAGCGCCTCAGACAAAGCTGGTGCGGAAAGGCCCAAGAGCCTCTGGGTGCGCCAGCACGAAAACAAGGTCTCTCTTGTTCTCTTTCACCAGGACGCCGACCATGATCTTGTTATGGATGGCATGATCGGTGTAAACGGCAAAGAAGAGCACATGGCACTGGAGAAGGAGCATTTCATACTGCCTGGCAACCTTCAGGTGGGTAGCAAGTGGCTGGGCGATCATCCTATCGGCGGTGAGCTTCCAGGAGTGCAGAAGTACGAAGCGATCGGTACGCAAGTCGAGAATGGCGTTCCGTGCTGGGTGTACACCGCCACGCACGAACCAGGCCAAAAGGTTGACGCTGCCTGGCCAAACGCCGAGACGATCCGGAAAGAGACTGTGTTTGTCCACGATCCGCTGACGCTCGACATCCTACGCGTTTCAAGCAAGATGAGCGGAGTTGGGCCTCTGGGAAAGAACTTCGAGATCTATTCGATCACTGAGCCTCTCTCGGACAAGAAATAGCCCATGAAACAGCCCCGCCTTCGCGCCGTGCTTGAGTCCCTGTTCTGGCTCAGTACGTGCGCGGGAGGCTGGTGGTTTGCCGCGGCGGTCTGTTTTGATTCGACTGCGGCCGTGGCCGCTGATGTGGCTGCGGCCGTGGAGAATCGGGCCCTCACGGCCCGGTTACGGCTGGAACGGGTTGTCCCCGCAAGCGATTTGGACCTTGTGGATATCAACGGTGTGCAGCAATCGCTGGCCGACGAGGCATCTCGCGCGACGGTCGTTGTGTTTATGAGTTTTGGCTGTCCAATCTCCAACCGCTATGCTCCTGTTCTCGTGGATCTGGCGGAGCGATTCAAGGATCGCGGCGTAGCGTTTCGGGCGGTGGTGTGCGACGCAGCGAAGATTGAGGATGTCCGGCGAGACGCTGGCGAATTCCGGATTCGCTTTCCCGTTTTTTACGATCCACGGAAGCTCATGGCAGCGCAGTTTCTTGCGACGACGACGCCGCAGGCGTTTCTGCTTGATGGCAACCGTGCGGTGCGCTATTTCGGTGCCATCGACGATCTGTATCAAGACCGCGCGACGCGACTTCCGGAGGTGAAGCATCACCATCTCGTCGAGGCGATTGAGCAACTGCTGGCTGGGCAACAGGTTTCGGTCAAAGAAACCGTCGCCATCGGCTGTCCCTTGGAGCGGGAGGAGCGACCGCTCGTTGCGACCGGGAAGAAGACTTTCTATCGGGATGTCATGCCGATCCTGCAGTCAAAGTGCCAGGATTGCCATCAGCCCGATGAAGTGGGGCCTTTTTCTCTGCTGACCTTCGAAGATGCGGTTCGGTGGTCGGATCTCATCAAGGAAGTTGTCGGCACGCGACGGATGCCCCCGTGGCCCCTTACGGGAGGCCTTCCCATGAGCAATGACATCAGCCTGACGAATTCAGAAATTGCCACCCTCACCGAGTGGGTGGATGAGGGTTGCCCCAAGGGCGACGCCAGCGAAGCTCTCAACCGGCCAACCCCGCCGAAATCCCAGGCAGACTTCGACAAATTGGATCCGCCAGATATTGTTGTCCGGATTCCAGGCCCTTTCCATTTGGCCGCAAAGGGCGGCGACCGCTATCAAAACTTCGTTGTCGATCTTGGCAATAAGGAGGACTTGTATGTCTGGAAGACAGAATTTATTCCTGGTGATAAAGCCCTCGTTCACCACGCCTTGATATTTTACGATGCGACCGGTTTGCTCATGGATGCCCAGCGGCGACTCGGAAAGCCTGAAGCAGTCGGCACAGGTGACGAGGATTATGGCTTCGGCTACGACGGGGGAATGGGACTGGGCTTTATACCGAACCCCGCACTCTCCAAGAAACCGCTGACGCAGAATGTTGGCGGCGGACTCGGAGGCTGGGTGGCGGGGGTCCGCCCCCAAACCGACTGGCCCTCAAACGCGACGTACCTCGTGCCGGCGGATTCGTCCGTCCATATGAACATCCACTACCACCGGACCGGAAAGCCGGAAGTTGACAGAGATTCGCGGATAGGCCTCTGGCTCCGGAAAGAAAAACCGGAAAAGTTTATGCGTGGGTACATTGTCGACACCTCATTTCGCATGATTCCCAAGGGCGTAGAACGCTTCGTAACCACAGGCTCCAAAACCATACCGAACGATTGCACGCTGTGGTTCATGGCCCCTCACATGCACTCGCTGGGAAAGGAGTTCCGGATCTGGCATCAGGATAAAGATTCGGAAAAGAGAACACTGCTGCTGGAACTGAAAAATTGGGACTTCAACTGGCAGCAACGATACCGGCTGAAGGAGCACTATCCATTGCGAAAAGGCGATTCGCTGCATGCAGAAGCGATCTTGGATAATTCAGCAAAAAACCCAAACAATCTCTTCACTCCTCCCCGGGATATTTTCCTGGGGGAACAGTCGGAGGACGAAATGGCATTTGCACCGTTTGGCGTTATTCAAGACTCGCCGCCCGATGGAACGCTTGATATCGTGAACTATTATAAGAAGCTCATCGAAGCTCAGGCGTGGAGAGCGCTGACCACCGGATCGACGCCTCCCTGACAAGCCGTGGCAAAAGCCGTAGAGCCAGTCGTGGGATCGCCCGAGCATTCACCAAGGTGCGGGCCTGAATCCGCAAGAAAGGCTTCATCAATCCACGTCGCAGCTTTTTAGAGCGTGATTCGGCCGATCGATGGAAAGCTGATAAATGTGGCCGGAGTAAAGTTCCAGCGATCTGCTGCCTGTTTTAAGAACTCAAGCTGCTTGTCTGTTGGATCGCCGATCACAAATGACCCCTGAATGTTTTCACTCGCCAGCAAGATTGTTTCGGCAAGGCAGGTGAAATTGACATCTGTTTCGAGGTTCTGCTTGGTAAACAATCCCATGTCGATGGGACATCTCAATCCTGGTAGTTGGGCCAGGCATTTGACGACGCGCAGGTCGGGCCGGTCATCGAGAACCGATGCGGAAACATTTTCGGGTTGAGCATCATCCAAAATGACCGTGTTGGGACCAAAATCATCTGCGACCAAAATACTTCCGATTGCATTGGTCACGCAAACAACAATTGCCGCCTGTCGGATTTCTTTGCGAATCGATGTCAGCGTATGAACGTGCGGATTCCAGCCCGGTATCTCGGGAATGGCATGCAGTTTTTCAGGGAGATCAACGGCGATGATTCTGCGATCCGGTCGCTGCTTGATCATGCAGCGGATCGCTGCGCGGCCGGTTGACCCGGCCGCCCCCATCACCGCGATCGGACGGTCATCGCCAATTTCTCGCTCAATCGCCGCAACCATGTTTGCGATCGTCAAAGCGGTGTAGCCGTGGCCGGTGGTGATCGCCGTAGCGGAAGAGGGGCTCTTCAGCAGCCGTCCTTGCCGCGATATTGATGGGATCAAGGCCCCGAGTCCTACGACCCGTGTGTGCCGATGGCCAGCGTAGTTGACGATTTGTTGAAGCGCCTCACGCGCTTCCGAGAGCCAGGGGATCATCTCTTCGGGAGCCTGGGGAATACTGACCAATTCACCCCGCAGCACCCGCCCGCCGAGGGGTATTTCCAGTTCGCAGAGAATGATGCACGGTGGGGTGAGCTCTTCTACCTGCTGAATCGTCAAGCCCCGATTGACCGGCAACGGCCGGCCTTTGTCGGCAGAGCTCCGCGGATGGACCGCAAAGATGAAATCCAGCGGCCCCTCATAGGTAGGGCGAAGCGACTCGATACTGGTGTTCGTCGCTATACGTTTCCATCCAGACGCAAACACTCGGGGCGGCTCAGGCGGAGCCGTGAATGTTTCTTCACTCTGCGGGCCATAAAACCGATTCCAGAGCGTGGTCTCTGGCAGGTCTAAGACCCATGATTTTCCCTGCAGAACTCGGGCATTGAATCGTCGGGCCAAAAGCCTAGCGATCGTTGGGGCCAGCACAGTCTGCGTCCAATGACTGTCTTCGTGGTGCTTGGATTCTCTGCGCACCAAAACCGTAACCAACATAGCCGCATTCTCTTCGGAAAAATCATCGTCTAAGGTTGCGGCAGCTTTATCCTTGGGGTGGGCTATGACGATTTCGAGGTCTTTGCTGACACTGATAAAGCATTGCACACGATCGTCTTCGGTGAATTCAAACGGAGACTCAAAGAGGGGCTGCAATGCCTCGACCGCCTCTTGAAGAGGATAGGCCCGTGAAAGGCGTAGAAACTCGACCAAGCAGATCTGCTGAGGGTCAGCATTCAGGTCTGATGACATTGCGTGTTCTTTCTATCGCTGATTATCGTGCGTCACAACGGCTTGCCCACTCGCCGCCCGGTACGGTAAAAAAACGTATCCAGGATTGCGTTAGAGAGGCTGGGCTGCCGCGTCTGATGATATGGCGAGTCAAGTGGAAGTGCATCGATCAAACGGCCGTGTGCTTGCCGCATCGCATGATAAGGCATCGACGGCATAAGATGATGGAGCGCGTGATACCGCAAGCCGACGGGGGCCCATATTTCCGGCCACAGACCTCCGCAATCGAACGTGTTGGAATCGAGTAGCTGCCACAACACGACCCCAATTCCGCTTCCGCCATAACGATGTGCTGCTATCGTGCGAACCTGGTTCAGCAGCATCCAGAACCCGAAAAGAAGGTATATTTTCCAGACAATAAGGGCAGGAATCCACCCCTGCCAGATTCCCATCACGAGAACCCAGGACCAAAGGCTCGCAGAGATTTCTTGGCCCCAACGACTCGCCGACACGGCCGAGGCATCATACTTTCGTCGATAGCCAAATTTGAGGTTGTAAAGCGACGACAGCGTCTGAAACACGAACCGATCTAAGCGTTGGGAGCAACAGGCCAATGGTGTTCCGATCAAGAATCGCAGCAGTCCCAGCACTGGATAGACAAAAAAACTGAGTGCCAGCAAGACAAAACACCGCCCAATGTGGAATCGTCTGGGCGGCAGGTATTCCGCGTCGTCGGGCGTCGCATAGGTGGCACGCGAATGATGCCCTCGATGCTCATCGTAGAGGAATAGCGGCATCAAGAACGGTATGCCGCATACCGTGTTCCACAATATTCGTACGCCCAGAAAGCCGTCTGCATGTTGGTGCTGCAGCTCGTGAATAAAAATCGAGAGGCGGTAGATGCTCAACGCAGCCACAATCCCGCACAGCACCTGCAGCCACAGTGGCCCCCATGCGCTCAGAAATACGACCAGGCATGAGTAGGCAATGGCAGCGCTCGAGAGAATGTCGCCGACATACACCCTGATGTTTGGTGTGGTGAGATCCTGCACGCAATCGCGGCAGCGACGAACAAAGGCCGCATCGGTCGCTGGACTGCTGGCTTCGGGGAGTGCCATTTGAGGCCTCTGGTTTATGGAAAACATCGAAACAAGAAATTTCTCAATCAAAAGTATAGCGGGTCCGTTGCTAGCGGAGAGATCGAGCAGAGTCGAAGCGGGGAGCCTATCGCGTTGGGCGCGGTAGTCGCGCCGCTGCTGCGGCCCCAGACCCACTGGGGCTTGGGGCTGGTCGAATGCGCCGGGCAGATGACAGTTTTCTTCCGGCACGACGCCACCACGATGGATACGGAAACAGTCGAGCGATTGAAGGCCGATATTATCGCGGCGGTGGCTCAAGAGTTATCAAGACACGGCCTGCAACTGGGCTTCCGTAGCGGCCGCCGCGGCCACTCGACACCTCTGCTTGGGCACTTGGATGGGCACTACGTTTTTCGCCAACCCGAACACTTTCATCGCGTGGATGAAGGCATACGTCAGGTCAATCTCCCACCAGCGGTGGCCGTGGCTAGCGCTACGCGGGGCGGCATGGTGGTTGTTGTGCCACCCTTCGCCGTTCGTCAGGGCGGCCACCCACCAAGTGTTCCGGCTGTGGTCCTTGGTGTCGTAGTTTTGGTATCCCCACCGGTGCGCAGCCGAGTTCACCAGCCAAGTGATGTGCCAGACATACAACGTCCGGGCGATAATACCCCAGGCAAACATCTGCGCTGTTGCCGTGATCAGTCCATCGAGGCCGGCCACGAGAAAGCCGATACCGGCGGCGGCCCCCAGGAGCAGTGCGAGGTGCGCGAGGTAAGTGCGAAACCAGCGGTTCCTTTGGTGGATCTTGCGCAGCCACGGGTCAGCCAACAAGTCTGGGATGAACTTCTCATAAGTAGACATGGACTTCAGTCGCGGATCCTCGCTGTAGATCCACCCCATGTGACCCCAGTAGAAGTGCCCAACGGGACTGTGTGGGTCGCCCTCCAGATCGCTCTTCTGGTGGTGCATACGGTGGATGCACACCCACCGGAACGGTTCCGTCTCCAGGCTACAGATGCCAAAACGGACGAATATCCGCTCCAACCACGCTGGGAACTCGGCAGAGCGGTGGGTGAGTAATCGGTGATAGCCGAGGTTGATCCCTAGGCTCCCGAAGATAAAATTGCCCACGATCAGGTAGGCCGGGAACCACCACGTGAAGAACGGCGTTAAGAAGGCGATCGGAAGCAGCAGGTGAAACCCAATCAGCACGCCGAGGTACAGCGGGACAACGCGGTGGCGGGGAATGGGAAGGGCTATGGAGGCGGTGGTCATTGGGGTCGGACTCGCGGCAAGACACGGGCTTGGCCGGACAGCCCTTTTTAATCCTTCGCCAGCTAAAAATTGCGATGCTATTGTTCTAATCTATCGGACGAGTTTGTCCACCAGTTCAGAACGACCGGCTTCCAAGATGCCAAGCGGTAAAGATAGTAAGTTTATCCCGCGAGCGTATGAAGAGAGCCGCGACTCACCCAAGAACGATAGGTTACTCGGCCCGTTTTTCCAGGTCCAGAATTCTGTTGGCGACCTTTGCTAAGGGGTGCTAGGCTAACGCCTCTAGAGCGTCGTCAAGTCTAAGAACTAGGGTTGGTGATTTTGGGAGTTGCTGGGACATTTCCTGTCACAAGGAGGTGTCGCATGATCAAGAAGTATGTTGTCCGGCTGTCGGATGATGAGCGTGGCGTTTGTCAGGACATTGTTAAGAATCTCAAGGGGTCATCGCAGAAGTTTCGCCGTGCTCAGATCCTGCTCAAGGCGGATGCCGATGCGACAAAACGGTGCCTGGCACCGAATATGGGTGGCACCGAATATGGGGGGTCTGCGTAGGCTGAACTGCCTATCTTGCCTAGATTTTGTGCCAGGCACCGAAAAGGCCGGGGAAGGGGCTGCTTGAATAACCGCATCTTTATCCGAAAGCGCCGCAAGATGCATCTTTCTTCTCTCTCATAGCCCGCCCGGCAGGGCGGTGCTTCCAGGCGGCCTTTGGCCGCCGCATGAGTATCCCCGCCGCGAAGCGGCGGGGACTGCCGCACACGACGAAGGATCGATCGGGCAGCTCGCGACGCAGCAGCGATCGCCCTCGATCAATCGCCTCCGCGGCTCCACGGCAGCCAGCCAGCCGAACTCAGGCCGTTGGGGGCATGCATGCCCCTACACAATCAGCCATTTTTACCCACAGATTCTGCTGAGGAGCCCGAAAAGAAAAGCCGGAAAAGTTTATTCGCGGGTACTTGGCCGATACCACATTTCGCATGATTCCCAAAGGCGCGAAGCGCTTCGTAGCCTCAGGTTCAAGAACCTTATCGAATGATTGCAAACTGTGGTCAATGGGCCCGCACATGCACAGGTTGGGAAAGGAGTTTCGGATCTGGCATCAGGATCGTGATTTGGGGGAAAACACTGGTGCTGAAACTGAAAAACTAGGACTTCAACTGGCAACAACGATACCAACTGAAGGAACTCTATCCCATGCGAAAAGGCGACTCCCTGCACGTCGAAGCGATCTTCGATAATTCAGCGACGAACCCAAATAATCTCTACTCCCCTCCCCTAGATATCTACCTAGGCGAAGAAACGGCGGACGAAATGGCGATGGCACCGTTTGCCAATGGACAAAACGGTGCCTGGCACCGAATATGGGGGGTCTGCGTAGGCTGAACTGCCTATCTTGCCTAGATTTGGTGCCAGGCACCGAAAAGGCCCACCGAAAAGGCCCCATCTACTACGGCTGCTTCTTCTGGTTTGGGGCCGGCACGTTTGTGGCCGAAGGTGCCGACACGACGCTCGGCAAGCGATATAAAATCCTTCTCCCGCTCTCGCTGCTGGTGCTATTTCCCGCTGGGATCGCCACGATCGGCAACCTGCCGGTCGCCTCGGTGTTCCAGCCAGCATATGCCTGGGGCATGTCGCTGGGCCTCATTGGTCTCTTCCACCGATACTTTTCCCGTCCGTCTATCAGGATCCGCTGGCTCGCCGACGCGTCGTACTGGATGTATCTCGCCCACCTGCCGCTGGTGATCTTGTTCCAGTCGCTCCTGCGACACCTTGACTGACCGGCGGGCTTGAAGTTGCTCGTGGTGATTGCTGCCACGGTCGCCGTGCTGCTGGCGACCTACCGCTGGTGCGTGCGGTTTACGCCGATCGGCTGGCTGCTCAACGGACCGCGATCGCCACGGCCCGCCGGTTTGTGATGAGCCCAGAACATGCGTGGAGAACGGCCGAACCGTTTGCCGCTGGATGACAGGATGACTTATACGAATTCCTGTGTCCGTTTCGCCACCAACTCCGCGAACTCCTTTTTCTGGTCACCCGGAAGGAAGCTACGTTCGATCAGGCCAGTCGCCTTGGGGAGGGCCGCACCAATTTCGTTGAGAGCTCGCGCCACCGGTTTCTCTGGCAATCCGCAATACTCTGCGAACGCCATCCAATCTGCTCGATCGAGTCGATCTTTCTTCCCGACGATGGGCAATGCGAGCTGGTCATCGGGGATCACCAAGCGTGTGCAGACTAGGTCATAGGCCGGCGTGAGCCGAATCACGCTGTCCTCACCAGTCAGTAGCGAGAAGTTCTTCAGGTGCATATCGCCGTTGCCTGACCACCATAGAAAGAGCATCAGTCGGTAGAGCTTGAATATCTCGACGAGCGGTTCCGTCGCGTACTTGCGCAGCAGCCTGACGCACAATTCCACCGAGCCATCGTACTTCTCCTTCGGCGACTTCTCGGCAAGCTGGCAGAAATCCTCCTGACGCAGTTTCCGGCCAGTGGCCAAACGATCAAAGCGGCGGACGACATAGGCGAGGGAGCCTCCCTTGAGGCTGACAAGTCCACTCGGCGCGACTTCGATGCTGGCGAGCCGTGCCAACTGTGTCGTGAGCTGCTCATTTTCTGGCAGAAAAGGATAGGCTTCCGTCTGCGGTTTGAGGATATAGCGACCGCCGTTCGCCTCGACTTGAAGTGTCTGGCGATCAGCGGAGAGACCAACGGAAATCTTTTTCTGTATCCCAGAGAGCGACGTATGCCCGATCATCGCCAGCGCAGCAGTATGAAGCTTGCCGAGCTCGATATCGAGCTGCGGCACCGTGGCCGATCCAAAGAGCATCCGTAGGCAGCGAGCGTGATAGTCGGCTTCGCTCTCGACGTCTTCAAGACAGATGCGGCAGATGCGGCTCATGCGACTTCCTCCGCCGGGAGGATTTCACACGCGCCAATGCAATCGGCGCAGGTGGCCACAAGCAGACCAAACGCATCATCCTTGGAAATCTTGAGCTTCTTCGTCGCCAGCTCGAGCAACCATCCTTCGGGCAGCAGGTTTTCGAAAAAGGGATGCAGACCCTCTGAGAAAAATGGCTCTGGCCGCAGTGGAAGGGTGAGCGATACCGGTAGAGCATCGCGCTGCGCGAGCCACTGCGCATCGTAAGCAAACACGATTTGCTTGCCGGTTTCTAAAAGTGTGCCGACACGCTGGCCATCCAGACGCACGATGGCTCGACGTTCTTTCATGCCGGTTCAGCCTTCCGGACCGCATCGACGATCCCCAGCGACTTCCCAAAAACGGCAAGCACCTTGTTGACGACACTCAGTCGAACTGTCGGTTTACCCCGTTCAAGCTCGGAAACGAACCGGGCACCAACGCCAGCCAGTTCGCCAAGTTCGCGCTGCGTCATCCGGCCTGCCTTGCGGCGATCCCGGACGAAAGCCCCGATAGTTTCTGCGAATTCTTGGCCCATACGTTACACTTTCGGCCATATTTATTCCCGAACGGGATTATTATGGCTTCATGGAACAACTGTAGACCACTTCCTTAGAAGTTTCAACGAAAACGATACCGATCGGGATCAGAAAGATGATTTCTTTGGGAAATAGGTCATCCGATCCCGATTAATCAGCATCATTGTTCCCGATCGGGAACGGATGGAAATGCAAAAAACGAATCAAAACGAGCGGCAGCTTGCGAGCCTGGCCGCACAGTCATTCCGATCCAATGCCCATGGACGCGACCTCATCTTCGCCGGGCAGGCCGAATGAATAGAGCGTGCCCATCAGTTCTTTTTTCAGGAAAAGCATACTTCCTGTGCCGGCATAAACCCGCCCCCGCGAAATAGAAGGCCCGCTCCAGGCTGTGCCAATCTGAATCTGCTTGAGCACTTCGCCCGTTTGGATATCCAGCACAACGAGCTGTTCAGAGACAACCGGCATACAAAAGGCAAGGCCGCCGCCGATCGCAATGCCCGAGCCGACCGGGTCGCCACATTCCCCGAGCGGGCCTCGGACTTTTGGCCGTTCATGCCGCCAGTTTTCTTGGCTTAGGTCGGCCGAAAGACTGACAACCCTGCCCCCGTCCGGTTTGCCAGGAGGTATGGCGCTAGCCGCGAGCCAATCGATGCCATTGGTGAAAATGGTTTTGCCATCCGTAGCACAGCCGGTTTGAATGCCGCCAAGCGGACTGGGCAGGGCAATCATGCGGGCGTCGGGTGACGGGCTGAGCGGATACTCAGGCCGGCCCGTATAGATCGGCGTATTGGCGATCACCGTGCCGTCGCTGGCTTTGAGAACATAGAAGCCGCCATTTTTACAGCCTACACCGACAACACTTGTTGCGGTGCCATTGATGGCGATCGAATAGAGCTTGGGCGTATCGCCAATTGAGTTGTCTTTGTAGCGGGTGGTTACTGGGTCATATCCCGACATCGTGAGATTGTAGATGTCACCCCTGTTGATCTGCGTAACCCATTTCTCAGCGCCCGTTTTGACATCAACGGCAATCACTGCGGCGGAGTACTTGGTGTCGAGGCGGGGATTCTCTTTCGTCGGCTGGCGAGGTGAGTTGTGGACATCGGTGCCGAAGAAAATCGTACCGCTCTTTGCATCGTACGACGGAGTTGACCAGACCGAACTCGTCGATGGTCCATACTCAAAGGAGTGCTTGCCTTTAGCATCTTCAACGATAACAGGCTCGGCAAACTTCTCCGGCTTCTCGCCGACATCGTACTTCCAGATAATCTCCCCGTTTGTCGGGTCGAAGGCGATGACGAAGCCACGGCCAGTGCAGCATGGATAGTCCGGGACGATGAGAGGAGCCGCATGCTCATAGGCCCCACCTCCAACGATAATTTTTCCGTCGGCGAGGATCGCCGACGCGCTAAAACAATTGAAGGGATGATGGCCCGGAAAACCCTCAGCGAGGGTGTCGACGCTCCACATCTCCTCGCCCGTGGCCCGATCGAGTGCATAGAAGATGCCTTTGCTACTCCCAAAGTAGACGCCCTTTTCCGTGACGAGGGCCGATGCCAGAATCCCGTCTCGGCCATCGATCAAGTTCACGCTGCCCTGCGCGGCAGCGCCAGGCTCGGGGGGAGCGGTCGAAGCCGGCGCTGTCAAAACGCGACCCGTGTTTATGTGATGGGCCCAAGCAAGCGTGCCGTTGGGCCTGAGCTTATACATCGCCGGATCGATCGCCGTGCCGAAGTAGACATATCCATTGACGACCGTGGGCGTGGCGTGAATGGCACCGACCACCACCGGCGAGCCTTTTGCAGGAAACCGCCACTTCTCCTCGAGCTGCGAGGCGTTTTGCGTTGAAAGCGTCTTCTCTGCGGCATTGCACCGCCAGCCACCGACATCGTGGTTGTACATCGGCCAGTCGGCCGGATCGATATCTGGGGCTTCGGCACGACCCCGTGACGGCCAGGCAACGGCCAGAAAGAGACAGAGGATTGCAAAGTTTCGCGGCATATTTTTTGAGGTGTTCAAGACTTTTTCTGGCAAGGGTAGCGAACCTCGCTTGATTCTATTCGCTCCGCCGCGAGCGTCCAGAACCGGCCGTGGTCGGCAAACTCGGTTGGCCGGCCCGTGGCCGTGCTACGTGGGAAATCGAGCGACGGGCTGTGTCCGGGGCGTGCGGACCCGTGCGAGCGTAGAAATCCGTTGGTGGGCCGTGTCCGGGGAAGCCCGGAGCGCGAGCGACGGGAATTCGCGTGGAGGCACGAGATCGGCCTATCGCTTACCGGATATGTGGTCGCCTGGCCGCCGCACATGCCGGGTGCGGCGGGAGACGTTTTATCTGCGCTAGCGTTCCGAGCTTTCTAATCGGACGCCAACCGCGAAACGCATGGCGGCGATTGCGTCACTCCCGCGCGACAGGTGGGATGTACTCCCGTTCACTCTTTTTCGACGCAAACGTCCGTCATGAATGCCGCGCCGCTGCTCTCGACACTCCTCGCCGCCATCCACGGCGCGCATCTCGAAGTGATTCTCATCGGCAACGCAGTTGCCGCCATGCACGGCGCGCCGGTCACAACGCTCGACTTTGACTTCATGTTTCGAGACACTGCAGTGAATCTTCGCACGCTCAAGCGGGTGGCGGCCCAACTCGAGGCCACGATCCTGGGGTCTTTTTGCCCCATTTCCAAGCTCTATCGAATGGTGGATGACGCCACCGGCTGGCAGGCCGATTTCATGCCCGTGATTCATGGCGTGTGGTCCTTCGAAGGGCTTCGATCACGGGCCGTCGAGCGGCAGGTGGGCCGCAAACGTGATCTGGCCGTTCTGCCTGTCCTCGAGAAAACAAGGGATGCCCTGGGCGGACTGAATGCGGCAGCTCAAAAGCAGCCCGGCGGCCGGCAACTGCCTCTGATACGAGACGGTCAGCATTCCCCTCTGTGCTTGGCTTCTGTCAACGCGGGAGTCCAATACAGATTGGGGCGTGAGAGTGTTCAGAAGTGGTCGCCGCTGTGCAAGATCGTCGGGGACCATTTCGCGAGTTGGCTTGAGTGGCTCGCTCGAGGAGCGGCCTGTTTTGGCACAAGTGGATGCGGTGTTAGAGCACATGGAAGCCAGTCTGCTCGCTTCCGTCTTGCCATGAACATTCTGTTTGATCAGGGCACGCCTGCTCCGCTCCGCAGACACGTACGCCCGTATCCCGTGGATACAACAGCAGAACGCAACTGGTCCATCATTTCCAATGGCGAACTCTTCGAGGAGATACGTTCGATGGGGTTTAGATCCGGGCTGTACGGCGGCAGGTAAAGTAATCTTGCGGCGATATGAGCCTGCTTAAAATTCACACGCTGTTGTATTTTTTTCGGGAAGCCGGGCAAGTTTCTCGCGGACGACGCGATGATTCGTGCGCGGATGAATCGCGTGACGGATTGAATTGAAGGATTTGAAGATGCGTATGGTTTAGAACTTTTGAGTTCGGTGTATTGGGTGATGCGGGAAAATTCGGAAGCGAGCGAGAATCCCGAAGCTGCGGTGGCGGGAGTGCATAGATGAAATGCGCGGAAGCGGCGCACCTTAAAGAAGGAGCACATCGTCGCAGCTTGGGAACGGCTCCGGGGCCCGAATTGGAGCGCGTCGTTCACGACGGAATAACGCGACGGGCGGGAGTTCGGCCGCCGACGGCCGGGAGGAGGCTCATCGGAAAGAAGGGCTCGATGTAGAGGTGGTCGGGAATCCTGTCGGCGATCGTGGCATGGAACTCCGGCAGCTTCGACCAGTGGAGCTTCGGCTTCACATGGTGCGCCGTGTGAAAACCGAGGTTTCCGGTGAGGATATTGTAGGTGCGGTGCATGATGTTGTGGGAGGCCTCGTAGGGATTCTGGGTGTCGAGGCCGGCGTGGTGACAGTACGTGTGCCAGCAGGTGATGACATAGCCAGCCACCATGGGGATCGCGAATACGCACATGGCGTTAAGCGGATTCCAAACGAATGCCCCCCCGAGAAGCGCGAGAATGACAAAGCCCATGCCGAAGAAGCCCAGTTGGTATCGCGGGTACCGGCGGGCGATACGGAAGGCGCGGAGGTAGCCGGTCAGAGCGACGACGACGGTGTATTCCAGCTCGCCCATCGTCGATCCGTCACGCCGCTTCCAGGCTGACTCATCCTTTGTTTGATCGAGGTAGTTGACATGGTGCCCCACAACATGGTGGAGCACCCAGGCGTTGGTCGTGATGCCGGTGTGAAAGGCGTAACAGATCTCGAGGAGCCGGTTAAGAACCGGCTGGTGGAAGGTGAGTAGATGCTGGTGGTGATGATTCCATGAGCAGATGAACGCCTTCAGCCCGATCCCCAGCAACAGCCAGACCGCAAGTTGCCACACTCCCCGTGCCTGAAAAAAGACAAACAGATCGATGAGGCTCAGCGACACGATGCACAACACCGGGAGCACGTCTTCTCGGTAACGGAACACGTTCATGACATGAAGGACCCAGTGCGCGCGGGATAGGGAATACTTTCCCGATCGTACTCTGTGAAACAGCGTTCGTGAATTGGCCCCAGGACTGGGGGGGGGATGGCGTCCGGGAATCGCGGACAGGGCCGGTGCGTCGCTCATTGCCGGGCCGAACAGGCCGGCTGGTCGTCGTCAGGTTGCCAAAGCTGCCCGGAAGCACCAAAGCCCTAACGCGGGGAATCTTTCTCCCACATCACCGCGCATGTGCGGCGGCAAGGCGACCACTCGCTCATTCCGCAAGCGGCTGGCGTATCTCGTACCGCCACCCGCTTTCCCGTCGCTCGCGCTCGGGGCTTCTCTATTCGACGCGAGTTCACATTGCGATGAGGGGAATTGATCTCCCTCTGCGAGCTCTTTGGGGTTTTTCTTCGGCTCCGAATCGACTGAACTGGCATTTCATTTATAGCCCCAAACGGTTTCAATTGATTCTGTCGCCAGGGAGCGAAACGACACATGAGAGTTTCACATCTCTCAAGAGACTCAAGCCATGGCCAGCCTTCCTACTGTCACACGATCCACCCTGAGCAACGCCCGGGGCTGCGTCGGCGATGTCGCCCAACTGGCGCAGCACATTCCATTTTTCCCCGTCGATCGCACGATGCATTTGGGACCACTGGCCGCAGCCCGAGCGGCGACTGAGGTGCGGATCGGTTGGGCCGCTCTCTTTCTCAAGGCCTATGCACTTGTGGCTGACGAAATGCCAGTGCTGAGAACATGGCTGGTCCGCAGCCTTCTCGGCGGACTGGTGCCTCAACTGGTGCCTCAACTAGCCACCTGCTCCGAAAGCGTGGCAACTCTGGCAGTGAATCGGATCGAGGCGGGCGAGGATCGGCTCTTCTTCGCGAGACTGCGGAGGCCCAACGCCTGCAGCCTTGTCGAGATTCAGAAATTCATTGGCGACTGTCAGAGCCAGCCAGTCGCCACATGCTTTAAGCGACAGTTGGAACTGGAGCGGATGCCTGGATTTCTTCGCCGCCAGATTCTCTGGTGGAACATGAATTCATTTTCATGCAAGCGGGCCAGCCGGATTGGCACATTCAGTTTGTCGACGCTTTCCGGCTTAAACGCGACCAACCGCATGCACCCCACGATCTGCACAACAAGCCTGACCTACGCCGCGATTGAATCCGACGGCCGCTGCCTGGTGACTCTCTTAGCCGATCATCGCGTGCTCGATGGCATGGCAGTGGCGCGAGCCTTGGTGCGACTGGAGGAAGTGCTGATGGGCGAACTCATGGACGAAGTGCTCTTCCTCCGCAAAAAACATGTGGCCAGTGCACCCTCATCTCTCCCGCAAAAGCCGTCTACCGTGACGACAGCCTGCGTCTGATCTCGGCCAGTCGTTCGGCGAGATCTCGCTCGTAGCCGCGATCGGTCGGTTCATAGTAGCGTTTCTCAACGCCCAGATAGTCCTGCGCCGCGATGCCGTCGGGAGAGTCATGCGAGTATGTGTAGCCTTCGCCATGGCCGAGTCGCTTGGCCCCTGCGTAGTGCTTGTCTTGCAGGTGACGCGGCACGGGAATCACGCTCTTGTTCTGAACATCGCTTCTGGCTGCTGCGATGGCCAGCGTGCAGGCATTGCTCTTGGGGGCTATCGCTAAGTAAGTCACCGCTTGCGACAAGGTGAGCTGGCATTCCGGCAATCCAACAAACTCTGTCGCCTGCATCGCCGCAACGGCAATCATCAAGGCCCGCGGATCGGCATTGCCTATGTCCTCGCTGGCCAGAATCACAAGCCGCCTGGTGAGAAAGCGAACGTCCTCTCCCCCTTCCAGCATCCGCGCCAGCCAGTAGAGGCCGGCATCGGCGTCACTGCCGCGAATGCTTTTGATCAGAGCACTGGCGCAATCATAATGCGTGTCGCCCGAGTCGTAGGCAATTCCCTTGCGCTGCACGCTTTCTCTGGCTAATTCCAGCGTGAAGAGCAGCGGCCGCTGCGAACTCGACAGGATGCCGATTTCCAGAGCCCCCAGCGCCCGTCGCGCGTCGCCGTCGGAAGTTTCCACGAGAAACTCTACCGCCTCGGCACTCAAGGTCATCTGTTCGCGACCCAGTCCATGATCTCGATCGGCCACGGCCCGCTTGAGCACCTGAGCAATCTCGTCTCGCGACAAGGCTTCCAACTCAAACAACCGACTGCGACTCACCAGCGCCGACGTGAGAGCAAAAAATGGGTTTTGCGTCGTTGCACCGATCAACGCAATCACGCCGCTTTCCACATCGGGCAGCAACACATCCTGCTGTGATTTATTGAAGCGGTGGATCTCGTCGATGAACAGGCAGGTGTGCTGGCCGTCGTCTTCCAACCGACGGCGAGCCGCCTCCAACACCTCACGCAGTTCCTTGACGCCCGAAGCAGTGGCCGAGAGCTCAATGAATCGACGCTTTGTTTCATGCGCGATGATTTCAGCCAGCGTCGTCTTTCCGACGCCTGGAGGCCCGTACAGGATCACCGATCCGAGCCGATCGGCCTCGATCAACCGACGCAGCAGCATCCCCTTCCCCACCACCTTTTCCTGCCCGATGTAATCAGCCAGCCGACGCGGCCGCATCCGCGCTGCCAGAGGCGCGGCGCGGGCAACATTGGCTGCCCGCGAGGCGCTAAAAAGATCGTTCATGACAGTGTCTCTCTGGGTGAGTCTCTGGCAACTGCCTCAAACACTCTAGCCCGTCCACACAAACTCAATCGCCGCATCGATCTCGGGCGACAGGCTCTTGTGTACGGGGCATGCATGGGCTGCCTGCTCCAGCAGCAAACGCTGGGGGTGATCCGCTGGCAGGGGAATCGTCAGCCGCGTTCGCAGCGAGGCGATGCGCCGCGGCGGGACGGTGCTCATCTCCTTGAGCGTCTCGGCTTTCATCCCGGCCAGATCGATGCCGTGCCGCTGGGCAGCAATTCCCATGATCGTCATCATGCAGGCTCCGAATGCCACGGCAACCAAATCGGTCGGTGAAAAGCTCTCTCCCTTGCCGTGGTTATCCAGTGGCGCGTCTGTGACGAGCGTGGCCTGTGACGGGCCGTGCTCGGCGCGGCATCGCAACTGACCTTCATAGAGCGTGCTGACACTGACCATTGATTGTTTTTCCGGGGAGGGGTTTTATGGGGCGGGGTAAAAGCAGTAAAAAGCTGGCCGGATGGGCCCCGCTTTTTGAAACAGACTACCATGCACGCAAAGAGAACCTATGGGATTTCGCACCCTCAAAGCCTGTGTTGATGCCCTCCGCTGCGAGAGGCAGCTTGTTGCGATCGATCATCCGGTCGATCCTCATCTGGATATTGCTGAAATCCAGCGGCGGCTGTTTCGCGCCGATGGCCCGGCCGTGCTGTTCACTCATCCGCGGGGCACAGGCTTTCCGATCCTGGTGAATCTCTACGGAACGCAGCGGCGGGTCGAGCGAATTTTTGCCGACTCGCTTGATCGCGTCAAACGACTTGTAGAACTCAAAATTGACCCTGCGGCGGCGCTCAAAAAGCCGTGGCGTTATTGGCGGTTACCCTACGATGCACTTTCCATGCTCCCCAAACGGCAGCGCAGCGGGCCTGTGCTGGCCCACGAAATTCCGCTCTTGAGTGTGCCGCAGGTGACGAGTTGGCCAGGCGACGGCGGACCATTTATCACGCTGCCAGCGGTCTACACAGAGGATCCGGATCGGCCCGGCACGCAGCACTCAAACATCGGCATGTATCGGGTGCAACTCGGTGGCAACTCCTACGAGGCTAACCGCGAGATTGGCCTGCACTACCAACTCCACCGCGGCATCGGCGTGCATCACGCAGCGGCCCTGCGACGCGGCGAGCCGCTCAAGGTTTCGATCTTTGTCGGCGGCTCACCGGCCCTTGCTGTTGCGGCGGTGATGCCGCTGCCAGAGGGCCTTTCAGAACTCACATTTGCCGGCGTGTTGGCCGGCCATCGCATTGGGATGATCTCGCGAAAAAATAGACCCGCGATCTATGCCGAAGCCGACTTTGTCATTGAGGGCACGATTCTACCGGGAGCTACTAAACCCGAAGGGCCGTTTGGCGACCACCTTGGTTATTATTCGCGGCAGCACGACTTTCCCTTGATGCAAGTCGAGCATGTTTGGCACCGCGAGGGGGCAATCTGGCCGATCACCGTCGTGGGCCGACCGCCGCAGGAAGATACGCTGTTTGGCTGGCTGGTTCACGAACTGACTGGCCCCATCATTCCCACTGTGCTGCCGGGCGTGAAGAGCGTGCATGCGGTCGATGCCTCCGGCGTGCACCCCTTGCTGCTGGCCGTCGGCAGCGAACGCTATCTGCCGTGGCAAGCCTCTTCGCGGCCCGCCGAACTTCTCACGCAGGCGGCGGCGATCCTCGGACAGGGGCAACTCTCGTTGGCAAAATACCTGCTGATTGTCTCGCAGGGAGATGCTCCGGGTCTGGATGCCGGTGAGATTCCGGCATTTCTCAAGCACCTATTGGAACGGGTTGATTGGCGTCGCGACTGCCACTTCCAGACTGAAACATCGATCGACACGCTCGATTATTCCGGTAGCGGTTTCAACACAGGCTCAAAGTTGATCGTGGCAGCGCGGGGGCCGGCAGTGCGTTCGCTCAAGTGCGAATTGCCGACAGGCTGGTCGCTGCCGGCTGGTTTTTCTGCGCCGCGAGTCTGCTTACCGGGAATCGTGGCCGTGACGGGGCCGCCGATCGAGCCCGCGTCGACACTGGCCTCGCCGGACGGCAGCGATGCTGCGATCTGGCAATTGGCCGCATCGGCTCCGTGGGCAGCAGATGTGGAGCGGTTTTGCCAGGCGATTGAAGCGGATCATCCGCTCTTTGACTGGCCGTTGATTGTGGTGGTGGACAACAGCACCTGGACAGCGGCATCGCTCAACAATTTTCTGTGGGTGACTTTTACGAGATCCAATCCGGCCGCCGATGTGCATGGCGTCGGCGCGGTGGTCCATCAAAAACACTGGGGCTGTCGTGGGCCGCTGGTAGTCGACGCTCGACTCAAGCCGCACCACGCGCCACCCATGGAAGAAGACCAAACAGTCTCAGCCCGCATCGACAGAATGTGCATGACAGGCGGCCCGCTCGCGGGCATCTGCTCGTAACCAAGGGCTGGACGGGCATCGCGGGCCGTTCAGTGACTTCAGGAGGCGATCGAGGCGATGCGGATCTTTGTTGAAATCGATCGATGGCCGGTACGGCGGCGGTAGTTTTTGCGGCGGCGAAACTTCTGCACATAGAGCTTCTCGCCCTGCACCAGACCCAAGATCTCTGCTTTGACAGTCGCTCCCTTCACAGTCGGCGCACCCAGCGTCAGTTGGCCAGCCTTGCTCACAGCCAAGACTTCATCGAATACCAATTCGGCACCCGCTGGCATGTGGCGAAAATCGATTTCCAATTCCTGGCCTTCACGCACTCGGTATTGCCGACCGCCGTCCACCACGATTGCGTAGTGGTGGCCTGTGCCGGCCACGGTCGCCGCAGAAGGAGTCGTAGAGGTGCTGGGAACGCTTTGTGACGATGCCGTGGCCATAGCTAAAGTCCGATTCTTCTAGTGTGGAAACTAATACTGATACTGTTGTTCAAGAACTGATTTTTCGCAAGGCTCGGAGTCTAACGACAACAGACAAGCGGGTCGAGTGGTGTGAGAAAAGCCCCGAGAGACTCTCCTCTCGGGGGCTTCTGACTGGTCAGATCGGTTTTTCATCAGGGAAACCTCACCAATCGGCTGTTGGAGTCCCAGGCCTCAAACACAAGGTGCTCCGGAGAAACGCTCTCTTTTCCCGTCACATGCAACTGCATGTGAACGGCATCCTCAAACTGAGCGATTTCACGGCGCTTGCGATTGTTGATCCACGTTGCCACTTCCTCGTGAACCGTCACATTTAACCGCACGATGTCATCCCGCATCGCAGAAAGCTGCAGCGTCCGCATGACCTCGATCGACATGCTCTCGGCCGTCTTGACCATGCCTGTGCCGATGCAGGTCGGACAGTCTCGAAAAATACTCTTTCGCAGCGATGGCCGGATGCGCTGCCGGGTCATTTCGATCAAACCAAATGGACTGGTGCGGAGGATTTTCGTGCGGGCACGATCCCGCTTCATGGCGTCGTAAAGGGCCTTCTCCACGCCGCGTCGGTACCGTTCGCGGCGCATGTCGATAAAGTCATTGACGATCACGCCGCCAAGATCTCGCAGTCGCAATTGACGGGCAATCTCCTTGGCTGCAATCAGATTCATCTGATAGGCATTTTCCTCCGCCGATTTCTCGGTGCGGAAGCTACCCGAATTGACGTCGATCGCCACGAGCGCCTCGGTTTGATCAATCACGATTGAGCCACCGCCCTTGAGCGGTACCTTTCGCTGATGAATGCGCAGAATCTCTTCCTCTAGGCCGTAGCGATGAAAGAGCGGCTCTTTCCCTTCATAGAGTTCCAGGCGATCGACATACTTTGGCATCACCAGTTCTAAAAACTCTCTGGCCCGTTCGTAGGCAGCCGGCTCATCGATGAGAATCCGTCCCACATCCTCCGTGAACATGTCGCGGATTGTGCGGATGATCATGTCGCTTTCCTGATAAATATCGATCGGCGCGGAATACTTTCGCATCCGTCGCACGATCGACTTCCAAAGTCGCAGCAGATAGGTCATGTCTCTGGCCATCTCCGACTTCGTACGCTCTGTGCCAGCCGTTCGCACCACAAAACCAACCCCCTTGGGAGGCTTGAGTTCGAGCATGATGTCACGCAGAACGCGACGGTCGTGTTCATCGTCGATCTTCTTTGAGATACCAACGCGACCCAGCGGCGGCATTAAAACTAGGTAGCGGCCGGGAATCGAAATATAAGTCGAAAGCGTCGGACCTTTTGTGCCAAATCCCTCCTTGATCACCTGCACAAGCACCTCGTCGCCGCGTCGCAGAATATCTTGGATCGGTGGCTTCACGCGGGGTCTGTCGCCAAGTCGCGGCCGCTGCTTAACGGCTGCTTGCTGGTGGGCGTCGGCATTTCCTTCCCCCGCTTCTTCTGCGCTGGCCACATCACCGCGTCCCGCTGGCTCGACAATGTCAAACGCCTTGTCCGGATCCAGACCGCCTTGCCGGTAGTACTGCGGCTCGATGTCGCTGATGTGAAGAAAGCCGTTGCGCCCCACGCCAAAATCGACAAACGCAGCCTGAATGCTCGGCTCGATATTGACGATCCGCCCCTTGTAGATATTCCCGACATAGTTGTCCTGACTGGTTCGCTCTACATAGAGCTCCTCCAGCACGCCGTCTTCCATAATGGCAATCCGGCACTCTTCCGGCTGCGACACATTGATCAACATTTCCTGTTTCATGAACGTTTCCTTTTCATTCTCTGCTGTTTTCCGTCCCGCCCAAACGGCGGTGTCGCACTAGGCGACTGCTCGGGCAAGTAACCGCCGCAACTGGTCGCGCAAAAAGACTTTCACCTCGCGCGCACCGTCCATCGACAGCGCCTTCTCGGCAATCACACGGCATTCGGCGACCGAAACACTTCGGCACACCTGCTTGACTTCTGGAATTGAACTGGCCGGCACACTCAGCTGCCGCAATCCAAGCCCGAGAAGCAGCTGCGTGTACATCACGCTGCCGCTCATCTGACCACACACATTGGCTGACACACCGGCCTCACGAGCCACATCGAGCGAGCGTCGCAGCAAACGCAACACCGCTGGATCCGATGCGTTGTAAAGATCGGCTACTTCCTTATTGCCCCGATCGACCGCCAGCGTGTACTGGATCAGGTCGTTGGTGCCGATCGATATGAAATCGACCTCCTTGATAAATACATCGAGCATCATCACGGCAGCTGGCGTCTCCACCATCATTCCCACCGGCATCGTGCGATTAAACGCGATGCCGTGTTCGGCCAGATCTTCCATCACGTCGGCCAGCACCATGCGGGCCTGCCGCAATTCGACAATCGTCGAAATCAGCGGGAACATCACCCGTACATCCCCCAGGGCACTAGCCCGCAGGATCGCGCGCAGTTGCGTGCGGAATTGCGGCAACTGCCGAAGCGAAAGCCGGATGCTACGCAGGCCCAAGCAGGGATTGCGCTCCTCTTCAGGCGTTGTCGCCGTGCGCATCTTGTCGGCCCCGAGGTCAAGCGTGCGGATCACGACAGGCTTCCCTGACATCGCTCGCACCACCTCGCTGTAGGCGGCGAAGTGGTCTTCCTCTGTCGGCTCTCGCGGACTGGTCAAATACAAAAACTCCGTGCGGTAGAGGCCAATCCCATCGCAGCCACGGTTCAAGCACTGCTGGGCCTCACTGGGAAATTCGATGTTGCCCGTGATCTGCACACGCACTCCGTCGAGCGTCTCGGCCGGCAGATCGCGGAGCAGGCTCAGGCCCACCGCCACCGCCCTTGCCGCCTCCACTTCCAGCCTGTAGTGAGCAATCGTTTCTTCGTCGGGCTGGAGAATCACGAGCCCCTGATTGCCGTCCAGAATAACCGGCTCGCCCCCCGACACATCGACTAAAAATGGCCCCAGTCCTACCACTGCGGGAATTCCGAGCCCCTCGGCCACAATCGCCGTGTGGCTGCCGGGGCCGCCGAGTTCGGTGGCAAACCCCTGCACGAAGCGGCGGTCGAGATTGGCTGTTTCGCTAGGCGTCAGATTGTGAGCCAATACGATGACCGGCTGCGAGATAGCGGCCAGGGTTTCGCGGCGTTGGCCGAGCAGATTGCGGAGCAGACTTTTTTCGATGTCGTAGATATCGTGGGCACGCTGCGAGATGTGGTTGTCGAGCCCCTGAAAGACCTTGGCGTAACGCCGCAGCGTGCGACTGACGGCATACTCCGGCCACCAATTGCGGTCACGGACGGCGCTGGTTAATTCTTGCTGCAGGCGTTCGTCGTGCAGCATCGCCAAATGGGCTTCAAAGATGGCGGCATACTGCTCGCCTAGCTCGGCATGCACGGCATCACGATTGCGGGCAATCTCGCGGGCAGTCTCAGCCACCGCATTGGAAAGCCGTTCCAGCTCAGTGTCGACGGCGCTGCGGGCGACAAACCGTCGCGGAATCCGAAAGCCCTCGCTGTCGAGAACGAGCGCTTCCCCAATGGTGACGCCGGGCGAGACGGCAATGCCTTGAAGTTTTAACATCGGGCGCATGTTGGGCGCCGGCAGCAGAGACCACCGTAGAGAGATCGCGTGGTCACGATCGACGCAGCAGGCTATTCACCCCACGTCAATCCGACTGCGATCAATATCCCTACAGGCCTCGCGCCGAGCGGCTCGATGCGGCTCCTTTTTCTGTTTTTACAAAACTGTTTCTTGGTTTGAAACGCTAAGCGTTTCCATGTTCGTTAAAATTTCGCTCGAAGAGATGTCCGATCGCTTCGAGCGCTTGCTGTGCATCTGGGCCAGTTGCCTCGACCACCAATCGGGTTCCAGCCTCGGCGGCCAGCATGAGCACATCTAGGATGCTCTTGCCGTCGACTCGCTGTGACTCGGCAACCAACTCGATCCGCGACTGCCATTTCCGAGCCTCTCGCGCCAATAGATCGGCCGGCCGGGCATGCAAGCCCTGCTGGATACCGACCACAACCTCTCGCGAGAGGGTTTCCGCACTCATATTGAACGGTCTTTCTTGTATCCCGCCATGGATTGGGCCCAGCTTACTCACGACACCATGCCGTGACTATCGGCCTCTTCCAAGAGCTGCTGGATCTCAGTCGGCCCCTTAGCCGACTTGAGCACCTTGCAAAAAGCTTCGTCACGCAACTGTCGAGAAATATTCTCCAAAGCCCGCAAGTGATCGCCCGGACGATCCGGTGGCGAAACGAGCAGGAAGAAGAGCCGCACAGGCTCCCCGTCTAGGCTTTCAAAATTGATTCCCTCTGGACTGACCGCCACTGTTCCGACGAGCCGATTCACGCTGGGATGCTTGGTGTGAGGAACGGCCACGCCGCGGCCGATCCCGGTGCTGCCGAGATCCTCACGCTTCATGATCGCTTTGACGATGCTCTCCAATTCCCCTGCGGCAATCTTGCCCGCATCGACAAGCGACTGAGCCATTTCGCGGATCACACCCTCTTTGGTGTCGGCCGCTACGGTTGAACGAATGGCATCAGCCGCTACAAAATCTGAAAACTTCATGCGTCTTTACTCTCCGAAGACCGGCGCATGTTTTGCACGTGCTTGTGGTCTCGGACTTTTTCCTTGTGCTTTCTAAGTTGTTGTTCGAGTTTTTGCACCGCACCATCGACGCTCCGCCAGAGGTGGCCGGAGAGTTCGTGGCTCACCATATCGTGATAGTGCTCCGCTGAAGCCACGATCTCGACGGTTGGCAACGAAGAGTTTTTGAGATCAACGGTGACATTGAGAGCGGTGAGGCGATCAAAATACCGTTTTAATCGCGATACCTTCGCCGTGATTTTAGACTGGGAGGCAGGGCTTAAATGGCCGTGTCTCGCTGAAACATGAATCTGCACCCGGGCATTCCTTTTGACCGCAGGAAAGGCTGCTCAACAAGAGCTCAAGCAGCCGACAAAAATGATCCGGCCCATCCTATCACTCACCGTGCGGCTTCGACAAACCGCACGCGCCGCTCGGCCAGACTGCGCAAAAACCCGGGCCGACACCCCTCCTCTAAGGCGGTCCGGCTCCAACGGCCGCGGAGTTTCCAACCGACCAGCGAATAGCCTCTTTCTCCGATTGGCTTTTCCACCAGACAACGCCGTCGTGACGCAAACCGGGCGGGCCTTCGGGCCGATACCGCATTGCATCACTCTGGGAGGGCTGCATGATCTCGTGCAAACACTTGCTGGCATAGCGGCGAACCACCAGATGGGGGTCATCGAGCGACTCAACGAGCGTCTGATCCGCCCCGTCTGCCAAGTCGTCGTCTGAAAAGCCTTGGGCCATGGCCCAGAGTTTTTCTGCTGTGCCAGCCGGAGCCTGATTGGTAAAAGCCTGCTGCAATTTTTCCGCCGCCTTGGGCCCGCGGGCAAGGGCCAGCGTCACTGTCGATTGTTCCAGCCTCAACCACTGCTGGGCTTCGAGTTTTTGGCCCGGTGCCTCGGCGCAGAGAAGTTCAACCAGTTGGTCAAACTCCCCGAGGAGTGCCAGCGTTTCTACCGCCACCATTCTATTTTCAGCCCGACGATCAACGGCCATCTCAGCGAGAGCCGTCACCAGCGATTCGGGGACGACGGCGGGTTCCGCAGGAGCCAATTTTTTCACCAGAGCCTCGCACGCTCCCCTGATGAGCTTGTCGCTGCGCGGAGGGGATCGCGACCACTCCGGTGCTTTGCGCAGCCCCACAATGGTGACGACTTTGGGCCGCTGATTATTCCACTCCATGGCGCTACTGGATTCCAGCATGCCTGCAGGTGGAATACCCTGCAGCAAGCCGTTGTCGACGGTGGCGGCTAGGCCATTGGCTTGCGATTGTTTCCAGGCCAGCCCGCCTGCTGCCGATGTGATGATGCCCGCATTCACCCCGAGGGTCGTCGGCTGGTTTGGAACTCGGGCTCGCGATAGCTCGACATGCATAGCCACAGGCTGCAGCAGACCTGCCGTTACCGTGCCCGACATTCCCCCCACGCTGATCCCCAAGCGTGCGTCCCTGCGAGTTGATTGCGCCGTTGCACGACCAAAGATAATCTCGATCCGAGGCGTGCCGTCAGAATCAAAGCTGAGCGTTGCCCGGGTGCCGGCCAGCAAGCGAATCCTTACGCCGCGGACGGTGATCTCTGGATGAAATCCAGGCGGCACGAGCAGGTCTTCGTGAACGGCCACCAACGCATCGGCCGGAAACGGCACCCATGTCGACTGGCCAGACTCAACTTTTTTATGCAGGAGGAGGCCCTCGCTGCCCACAAATCCTTCGACGACTGCCCCCTGCGGTGCTTTTATCCCCGGAGCAACTCCCGGAGCGGCGACCGGCAAAATGGGTTCCACGGCAGCTTGTCCAATCGGCCCAATCGATGGATCAGGAGCGGCAATCGCCAGAGCGTCTCCTTGCGGCACTCGCGGGACCGCAACGACCGCTGGGCTGACTGGCACAACTGCTGGTAGCGCTCTGCGTGTCGGTGGTTCTACCGGACCTGGCAGGGGCGGAGCGACTGGCGGCGCTGCGAGGGCGACGCCTTGGGGTTCTGGATTGAGCTGGTCGTTCTTCAGTTCTGCGTCCAGTGGTTCATCCTGAATCTCTGGTTTCGGTTGCCTTGCTACTGCCGCGTCATCGACCGCTATGACTGCCGCTGCATGGGCTGGCTCGATCTCTTGAACCGCCAGCGGCGCATTCCCTTTCTGGCGTTTGCCCCGCTGCTTGAAGACCACGACCGACAGCACAGCGATAAGCGCGAGCAGCAAACAGAGCGCGAACAAAACAAGGATCCAAGCAGTTCGCGAGGATTTCGCTGGCGGCAACGGGCGCGGAGGGGTGAGGGCAACGGAGTGCTTTTGATGATCGAAGAGAATCGCATCGATCGAGAGAGACTCGTTCGAGGGAGTTTCGTTTGCATGGTGGGGGGTGCTGGCTTGATCAGCCAAGGCCGCCATCGAGTCGCTCGCGGCAATGGGGTTGACGAGTTGATGGGCATTGGCCATCGATTCGAGGTGCTGCGCTTTGGCCGCCATCGCAGCCGGGCGATGCTTGATGGCCATGAGCAAGCGCTGCCTTCCCGACAGATCCAGTGCCGGAAAGAATGGCTCAGTGGCCTGCGGATCGCGCGCCATGTCGGCCAGTAAGTTGTGGCAGGCGGCTACCTCGGCCAGATGTAAATCGGAGGCCAAGCAAATCCGTTCAAACTCTTCGAGCCGGTCTGACGGAAGCGTGTTGTCGAGATACTCGGCGACAGAGTTGGCATCGTCCGCGAGCCCTCGGCTTTCCAGTCGCGGTGCTGAGAGCGTGGTCAGTTCGCCAACCCGGCGAATCCGCTCAACGAGTTGCGCGGCGACGAGGCTGGCATGCACCTTATCTGCCAGCTCTTTGTGCTGGTCGGCGGGGAGGACATTATCGAGCCAGGCCAAAAGTGTCCGCAGTGTGAGTCGCATTGCAGAGTTCTCCGCTTTTTCCCCATGATTGCCTATTCCGACGGCGTTGGAAAACCCAAAATAGGCTTTTTATTCGGTCCAGCGATCCAAACCCCGTGGTGCTGCGTAAGGGATGGTGTGGGTCTGCGTTGCCCGCAGGAATTGGGCAATTGGGATCATCCAACCTAAACTGTAGGTGTATTCTAGAGTACCGAAAGAGGAGCAGCAGCATGACTACCAAAATCGCCATGACCAGCCTGCGACGAAAATCAATTTTGCAACAAGCGTCAGGGTATGTCGAATTGGGCGAGTTGCTTGTGGAAGCAGACAAGCCAACGCCGCTAGCCGCCCAAAAACTATTGCTGCGGGCTTTAGAACTGCTCAACCAACTCCCGGAGCCGACTCGTTCAAAGCCGACTGCCAAACTCTTGGAGGGGGAAGCTCTGCGGTCACTCGGACGCTGGCAGCCTGCCATCGATTCGCTCTGGCTTGTGGTCCAGGAAGCCCCCCACCAAACGCAAGCTTGGCTGGGCATGGGGTGGTGCTTGAAGCGACTAGGCCGGCTCAATGAGGCGATCGCCATCCTCGAACAAGGCCTTGTAGCCTCTCCGAAGCAACCGATCCTGCACTACAATCTGGCCTGCTACTGTTCGCTGGGTGGCAGCGTTCAAACGGCGATTGACCACTTGACGCAAGCGATTGCCGTGGATGTCCGATTTCGAGATCTGACTGCCGTGGAACGCGATTTCGATCCGATCCGCACCGATCCCCGTTTTGTGCAAGCCACACACCTCACGGCCTAACTTTCGCATCCCCGGCAGTTTTCTCCATGCCTCATCCAGACGCCTCAAAGAGAGGATCGGTCGGTGCTCTGGCATTTGCCTGCTTGCCACTCGGGCGAGCCATCGTGTCTGATGGTTGCCGCGAGGATTCTGGCGGAATCAGAACCCCCCTTCGCCGTTGGCATCCTTCTGGCAGTCTCTTTGCATGACGAGTGTAGCGCTTCAGGAAATCGTTGCTTTGTTCGGCTGCCCAGCGGCTGGCAATCCCGCTCAGTATCTCTTTGAACGCCTCATCGAAGCGGCCGGCCTCGACTGGCGTTTTCTCACATTCGATGTCGCCCCAGATCGGGTCATCGAAGCGATCAACGGTGCGAGCGCCATGGGTTTTCGCGGCTGCCTGCTTTCGGGCCCGTTGCGATCGGCGGCTTTGTCAGGGCTGGCCTCAGCGAGTCCAACGGCGATTTTTTCTGGCGCCGTGAGCCTGATCGAGCGACAGGCCTCAGGGCTCGTTGGCCACATGACCGATGGCCGAGGCATGATGGAGGCTCTGCGACCGCACATCGACCCGACCGGCATGCGGGTGCTGATCGTGGGGGCCGGCGCAGCAGCGCGGGCCGCCGCTCTCGAACTCTCACTGGCCCGCGTTGCTGAAATCCTCATCTGCGATCGCACACCCGATCGGGCCGCAGCCCTCGTGGAATCGCTCAAGGCCCTCGATGCCGCACCGGCTCGGGCGATTGATTGGCAGGCCGTCGTCGAAATTCCATCCGAGGTAGGCATTGTCATTTCTGCTGTGCCCGCCGAGAGCGTGCAGCCCAAGGGCCTCAAGCCGACAGTGGAATTGACGGGCATTCGGAGTGACCTTGTCGTGGCCGATTTTGCACTCGTCACACAGCCCTCCCCCGTTGTGGCCTGTGCCCTCAAAGGAAATGCCTGTGCCATCGATGGCTTAGAAATCCACTGCGAAAAAACGGCGATTGACTGGCATACATGGACGGGCCTCGAATGCGACACCGACATGCTGCGTGAAGCGCTCGACGAGTATCTCAACGCTTAGCGGGCTTCGTGGTCCTAGCGGCTAGAGCCGATCGGCGAAGCGTGGCCTGGGCACTCGCTTATCGATAGAAAACTTGGCGAGTTGCTCAACGATTCTATGTGGGCGGCACATCGCTCGATCCAACCCGCTCGATTTTTGTCTGCAATGCCGCCGCGTTGGATCGCACATCTGCCACGGGATCCTGTTTGAGAGCCTTAACCAGATCGACCACATTTTGCGGAAGCTGCTCATGCGTGGCATCCACTAATAACGCCACTCCACGCAGGGCGTTTAGAACGACCAGCGCCCGCTTGTATCGCTTCGACTGCGCTTGGTCTGCTTGACCCAAGGTCCCTGCGGCACCGTCGGCTTGATTCACAGGCGACACATCAGGCAGTGCCAGCATTTCAGCAAAGACCTCCAGCGACTCTGTACGGCCCAGCCTCGCTAGCCCCAGAGCGGCGTTATACCGCACATCGTCAACCGGATCAGCGGCCAATTCCACGAGTCGCTCTGTTGCACCCGGCCCACCCACGACGCCCAGCGTGAATGAGGCAGAGGATCGCAACTGCACATCGTCGCTGACAGAGGCCGCCAGCACGGCGTCGGTGAGGGCCTTGGAGTTGTCGAGCGTGAGGTTGCTGGCAAGGAGATTGCTTGAGAGCACTGCGAGGGCTTCCACGGCGGCCCTGGCTGTTTGCGCGTCACCCGTTGCCAGCGCACTGGCAATCAGTGGTTCAGCCGCAACAGGAATGGAAAACTCCCCTAGCGCGCGGCACAGATAGACTCGTAACGTCTGCGACTGCTCACCGCTGCGGCCGCTTTTCATTTCGTCTGTGAGGATGCGGCCAAGTTCCCTGGCCAGCGTCTCGTCTGACTTCAGCGCGCCCCCCCCGGGCCCTCGCAGATCGTTGGCCAGATTTAAGGCCGCCTGCCAACGCCCCTCGTTGTCGCGGCGGAGCGTCCGAACATAAGCCTGCGGATCGTTGCCCAAATGCGCCAGCCAGTGGAATGCCAGCCAGACACAGACGATGATGGCCACGATGAGCGCTGGCACCAAAAACAGTTGCACGAGAAACGCCGCATTCGGTGGCTCCACAGGCGGCAGCGAATCGTCTTGGGTGAATGATCGGCCGGGAGTGTCTGCCATGCTTGTAAATCCGTTTCTGAAAAAACAATCGCAACGAGAGGGCCGTTGTGGCGTGGCGGAAATGGCTTTGGCATCGCTCGATGCGGTCGCGAAGGTGCCACGCACTACTGAAAGTCTAGGGGAGCGAGCCAGTGCGTCAACATCCAGACGGTAGCCAGACAACCTCTTCTCCAATGCCCTCGAGTCAAACCGCTCCTGTCGTCGCTTGCGCTCAATTGAATGAACCGGCCAATAATGCTCTGGGAAGTGTCTGGCTGGTGGCTGATCTGGCCACGGTGGAAGAAAATCTCGCCCTCGATGAGGCGCTTTTAGAGGAGGCGCATGAGGGGCTGGCAACTCGGTCGGTTGTCCGCATGTGGATGGCCCGCAGGCCGGTGGTTGTAGTCGGCTCATCGAGCCACATTGATCAGGAGGTCGATCGGTCTGCCTGTCTAGCGCTGGGCGTGGGGATTGTGCGGCGGCCGAGTGGTGGCGCCACCGTCGTGGTGGGGCCAGGCTGCCTGATGTGGTCGGTGGTCTGCCCTTATCCGGAGGGAGTGCCATCGATTGAGCGGATTCACGCCAGCATGCTTCAGCCGCTGTGCCACACGCTGAGCCGAGCTTTGAGAGCCAGAGGCGCCGCGCCGATTGAGCGACGGGGTTCGAGCGACTTAGTGACGCTCTCTGAGCGGGGGCTTTTCAAGGTGTCGGGCAATGCGTTGCGAGTGCGGCGGCACGGCGTGCTCTACCACGGCACGCTGCTGGACGACTTCGACATCAGTTTGGTCTCGCGTGTGCTGCGGCATCCGCCTCGCGAGCCCGACTACCGGGGCCAGCGTCCACACGGCGAATTTCTGACGACCCTCAAACTCGGGCGAGGATCGCTTGAAGATGCCGTGCGAGAAGCCTTTCAGGCAACAGAAATCCGCCACGAGTGGCCCCGCGATCGAGTCGAGCGGTTGCTCCGCGAGCGGTACATCGCCGCCGACTGGACCGAGCGGCTTTGATGCTACGGAGTGATACGAACCGGCGTTACCGCATCGGATTGATCGCCGCCGCGACTGCTTAGCCTTTTGCAGTCAACCACTTCATGCTGGGCAACGGGACAAAGTCGCCTGAAACCTTCCGGCTGCGATCGCAGTCTGTGCGGTCTAGAAAAACAGGGCAACTTAGCCCGACTCGACCGAATGATCTGATGGGAGAGATTGCCGACGATAAGATGATCTTTTTGGTCGGGATTGGTCGATGGACTGTTGTGACAGATGAATTGGCGGTTGGGGTTCCTGAAAAAAGGCAAGTGAAACCAGTCTTTCTTCAAGAGTCGCTGCTCAGTATGGTCCCCGCCCGGTTCGACAGGAAGTCGTTCAATACTAATCCGCAACAGGAGGTTGCCTTCCATGCGTTTGCACATGAATGCCGCAGATGTTCGCCATCTGGTCACGCGTTACTTTCTCAATCTTGGCGCCGATGCCGTTGATGTCGCAGATGTTCAAGAAAACATCCGCATTGACCGCGGCCGATGCGTCGCTCGCTGTTATCGCGTTGAGGAAATGTTTGCCATGTGGCTAATCGATGTCGGCGTGCTGCAATTCTACGATGCCGATGGGGAGATGCTGCAGACAGTAAATCTCTTCACTGAATTGCAACCGCAGCGAGCGGCGGCCTAACGTGCGGACAAAGCCTGTCGAAGTCTCCGCCACAGGTGGAGGTGCGGGTGTAAGGGAATTGTCAGTGCCGGGGGGTTCATGACGATGTCGCAGACGATGTTCAAAAAACCAGATCTTTTGCCGCGCCTTTCGATCGTTATTCCAGCCCCCGCCAACACGGCGGCACTGGAAGAAACGCTCGTCAGCGTTTTGGAAAACAGACCGGACGATTGCGAGATCGTGGTGGCCTTGGGCTGTGAATACAGCGACCCTTGGAACATTCGCGATGAGGTGCGATTTGTGCAGGCCCCGACTGGGTCAAGCATGACTGGCTGCATCAATTTGGGCATCGCGTCGAGCCATGGAGAATTGATCCACATCCTCGCCGCCGGGTGGCAGGCCACTGCCGGCTGGACCGACGCTCCGCTTTTGCACTTCGCCACCGACACTACGATCGGTGCGATCATTCCACTGGGCGTATCTGTCGACAACTCTCAGCGTGTTCTTTCGGTTGGGATTCGCTACGGTCGCGGTGGTCGCCGCATTGAGCTTGCCAAGACGGCTCCCGCTCCGCTGGCTCGAGCCACTTCACCAGCACCATTGTCGACGCTCATCCCCCCCGCAACGACGCCAACGCGGGCAAACGCAGCCACTGCCCCGGCGATGGAGGTAGGGTTTTGGCGAGCCGCTGCTCTCGAACTGGCCGGCCCAGGCTTTTCAACGGTGTGTGGCGACCGTTATGCCGACGCCGACATGGCGGTTGGGCTGTGGCGAGGTGGTTTTGCGGTCGTGGTTGAGCCGGCATCGCGTGTGGTTGCTAGGCCTTCGCCGGTCAAGCGAAACACCGCGTTTGCATCGGGCCTGCATGCGGAGCGTCTTTTCTGGAGATCGCTGGCCGGCAGTTCAATCATGTGGTCGCTTGTCTTGCATGGGGTGGAGGTCCTTCGTCATGCGGTGGCCCATGCCCCCTTTGGCACGCTGCCGATGCTGGTTGGGCGGGCCGTTGCTCTCTTACAGTTTGGAGACTACCTGCCCCGCACCCGCCAACTGCAGGCTTTGATGCAACTGGCAACGCCAGGCCGGGCGGATGGTTTGGAGAGTGGCACGATTCGATTCGACAATCCGCACGCCACAGCCGGTCAGCCGAAGCGAGTGGGGGCCGAGTCTCATGAGCCCCTGCGTCGCTCAGCGTAAAGCGGTTGCTCGTCCCGTCATCCGTTCTTTCCGTGTCTTACGGTGTGGCCGGAAAACGAGTGCTATTGCCGCGAGCAACTGGCAAGCCGGCACAAAGCTGCTAGGATCTGAGAGGAGTGGAAGTAGGATTTCGCGATAGTAGGACTGCCCGAATACGATTCTGCCTGAACTGCTATCGCCTGATTTTAAATTGTTAGATTTTAATTGTGAGAGATGTCTCCGTAGCTCAATTGGATAGAGCGTCAGCCTCCGAAGTTGAAGGTTGCAGGTTCGATCCCTGCCGGGGATACTGGTTTGCTTACTCTCATTCGAGAAACACACGTTTTCTCGCGTGTTGCGTAGGGGCCAGAAGGTGTCGGACAGTCGCTGAAGGCTCCTGACTGTGCCGGGTAGTGTGCCGGGTAGTGTGCCGGGTAGTGTGCCGGGTAGTGTGCCGGGTAGTGTGCCGGGTTGGAGGCCGCACGGTCGAAGTCGGCGTCTGTCGTCTGTAGGTAGTGGCTCCGGGCCACGGCCAACGTGTGGCCAAGCCACGAAAACACGATATGCGCTGGGAATGTTTCTAGCAGCTCGTTCTCACAGCTAGCTCGTAGATTCACAAAAAGCGGGTCTTCCGGTATTTTAGTGGCAAGGTAGGTGTGGTTTGAGGGTGATTCTACCGCAGAAGAACAGGATGCGAGTTCTATAGTTCTTGAAAGACCTGAAGCCTCGGGCTGCGTATTTCAAGGCCTGGATGACGCTGTTGAAGCCTTCGCTCGTGGCATTCGGGATTCGATAAAGCAAGTAGCTAGAGATCTTTGGCAGATGCCGCGTTCCCTTTAAGCGTTCGTCGCCCTCGGCCTGGAGGGCCTTATTCTCAGCCCGTCGCACCTGGTCTACGGCGGTTCCGAGATACTTGGAGACATGGAACTTGTCATGCACCAGTGTGGCATTC
>Ga0209284_10001028_pt1 | contig 44342 bp, 38 predicted proteins | sample FRY03_FD_187211 | JGI IMG/M metagenome (GOLD analysis project Ga0209284, IMG submission 187211) | Freshwater microbial communities from Lake Fryxell liftoff mats and glacier meltwater in Antarctica - FRY-03 (SPAdes) (version 2) | ecosystem: Environmental > Aquatic > Freshwater > Ice > Glacier... | reverse complement strand
AGACCCAAACTTTAATCTAAATTCCTTTCTTGATAGTTCTTTAAGTATTTTCATTTGTGCTATTTTTACACAAATAAACATTCCTAGAACGTAAACTATTTACGTTCTGCGATTTAAAGGGGTAACCCTATTTTATTTTTAAATGCAAGCCTATTTCCTGACAAAAATCATGTTTTAGGAAAATAGAATTAAATACCTTCGACTATGGCATTTAATGAGTTAGACCAATCTTTGTCGGGAAAAATACTCCCGCGTTTTCGTCTGAAAGTATCGGCTGATAAAGAAGATTTACTTGATTTTATCGACCTTGAAGCAAAAAGTTCGCAAGAAGTATCACACATTCGAGCCAAACAATACTTGATACTGAAAATTCCTACAAGAAAAAGAGAATATTGGTCGCCCGAATTACATATTCAGCCGTTTCAAGACTTAGACAACAAAGACAAAACCATGCTTCGCTGTGTTGTTGGACCTTCACAAAGCGTTTGGATGATGTTTACTTTTTTGTATTCAAGTATTATTCTTGCTATGCTCTTTGGAGGGATGTTTGGATTGGTGCAATATCAACTCAACAACAACTCGCACTTTTTGTGGATTTGGCCAATCGGGACAGTATTGCTTCTATCAATCTTTGCGGTGTCACGCTACGGACAAAAAAAGCGAGAAACCAAACCCTGAGATTGGTGAGTTTCTTAATGCACAATTTAGAACGAAAATGGCAAATTGAAAGAGTTTCTTAATTCATTAAACCTATCAACAGTGCATCATCGATTAATTTCTTGTCTGACTCTAATCCAAGCTTAATGAACTATGCATTGTGAAAAGTTTATAGAGAATTAATAGCAGACCGCTTATTCAATTGAATAGCTTTACACATTCAGCAAAATCATGGCGGGAATTCTTAAAAAATTAGCAGGGCAGACAATGATTTACGGACTTTCAAGTATCGTTGGTCGTATGCTGAATTTCCTTTTGGTGCCCCTATACACAGCAGTTTTGCTACCTGCCGACTACGGCATTGTTTCTGAATTGTATGCTTATGTGGCTTTTCTTTTGGTTTTTTTGACCTTTGGAATGGAGACCACTTATTTCAAATTTCTCAATGATTCAAGCGATAAAATCAAAACTTACAGCCAATCTTTTATCATTTTAGCATGCATCAGTTTGATTTCATTTCTTTTTGGACTTTTTTTTATTAAAGATATCTCATCATGGATGCTCTATGAAGATTTCCCTGAGTTTATATTTTTGTTGCTCACTATTGTAGTCATTGATGCCATAAGCTCTTTGCCACTTGCTAAGCTGAGAGCAGATCAAAAACCTGTTCAATTTGCCAAGATTCAACTGATTTCGATATTCACAAATATTGCTCTCACTTTGTTTTTTTTACTCGTTCTCTTTGATCCATTAACAGACGAACCTTATTGGGGCATCCTTTACATTTTTATCGCCAATCTATTCGCTTCTTTAGTCAAAATTGTATTGTTGTTTCCCTCTATTGTTTCTGTTGCGTTTCAGATTGATTTGGAAATGATATCCCAAATGCTACGCTATACCTTCCCCATTGTACTCGCTGGGATTGCCTTTGTAATTAATGAAACTTTAGACCGCATACTGCTCAAACAAATATTGAATGACCCCAGCATGGTGCCCTATGAATTTTTAGATACTCCCTTGCGATATGCCGAAACACAAGTCGGAATTTATAGCGCCAATTACAAATTGACCATGTTTATTGCTCTTTTTCTTCAAGCTTTCCGCTATGCGGCAGAACCCTTCTTTTTTGCAAATGCTAAAAACGACCCCAACCGAAAAGTGTATGGTAAAATTATGAATTTGTTCGTGGCAGTACTCTGTTTTGCATTTCTATTGGTTTCATTGAATATCGATATTTTTAAGTATTTCATCAGTAATGAGGCGTATCATGTAGGACTTAAAGTTGTTCCAATTCTGCTTTTGGCAAATGTATTCTTGGGTGTTTATGCCAATCAATCGATTTGGTATAAACTTTCCGGACAAACCAAATTTGGTGCATACATATCGCTAGGCGGTGCCATTTTGACCATTTCTTTACTCTTTTTGTTTATTCCCAAATATGGATATTGGGCCGCTGCATGGACAACATTTACCGTATATGGTCTACAGATGATTGCATCTTATTTACTGAGCCAAAAATATTATCCGATTCATTACAATCTTCGTAAAACAGGTTTGTATTTTATCTTAGCGCTGACAATTTTTGCAATTGCCTTTTTTATAAATTTGGAAGCAGGTTGGCTTAAATTTGTAGTGCACAATGTGTTTTTACTATTCTTTTTAGGCCTTGTTTGGATTTTAGAGAAAAACACCATCAAAAATGTTTAGTTAATGTGCAACTTTGCACCTACTGAAAAATAATATGAAAGTAAAAGTAGTAAATACAGCTCCATTTCCGATGCCAAAATATGAAACCGAAGCCAGTGCTGGAATGGACTTGAGGGCTAATATTCAGGAACTTATCGTCCTGAAACCATTAGAAAGAATCCTTATTAAAACAGGGCTTTTTATCGAAATGGAACAAGGTTTTGAGGCTCAAGTGCGACCACGAAGCGGAATGGCATATAAAAAGGGATTGACCGTACTGAATGCGCCAGGGACCATTGATGCCGATTATCGAGGAGAAATTGGTGTGATTCTTGTCAATCTATCTAATGAAATTGTGAGCATTGAACCAGGAGAGCGCATAGCTCAATTGGTTTTTGCCAAATACGAGCAAGCAATATTTGTTGAAACGGAACAATTAAATGATACTAAAAGAGGTTCTGGTGGCTTTGGAAGTACAGGAATACAATAAAAAGAATAAACTATGAAGATCATCATACCCATGGCAGGAAGAGGAAGTAGATTACGCCCTCACACACTCACCACCCCAAAACCATTGATTCCCGTTGGAGGTAAACCAATTGTACATAGATTAGTTGCTGATATTGCAGAAGTATGCAATGAAAAAATTACGGATATTGGATTTGTGATAGGTGATTTTGGCCCTGAGGTGGAAGCTGAATTAATTCAAGTTGCTGAATCTCTTGGCGCTAGAGGCCATGTTTTTCAGCAACTTGAACCTCTAGGCACTGCACATGCCGTGTTGTGTGCCGAACCTTTGTTAGATGGAAAAGTTGTTGTTGCTTTTGCCGATACTCTGTTTAAAGCTGATTTTACACTAAACAATGATGCTGATGGTGTGCTGTGGGTAAAGCAAATTCCAGACCCAAGCGCATTTGGTGTTGTAAAAATGAATGAACATGGTGAAATCATTGATTTTGTTGAAAAGCCTCAAACATTTGTTTCTGATTTGGCTATGATAGGTATCTATTATTTCCGCGATGGAGAAGCCTTAAATCAGGAACTCAATTATTTGATAGATAACAATATTAGTAAAGGTGGCGAGTACCAATTGCCCGATGCCTTGCGCCGTTTGACTGAAAAAGGGACACGTTTTCTTCCTGGCGAAGTTTCCGAATGGCTCGATTGCGGAAATAAAAAAGTTACAGTAGAAACCAATCAACGTGTGTTGGAATTTGATGTAGCAAAAGGGATAAACAATGTTTCTTCCCAGGTTTCGCTTATCAATTCAATCGTTATACAGCCATGTTTTATTGGTGAAAACACCACTATTGAAAACTCTGTGATTGGCCCACATGTGAGCCTCGGATATGGCTGCACCGTGCGTAACTCACGCATAGAAAATTCTCTTATTCAGCACAAAACAAGCCTTTCCAATGTTGTTTATAAAAATGCCATGATTGGAAGTAACTGTACCATCGAAGCAAGTGTAAGCGATTACAGCCTAGGTGATTACACAACCATAAGTAATACATGATAATTCAACAAACATATCGCTCTTACGCACTGCTCTTTTTGGGATTGATTTTTGTCAATTTTACTTCTTCTTGTGGAAACAGGAAAAAAGTTGGTAAAGAAGAAATTCCATTGGCTCAAAATCCAAGCCCCAACAACAGTGATTTGATTTATAAAAACAATTTCTATGAAGCCCTCCGACTAAAAACTGTTGGCGATTTTCAAGAGTCTCAAAAGATTTTAGAATGGTGCATCACCGAGCGCCCCAATGATGATGCTGTTTTATTTTTACTGTCAACCTATGCAGAGTCGAACTTGAAGTTTTCTCAGGCCAAAGAATATATCGACAGGGCTTGTTTGATTGATCCTAAAAATATTTGGTATGTAGAATTGAAAGCTAAAATTCAAATTACTTTGGACGATATCGTTGGCGCTGAGCAAAGCTATGCCCAAATGGTGGCGCATGACCCCTACAATCGCGAATGGTTGTATTACTATTCCGAAATTCTGATCTTTGGCGCAAAATACGACAAAGCACTCGAAATTTTAAATAGACTCATTAACGAGATTGGTCCAATTCCTGAACTTATTTTTCAAAGAAATGCCTTGTACCTCGAGCTCAATCTTCCAGAGGAAATGACCGCTTCCTTGATTCTGCTTATTGAACAGAATCCTGAGAATCCTGATTTTTCTTCTATGTTGGTTCAATATTTTATTGAAAACAATAGACTCTCGGAGGTAGAGGATATATTGAACAAAATGCTGACTCAGAATCCGGAAAATGCGTCTTTGCACGTTGGAATGGCAGATGTTTATTTTGCAAAAGGAAACAAAATCGCCAGTTATCAAGAGTTGCTAAAGGCTTTTCTGATAGGAACTCTGAACGCTGACAAGAGCGTCAATGTACTGCTTTCTATCATTGAATCGGAACGAGAAATACCCAAAGAAGTAATTGATTTAGCGCTGCTTCTTCAAAATCAACATCCAGAAAACTTCATGACCCATGCGATTTTGGGCGACATATACAAACGTCAAGGAAACGATAAGGAGGCGGTGAAAGAATATGCCAAGTCTTTAGAAATCAAAAAAGACAACTATCAATTGTGGTTGGAAGTGGTTGCCATGAATTATAGTTTGTATGACTACAAAAATGCCTTGAAATATGCAGAATTCGCCTTGAATTTATTTCCCAGTCAACCGCAGATTTATTATTATGCAGGAATGAGTGCACTTCACCTAAAAAGTTATGGCGATGCCAACGCATACATTGATGCAGGCAAGGATTATATCGGACGAGATCGACTCATGCAAGCTCAGTTCGAATTAGCCTTGGCTGAAATTCAATTCTCACAAAATAAAGTACCTCAAGGCAGAAAATATCTTGAAATTTCAGAAAGTTTAGCACCTGAGAGTAAGCTTATGATGAACAATAGAGCATACGTTCTGGCCAAATATAAACTCGATTTGGAAAAGGCTTTGTTGCTTATCAATACTGCGTTAGATGGCAATGAGAGCGAAGCCATTTTTTTGGATACAAAGGCTTGGGTGCATTTTGCCCGAAAGGAATACGATTTGGCGCTTGAGAATGTAAAAAAAGCTTTCGAGCTCGCTCCGGCAAATGCAGATATTAATGAGCATTACGGCGACATTCTTTTTAAATTAGGTAAAGCAGACGAAGCACTGTATTATTGGAAAAAAGCCGCCGAATTGGGTAAATCAAATGAAGCGCTGTTACAAAAAATTCAAACTAAAAAACTCAATGAGTAAGCCCATAAAAATATCTATATTGATGTCATTTGTTGCGCTTGTTGCTTTTTCGTGTGGAAAAAGAAATAAGCTTCATTCTACAGATAATCCTGAACAAACGCTTAGCGTTTTGCTCAATCGCTTGGAGTTTTTGTCCACACTAGAATGGGATTTCCTTTCAGCAAAAACACAAGTTAGGGTAACGTCAAAAGAACGCTCGGATTCTTTCAAAGCAAGTATTCGTATGAAGCGCGACTCTGCCATTTTGGTGAATATTTCTTTTGCTGGATTTCCAATATTCCAAACAGCAATTAGCAACGATTCACTAAAGTTATTAAATCGCAAAGACAAGTGTTACAAATTTCATGATAGAACTGCCTTGGAGCAATTCGTCGATTTTCCTGTAGATTATGCGCAATTGCAGGATTTGTTGATCGGAAAACCATTGATATTTAACCGTGCCATGGAGCATATTCAGATTCAAGACAATGATTTTTATGTTGTTAGAACCAAACGTCCGAGAATTGCAGGTACAAATCTACCATTTGAATCCAATCCTGATATTTCTATCATGTACTATTTAGATGTTCAAAGTTTAGAATTATCAAAAGTGATTCTCGATAGCCCGTCTGACAAAGCCAAAGTTGAAATTACTTACACCGGTAAACATGAAAAAATTGAGGGACTAATGTTACCTCAGCGCGTTGTTATAGTTATAACTACACCGGACGATGTGATTACAATCGAAATTGCCTATAACCGACCTGATATTGAACAAGAGAAAAAAATAAACTTTAATGTTCCCGATAATTATGGAAAATGTGGCTCATAAAATATTGATGTTAGTTCTTTTACTTAGTTTTGGGCTAGTTGCTCTCGGTCAGAAAAACAACAAGTCTCAACTCGAAAAAGAACAACGTCAAATTGAAAACAGAATTCAAAACACCAAGAAATTGTTGAGTAAAACAGAAAACGATTTGAAAAATCGGACTGTAGAGCTCAGACTTATCGAAAGGAAATTAATTCTTCGCGAACAACTGGTTAGAAATATTGATCAGCAAATTCGCAGCACCGAACAGAGAATTGGCGATTTGGAAGTCTCCATGATTCAACTAAGCGTGAAAACAGAAGCACTCAAAAGACAGTACCGCGACATGATTGTTTATGCATACAAAAATCGAGGTACCTTGAATAAATTCATGTTTGTTTTTTCTAGTGAAAATTTTAATCAAGCCATGAAAAGATCCATGTATTTGGATAAAATCAATGAAGTGCGCACAAGGCAAGTACAATTGATAAAAACGAATCAGGAACAAATGGTAATCGAAAAAAAAGAATTGCAAAATGCTCGCCTGAGCGCCCTAGAATTGTCTGAACAAAAGAGAGAAGAACGAAAAATCTTACTTCAAGACAAGAGCAATCAACAAGAAGTATTCAACGCTGTGAAATCTGAAGAAGTAGCGCTACGAGCGAAATTGATCGACGATGAACGCAAGAAGATTCAAGTGCAAAACCAGATTCAAAAAGCCATTCAAGAAGAAATTGCTGTTGAAAGAGAACGAGAGATTCTTCGAAAAAAAGAGGAGGAAAGAAGAAGAAAAGAACAACAAGCGCAGCAAAACAATCAAAATCCGGGAACAAAATCTGATCTCCCCCCCGTAAAACCAGACAACCGCAGACCTGATGAATTTACAGTAACGCCAGAAGCGAAAATTATTGGGAACAACTTTGCCGCTAATAAGGGCAGATTGCCTTATCCCGTTTCGGTGGGCTCTATTATCGAAAGATTCGGAAGAAATGCGCACCCAACCATTGCAAATGTGTACACAGATAACAATGGAATTGACGTGAGTACGAACAGGGGGGCAGAGGTGCGCTCCGTTTTTGATGGCGAAGTAAGTTCTGTAATTTCAATACCAGGCGCAGGTAAAGCGGTGATTTTGAGTCACGGACAATACCGAACGGTTTATGCTAACTTACAAGATGTTTACGTAACCAAAGGAACAAAATTATCTCACAAACATTTGCTCGGATCACTTTTATCGCAAGGTAACATTTCAATACTGCATTTTGAGATTTACGTAATTACTGGAACAGGTGCCAATGGCGTGCAAAAATTGAACCCTGAATTGTGGCTCAGTAAATAAGGACTAACGAGATTTTAGAAATTCAAGTACCAATTCGGGCGGTCTGCCCACAACAGCTTTTTTGTCGTCAAAAATGATGGGTCTTTCTATAAGTATTGGATTCGAAGCAAGAATCTGCAACCACTCGCTTCTTGAGAGCATTTGGTTTTTATAATTCTCTTTGTATAGCGACTCGTTTTTTCTGATGATGGACTCAGGCTCATTGTTCATTTTTTTCAAAAGCTTGTCTAAATCACTATGCGAAGGTGGTGAATTGAGATAATCGATAATTTCAAATGAAACACCAGAATCTTGAAGATAACCCAGTGCAGATCTGCTTTTAGAGCATCTAATATTGTGAAAAATGTAAATCATTTAGATGTCGCTTAATTACCCAATTCTGAGTAAAACTTGATTCGCATCAAACGAAGCTCTTCTTCCGTGTAGTCGCCATCAAACTCGTGATAAGCATCTAAAATTATATCAGATTCAGCGTCTTTAAAATAATCGAAAATTTCCTCCTGATTGTCAACATCAAGTATATTATCGATGTGATACTGGATATTTACTTTTGTGCCAGATTGAACAATTCCCTCGATTTCTTCCAATACCTCATCAAAGGTCTTGCCTTGAGCTTTTGCGATGTCTAATAAAGGTAGTTTTTTATCGATGTTCTGAATGATTTGAACTTTCAGTCCAGACTTATTCACAATGGATTTCATCACCAAATCGCTAGGTCTGTCAATATCATTCTCGTTTACATATCTTTCTATGAGCGTAATAAAATCTTTTCCATATCGTGCAGCTTTCCCTTGACCAACACCCTGAATATAGGTTAGCTCTTCTAGCGTAATCGGATATTGAAAGGCCATCTCTTTTAGAGATACTTCTTGGAAAATAACGAAGGGAGGTAGTTGATGCTTTTTTGCCATTGACTTTCTCAAGTCAACGAGCATATTATAAATCACATCGTCGAATGCTGCCTTGGCAGCTGCTACAAAAGAAGAATCTTCGTGGTCATCACCTGAGTAGTCGCTCTCTTTAATTAAAATAAATGATTGTGGGTTTTGCAAAAATTCGCGACCCAAATCAGTCAGTTTAATAACACCGTATGTTTCAATATCTTTATGCAACATACCAGCTACCAGCAGTTGTCTGAATACAGCATTCCAAAAATGTTCAGCATTGTCTTTTCCTACACCAAAATTTGAGTACTGATCGTGCTTGTACGAGGTGATTTCAGCAGACTTTACACCTAATATGAAGTTGGTGAGGTACTTTATTTTCTGAGTTTCTTTTAATACATCCACCACTTGCAGTGCTTTGAGAGCAAAATCCTTACCTTCAAATTTCTCGCGAGGATGGCGACAATTGTCACACATTTTCGAACAATTGTCGTCGTTGAATTGCTCGCCAAAATAGTGCAACAAATATTTTCTTCTACAAATCGATGTCTCGGCATAAGACACGATTTCGTGCAAAAGCTGCTTGCCAATTTCAATTTCAGAAACGGGTTTGCCATGAAGAAATTTCTCTAATTTCTCAACGTCTTTATAACTGTAGAAAGCCAAACAATTGCCCTCAGCGCCATCTCTGCCTCCACGACCAGTTTCTTGGTAATAACTTTCAATGGATTTTGGAATATCGTGGTGGATAACAAAACGAACGTCTGGCTTGTCAATGCCCATTCCAAAAGCTATGGTTGCTACTATAACATCAGCGTCCTCCATTAAAAACATGTCCTGATGTTTGGCTCTAGTGTTTGAATCTAAGCCAGCATGATATGGCAGTGCATTGATCCCGTTTATGCGTAAAATCTCAGATATTTCCTCAACTTTCTTTCTAGAAAGACAGTAAATGATACCAGATTTCCCCTGATGTTGACGGATATATTTTACAATTTCTTTTTCCACATCTCTTTTTGGACGAACCTCGTAGTATAAATTATCACGATTAAATGATGATTTATACAACGTGGCATCCATCATGTTCAAGTTTTTTTGAATGTCAATTTGAACTTTTGGTGTTGCCGTGGCGGTTAAAGCAATTATTGGAACGTCTGATATTTTTTCGAATATCTCACGCAATCGTCTGTATTCAGGTCTAAAATCATGACCCCATTCCGAAATACAATGGGCTTCATCAATAGCAAAAAAAGATATAGGTACGCTAGTTAAAAAATCGATATTCTCTTGTTTGGTCAAAGACTCCGGCGCCACATAAAGCAGTTTTGTCCTGCCATCCAAAATATCCGCGCGCACTTGGCTGATCTCTGTTTTGTTCAAAGACGAATTGAGGAAATGAGCAACTGCATTATCTTCGTTGATATTTCTAATGGCGTCAACTTGATTTTTCATCAAAGCAATGAGCGGCGAAACAATTATTGCTGTACCTCCCATTATTAATGCTGGCAATTGATAACACATAGATTTGCCACCACCCGTTGGCATAATGACAAATGTGTTATTACCATTCAAGACATTATTGATGACTGCCTCTTGTTCTCCTTTAAAAGCATCAAAACCAAAATGCTTTCGAAGCGCTGATTTGAGCTCCATCACTTCCATCATAATTACAAAATTACTTATTGAACGAAGATAGTCAAATTTTACTGAAGTAAAAGGAAAGTCTGATAATTTTTCCTATTTCTCTAAAGCTATGGACAAAAATATGTTAAAATATTCACAGAATGTTTACCAATCTATTAAGATGTTTTAACTGTGGGTAGTTCGAGTCCTATACAATTCTTCACATTCTGATCATTAATTAGTTTATGCCAATAACCTTCGGTTGTTGGTTTTCTTTAATTGAGCCAACGAGTTGCTAGCGCTTAAGCTTTTATAAAAAGTGTACTTTTAAAATAAGTTACCTTGTTACCTTTAAAAGCAGAATATATAAAATGCTTGTGAACAAATGTATAGAAAATGAATAAAAAATTGAACATGGGAAAAAATCATTTTTTTTTAATTAAATTTTTAATTCACTTTTGCACAAAATTAGTAAATTTTAGAAAAAGTCAACTGGTGGTATTTGGAGATTTCATGGCGGCGATAATCCTTTTACCTTTAGAAATGAAGGTTCGAAGTTTGTGAATTTGTGGGTTTCATGCAAGCGTTTTTGAAGCAAAACACGAACAACAACTTTGGCCATCAGTTGATTCTTTTAAAAAATGAATTAAATATTATTATGATATGAGACAGATAAAAAAGGTGAACACACTTCAAAATTTAATGGAATTGGATCTTCAGGAACATGAAATCAAGCGCTTAGCGATATGTTTTATGGATGCTGTCAATGATTGGCCTGGCGAAGACAAAACCCTAGTTAAAACTTGTGTTGCTAATTTTAAGACGTATTTTGGGAATCCACTCACCTTAGAAGCAATAAAACTTCAATCCTTCAAGGGTCAAAACGCTTGGCATCTTGAAGCTGGTAAATCTTTGTCCAAAATATTGACAAGAGCACAACATCATTTTAGTATTTACGATTTTGATGAAGTAATGGAAAAAATATTGGCTTTCTATAATTGTGAATTTGAAACTGTTGATTTTGTAGCAGAGTTGAATTTTTTCAGAACTAATAATGGCGGAATTACATCTTTTGTGCCTTCAGGTTACAAACCGATGCTTCGTTTTATGGGGAAACCTGAATTAATGCTTTGTGAGCAAACTTATATTGGTAAAGATGCAGTGTTTGCCGGTGAGCGAATTAATGCTAAAATTAAATTATTTAAGACTGAAGATTTATTCAGTAGCATTACTCAAGGAATGACTTTTGAATTTTGCAATGTAAAATCAACAATCGGCATAGGAACTATAAAACAAGTGATTAATTGTGATTTGAAGCAAGACAATTGGATTGATACTTTGGTTAAACGTGGTGCCTTTGTTATTTAAACCAAATTTCATCAAATTTTAGTTTCTCTTTATTTCTCTTTCCGAATGATTTTCCTTTGTACTTTTGCACCCTACAATGGAAGCTGGCACATCTGAAAATATGTCTTTTTTAGATCATTTGGAAGAACTCCGATGGAGATTGGTGCGTTCTTCAATTGCCATTCTGATTGTCGGTTCTGTAATTTGGATTTTTAAAACATGGATAATAGAAAATCTCTTCTTGTCCATGAGCAAAGCAGATTTTATTACTTTCCGTTGGATGTGCTCTTTATTTGATGTGTGCATTGATGATATTCCAATTAAAATGCAGAGCACTGAGGTCATGGGCCAATTTTCTTATGCAATTAATTTGGCACTAATGGGTGGAATTGTTGTTGCGTTTCCGTTTATCTTTCATCAGTTTTGGAGTTTTATTAAACCTGGTTTAAAACAAAATGAACTCAAAGTAGCTAGAGGAACAGTTTTTTTTACCACAATATTATTTTTCCTCGGTATTCTCTTCGGTTATTTTATAATTGCCCCAATGACGGTTCAATTCTTTGGGACCTTTCAATTGAGTAAAGAAATAAGCAACGACTTCACTATATCTTCTTACATGTCGATTGTATTGTCTACCATATTCTTCACAGGCTTACTTTTTTTGATACCGATTGTTATATATTTCTTGGCGAAACTGGATGTTATTACGGCGGCATTTCTAAGGAAATATAGAAGACATGCGATAGTTGCTGTTTTGATTTTGGCTGCACTTATCACACCACCCAATTTAATTAGTCAAATTATAGTTGCAATTCCTATTATGATTCTTTACGAAATAAGTATCTTAATTGCCGTTAAGATTTCAAAAGAACGCATGAAATCAGCAGCTTAAGTTTTGATTTAAATAGCATTTATGAAACTTTACACTACATCTTTATTCAAAACATATCGCGGCAGAAAAGTGGTGAACGATGTGAGCATCGAAGTTAACCAAGGTGAGATTGTCGGTTTGCTTGGTCCTAATGGTGCAGGTAAAACAACCTCTTTTTACATGATTGTAGGTTTGGTGCAGCCCGACAACGGAAGGGTATTTCTGGATACTATTGAAATTACAAAACTACCGATGTATAAAAGAGCTCAATTGGGTATTGGCTATCTTCCGCAAGAAGTTTCGGTTTTTAGAAAACTTAGCGTTGAGGATAACATAATGGCAATTCTGGAGATGACCCAACTCACCAAAGTTGAGCGTCATGAAAGATTAGAAAAGCTTCTTAGAGAATTTTCTCTCATTAAAGTAAGAAAAAATATGGGTTCGATGCTTTCAGGTGGTGAAAAGCGACGTACAGAAATTGCCAGAGCCTTGGCCACAGAACCCAGATTTGTTCTTTTGGATGAACCATTTGCTGGTGTTGATCCAATAGCTGTTGAAGATATTCAAAACATTGTGAGTGAATTAAAAAAACGGAACATAGGCATTCTTATCACGGATCACAATGTTCAAGAAACTTTGTCGATTACAGATCGAGCGTATTTACTGTTTGAAGGAAAGATTTTAAAATCAGGTACTGCAGAAGAACTGGCCGCTGATGAACAAGTTCGTAAAGTTTATTTGGGAAGAAATTTCGTTTTGAGAAAAGCGAATGTTTCCAACGAGGGCACAAAATTAGATTAACACACATATTTTCATAGAAAGAAAAACCAATGAGCACATTAGAAAACACGGGTCGCATGGTTCAAACGAGTTTTAATCGTGGCGATTTAACCGAAAAGGAATTGCTCGGTTTGTATAGAGCAATCAAGTTGCCAAGAATGATTGAAGAAAAGATGTTGATCTTGCTTCGTCAGGGGAAAATCTCGAAATGGTTCTCCAGTTGGGGGCAAGAAGCCGTTTCTGTTGGTTGCACTATGGCCCTTAAAGATGACGAATATATCTTGCCAATGCACAGAAATTTGGGGGTTTTTACTTCGAGGAATATTGAATTAAGGCGTTTGTTTTGTCAATTTCAAGGCAAAATGTCTGGATTTACAAAAGGCCGCGATCGTTCTTTTCATTTTGGTTCACAAGAGCACAAAATAGTTGGTATGATTAGTCATCTAGGTCCACAATTAGGTATTGCAGATGGAATTGCTTTGGCTTCAAAATTGAAAAAAGAAAATACTGTTACGCTTGTTTTTTCTGGTGACGGCGGTGCAAGTGAAGGTGATTTTCATGAAGCACTTAATGTAGCAGCTGTATGGGATTTGCCTGTGATTTTTTGCATTGAAAACAACCAATGGGGCTTGAGCACACCAAGTAGAGAGCAGTTTAAATGTGAGAATTTTATTGATAAAGGCATCGGATATGGCATAGACGCTTACCAAATTGACGGCAATAATATTTTGGAGGTTTATAGTTCTGTTAAAAAAATAGCAGATTCTCTAAGAGAAAATCCCCGCCCGTTTTTACTTGAACTTATGACTTTTAGAATGCGCGGTCATGAAGAAGCATCGGGCACAAAATACTATCCAGAAGGCATCCAAGACGATTGGGCCATTAAAGACCCCGTGCTCAACTATGAAAACTATTTGAAGCAAATAGGTCTGCTCAATGATGAAAAGATTCAGCAAACAGAAGTTCAAATTAAAGAAGAAATTCAAAATGGACTTGAAGCTGCTTTCAATGAGGCGCCAATTGTTCCAGATACGGATTCAGAATACGCAGACTTATTTAAGCAATTTGAAAATACACCAATTGGTCCTGACACTGAACTAAAAACGGAAAAGCGATTTGTTGACGCCATTTCTGACGGATTGCGTCAATCGATGGAGCGATATCCGAATCTCGTAATTATGGGACAAGATGTTGCCGAATATGGTGGCGTATTTAAAATTACTGAAGGATTCCTAGAAAAATTTGGAAAAGAGCGCGTCAGAAATACACCTTTGTGTGAATCTGCCATTGTTGGTGCGGGTCTTGGATTATCTATTAAAGGTATGAAGGCTGTTGTTGAGATGCAATTTGCTGATTTCGTGACTTGTGGATTCAATCAGATTGTAAATAATTTAGCTAAAATTCATTGGCGCTGGGGTCAAAACGCCGACGTTGTAGTAAGAATGCCCACTGGCGCTGGTGCTGCAGCGGGACCATTTCACTCTCAATCGAATGAAGCTTGGTTTACTCATACGCCTGGACTGAAAGTTGTATATCCTGCATTTCCAAACGATGCTAAAGGTTTGTTGGCTGCTTCAATTGCAGATCCAAATCCGGTGATGTTTTTTGAGCATAAATTTCTGTACAGAAGTATAAGAGAAGATGTCTATGACAGCTACTTTACACTGGAATTAGGTAAAGCAGCGGTATTGAAAAGCGGAATTGATGCCACAATAGTGACTTATGGCATGGGTGTGCATTGGGCTTTGGACTATGCAGATAAGAATACAGATTTGAGCTTGGAAATTATAGATTTGCGAACGCTTGCGCCATTGGATTATGACACTGTTTATCAATCTGTAAGAAAAAATAACAGGGTATTGGTGCTGCATGAAGATTGTTTGACTGGAGGAATAGGAGGAGAGATTGCTTCAAGAATTACAGAGGATTGTTTTGATTCACTCGATGCGCCTGTTTTACGATTGGCTGCCTTGGATACCCCAATACCGTTTGCCGCAGATCTAGAGCATAATTTTCTTCCTGCCAAAAGAATAGATGAAAAAATACGTCAACTTTTAGCTTATTGATTTAGAATAGATTAGAGCTTAGTTTTCATCCAGCACTTTATTTTAATTATAAATTTAACTAACATTGTACCACATTTGAACGTTCTTCGTTCGATGAGTTAACCCAAAATTAATTGATATGTCGATTTATTTAGATTTTGAAGAGCCTATCAAGACGCTCAATGAAGAAATTGAAAAACTGAAGGAAGTTGCTGGAAACACCGAGCTAGATATGTCTGATAAAATTGAGACACTAGAACAGAAGTTGATTAGCAATACCATAGAATTGTATGCCAATTTAACACCTTGGCAAAGAGTTCAACTTTCTCGCCATCCTGAACGACCATATACTTTGGCTTATATTAATGCCATGACTGATGGTGATTTTCAAGAATATCATGGAGACAGAACGATGGGCGACGACAAAGCAATGGTTGGTGGATTTGGCTCGATTGATGGACAAACGGTTATGTTTATTGGTCAGCAAAAAGGAATAAATACCAAAATGCGTCAATATAGAAACTTCGGAATGCCTAATCCAGAAGGTTATCGTAAAGCTTTACGCTTGATGAAATTGGCTGAAAAATTTAATAAACCTATTGTAACTTTGATTGACACACCTGGTGCATTTCCAGGGTTGGAGGCCGAAGAACGTGGTCAAGGAGAAGCAATCGCAAAAAATATTTTTGAAATGATGCGCCTCAAAGTGCCTGTGATTTGCATTATTATCGGTGAAGGTGCGTCGGGTGGCGCCTTAGGTATTGGCGTGGGAGACAAGGTTGTGATGCTGGAAAACACTTGGTATTCAGTTATTTCTCCAGAGTCTTGCTCATCGATTTTGTGGCGCTCTTGGGATTATAAGGAAACCGCTGCCGAAGCGTTGAAATTGACATCTAAAGACATGAAAAGACTCGGGTTAATTGATGATATTATTAAAGAGCCAGTAGGTGGCGCTCACAGAAATCATGAGAAAATCTTTGAAATTACTAAAAAAGCAATTCAGTCATATATCGCTGAACTTTCTTCAAAATCTTCCGATGAATTGATTAAAAGCCGGATTGATAAGTTTTGCAGTATGGGTGTTGTTAACGAATAATGACTCAGCATGAATATTCGACTTTTATTTATTTCGACTCTTTTTATATTCCTGTTTGTTGCATGCAATGGCTTAGAGCAAAAAGAAATCATTGAAACATGGTCTGCGCAAACTCCCCTAGATTTTAAAGAAGAATTAATTAGAACGCATATAGAAAGAAAATTAAATCTGCAAGCAGATGATATTGGATCTGTAGTTTTGTTCTCTGCTCATTTGAATGAGGATGGAATTGAGGATGGGCTTGTAGTTTTAAATTTGTCGCCGAAAGCCAAAAAGGATATGGAAAACTCTAGTAATTCAGCCCGGTTTCATGACGCAGGATACATTGGTGATTACAATTATCTCATTATATGGGACGGTGAAACTAGACAATTGGGTGGCGCATTCAAATTGGTTGGTAATGGATTAATCCCCCTAAAAGTCGAGCTAACTCATCTTTTAGACCCAGGATACAAAACTGTACGTGCTGAGTATCGCGTTCTAAATACGATTTTTCATACATATTTACACAATTATAACGGTTCTTTGCTTCCTGTTTTTTCTTTTACTGTTGCAGACTTGATTGGAGATCCTAATATGAAAACGTATGTTCATGTATTAGAAGAAAATCCTAATCAAATTCAAAAAGATATTGTGATTTACTCAGCTTCGTGGCCTAGCTATGAAGAAGAGGAGGCTGCGAAAAATAAATACAGCTATCCATTGGGTTCTTTAAATTCGACTGGCCAGCAAGTGTATCGTTTTTTCTTCGATATAAATTCCGGCAAATACGCCTCCAATGATACTCCACCAAGTAATTAGAATAAATAATCCGTTTTGATTTTTTTATTCGAAGATAACCACACGGTAACCGCCTTCAAATATTTTTGTTTCTTTTTGTACGTAAAAACTAGACAATTCATCAAATAGTTTTGTTTCCCCGTAAAGAAATTTAGAACCCGCATCAACATAAGCAATTGGTGTTGCTATGTGTTGCAGAGTTTTTATTTCGTGCAATCCGTAAATAGGGTAAATTTGGTTTTCGAAAAGCAGTGCTTTCGTTGGAATTTTTTCAAAAAGATTTCGATCATAATGGTACACAAAAGTTAGGTCATAATGGGGTGGAGAAAGAATGAAACTATTCGCCGATTTTTTAGAAAATTTAACCAATTCATCAGAGTTTCGATTGTGCGTTTTGAAGGGATTGAAGCTAATTACGAAAATCGCCAATGGCATCCATCCGAGATATTTCTTTTTTTGAAAAAGCATATCAATAGTATAGGCGAGTAATATGAAAAAACCGATACTCAGAAAAAACAAATATCGATCTATAAAAACTGCCGATTTGGAAAATAAAGAAATCAAAAATGCAGAAATGTAAATGCCCGAAGTGATCAATACAATTGTATACAGGGTAGAATTTGAAAACTCTTTTAATGCAGTATTGACCTTGTCCTTTGAGTGATAAAGAACATATATTACGACAAGAGAAATTCCTAAAACAACGAAAGGTCCATTCAAAAATTTAATAAGTAAACCATAAAGTGCAGTCCAATGGGGTTTTTCTACCCACGTTCCAGCATCGTTAACGTGATTGAGCCTAGCTATAAAAGAGGGAATTATGGGAAGAAGAATGATTGAGAAAACAAGGAGACCTATAACGAACGCGGCCCATACTTTTCTTGATTTTTTTGAATAACCAATCACAAAATTGACTAGAAAAAGAAAAGGAAGCACCAAAATGGAAATGTAATGTGTGTAAAATAATCCCGCGCAAATGAAAGAAAACGCTATACTTCTCTTCAAATTAAAATTCTTATACAGTTCAAGCAACAACCAAATTGAAGCCGCAAAAAGCAAAGTAAATAGGGAATAGGCTCGTGCTTCAATGCCATAACTATGATGAAAATTGGAGAACGTAAAAAACATCATAAGTATAAGCCCCATTTTGTCACTACTCATTATTTTGCCTATTCGATAGAGAACAATTAGTGTTAAAACACTAAAAAATAGGGATAAAGATCTTGTTGCAAAGGGACTTACCCCAAACCAAGACACCCAATAATGCAGTAAAATGAAATGAAGCGGAGGATTGTTTTCTGTAACAAAGAGTGAACTGAGTTCATGAAGGTTTTTTTGCGCATGAAAAATAGAAAACGGCTCATCTAAGTCAATACTTAAACGTTCGATAAATAATAACCCCAGCATTATTTTTACTAGAAGAATAACGATAAATACTATTTTCGTTTGTTTTTCGATTGCTGCAGTTTTACTTCACGCGATTCATTCCCATGGCTGTCAACAACCAATTCGGCAAACGTTCACCTGGTTTTTTATTTTTCAAATTGATATACCAGCCCAATTTTTTCATTACGGGTACTTTGTGTGTTTCAACAAACTCAATTAATGCGCCATCAGGGTCTTCTATATAAGAGAATCTACCTCCAGCTTCACCCATGTCAAATGTGGAGCCGCTATCAACCGTAAACGGAAAACCATGGTTTTCACATTCTTGCTTGAGTTTTTCCATTCCTTGTACATCAAAACAAAGATGGATAAAACCCCAATCGCCCCAAAATCTATTTTCAAAAATACGTCTGCAATCTTTTCTTTCGATGGCTTGTACCAATTCAATTTGCGTGGGTCCTAATAACTTAGAAAATGGTCCTCTGCGTTCATCTTTATGCGCTAAAAGTACGCGTCTGAATACTGTGCTTCCTTGAGGTAGCGCTTTGTAGCAGTCAAATGAGCCCGTGATGTCGTAGACTACTGTTTCGTAGCCTAGTATATCTCGGTATAATTTCAAGGATTTTTCTATGTCGCTCACGCCAATCAACGCACCAGCAACACCCCCTGTTCTACCTGGGTGCTTGGTTTCTTTGAACCATCCGTGACCTTCAACAATTTGAAAAAGATTGTCGTTGGGGTCTTTTACAAAGAAACTCAATGAGCCATCTGGAGCTTTTTGTGGAGAGTTTTGAACATGTGCGCCATTGTTTTTTAAGAATTCATAGGAGGCATTTACGTCTCGCGATTTGATGCGACAGGCATAAAACCCATAGTCGCCAAGTTGAATATCAAAGTTTGACTTTTCTGTAGTCCTGCTCGTATATTGCCAAATTTCAAAACCACCACCACCTTGCATACTTAAGGCTAAAGTTGCCGTTCGAGCCTGTACTTTATCTCCTGTATAGTCAATCATTAATGGTGCTTCTGCAGCTTCTTCAAATATTTTCACATCAACACCAAAAAATTTACGGTACCATTTCCATATAGCTTCAACGTTGGGTACACCAACTCCCATTTGCTGTATCCCACAAATTATTTTTTCCATAAATCTAAAATATTGTTTGATTATTTTTCACCATTCTCTTCAACAAGGGGCTTGGGCGATAACGATCTTCACCGTATTCTTCAAACAGATGAGTCAACTTATTTAAAAGTTTCTCTAATCCAAATTCTTCAGCCCATATTAGCAATCCCTTGGGGTAACTGACACCTTTTGTCATGGCCAAATCAAGATCATGTTTATTCGCGATATTTAAAAATAGCGCTTCTATTGCTTCGTTCATTAGCATGACCAAAATACGTTCGCAGATATATTGTCCAATCTCTTCATTTTCTGTAGGTATTGGCTGCGTTTTGCCTTCTGCGTAATCATAGTAGCCCCGTCCCGATTTTTTTCCAAAATATCCAGCTTCGCTGTGGCGCTTTTGTGTTAAGGAGGGTTTATAGCGCGAATCATAATAAAATGAGGCAAAAACACTTTCCGTAACCGCGTAATTCACATCATTTCCAATATAATCCATCAAAGTAAATGGTCCCATTTTGAATCCGCCGAAATGCGTCATAGCCCAATCAATCGTTGCAAAGTCTGCAATGCCTTCTTCATAAATGCGCAGAGCCTCTCCATAGAAAGGTCGAGCAATTCTATTCACAATGAATCCTGGTGTATCTTTTGTAATCACAGTTACTTTTTTCCAAGTATCAACAAGTGATTTGGCTTGATCTAAAACAGCTTGTTCCGTTTGAACGGCAGGCACAATCTCTACCAAAGGCATTATCGGGGCAGGGTTGAAGAAATGAATTCCTATAATTCGGTTAGGTTTTTTTAAGGCAGCTCCAATGGATGCAATGGACAAAGAAGATGTGTTACTCGCCAAAATAGTTTCGGCGGACACAATATTTTCTATAGATGAAAAGACCGTTTTCTTAATAGACAAATCTTCGATTATTGCTTCGATTACTATATTGCAGTTTTTGAAATCTTCTAAATTTGACGAAAAAGAGATTCTATTTTTAATCTCATTTTTTTCTTGTTCACTAATCTTGGCTTTTTCAACAAGCCGAAGTAGAATCGAATCCAAGGCAATCTCAGATTTTATAATCTGTTCCTTATTTACATCAACTAATATCACCGGATGCCCAAATGTAGCAGCCACTTGCGCAATGCCACTTCCCATAGTTCCAGCCCCCAATACACCTACTGTCCACATAGCTTCAATTTTAAGGTTGCGAAGTTAAAAAGAATTTCACTGTTTCGCGCTACGTCACGCCCAACATCATGCATCGAGCGCTTCCTCCACCAATGCTTTCAATTGTTGGGATAGAAACGAAGACGATTTTGGACTTTTTACTAATTTCAAAAATTTGATTTTCAGTGAGATGATTGTGTGCAGTTTCACTCATAACAAGAACCGATTGGCCTGATTTATTGTTGATTTCAAGACAATTACCAGCAAAATTAGTCATGGCTGAGAAATCTATATCAATGATCGCTTTATTACTAAGGTTCAATTCATTAAGAACCATGTGTCGTTCTAAAGGGTCTGAAATCGACTCAGAGCACACTACAATTATCTGATCGCCTATGGACAACATAACGTTGGTATGATAAATTTGATGTCCGTTCAAATCTAGAGCTTCAAAACTAATGGCTTTGAATCCTAATTTCGACATGAGCTCTTCAAAAATAGCAGTATTTGAGCGACTTGAGACAGCGCAATAGGCCTTGTTTTGATCATGGTCAAAGATGATTGATCCCGTACCCTCCAAGAATTTATTTTCACTTTCGTAGTTACTGATATCGATGTTATTTTGAAAATTATATTCAGGAACTAGTTCAAAAATTTCCATTCTTCGCTCTATTTGGCGATTCTTTGCTTCCATAGGGTACAAAACTGAAACGCCATTTGGGTGGAAAGAAAGCCAATTGTTGGGGAATATTGCGTCTGGTTTATGAGGAATTTCAGTGTCCTGAAAAACGAGCACTTCAATTTCTTCCTTTCGTAATTGTTCTACCATGTTGTCAAATTCTGCAAGTGCTAAGAGGTGAACGTTTTGAATTGTCGCAGATTTTTGAAACTTGTTTGATTCAGCGGTCTCGATATTAAACCCGAAATTTGCAGGTCTAACCATTATGATTCGATTGGGGTTATTCATAAAGGAATATATTTGTAATATGAAGTTACAAAAGTACTTTTTTTACGTCATAGGACTTGCATTGTATTCTTGTCAATACAGCTACGAAGAAACGAACAAGGAAACATCTGTTGCAGCTGCTTATCAACAAATTGCGGATAATCATCCGGATGCTTATTCTGAATTACCTGACACTCTAGAATTGAGGCTTATTGCACTAGGGCTAGTTGATATTCAATTGATTAATTCTAAAGTACGTGTTGAATTGAAATACAGCAGCGAAGATAATTTTATGAAAACCAATGTTTATGGTAAACTTAAAAAGGCCTATTTGCAAAAAGAGGTTGCAGAAATGCTTTCAAAAGCACAGGAAAATTTATCGAACCAAGACTCGAATCTTTATTTACTTGTGTATGACGATGTAAGACCTGTTTGGGTGCAATGGAAAATGTGGAACATGTTAGATTCTATACCTGTTCATCAGCGTTCAAAATTTTTGTCAAATCCAAAGAACAAATCTGTTCACAATTATGGTTCCGCTGTTGATTTGACAATTTGCGATTCAGCCGGTATACCTCTAGATATGGGAGCAGGTTTTGATGATAGCAGAGAAATTGCATATCCATCAATGGAGCATTATTATTTGTCAAAAGGTCTGTTAACTCAAGTGCAGGTAGACAATAGAAAGTTACTCAGAGCAGTTATGAAAAGTGCAGGTTTCAGAAATATTGAAACAGAATGGTGGCATTTCAACGCATTTTCACGCAATGTAGCTAGAAAGAAATATAAAGTAGTGGATTAAGAGAACATGTTGTAGATCAACACAATCAGGTCGATTACTATAGTAAGAACCATACTATTTAATACCCATTTCATTGGCATTACAGTAAGTAGTAAAACCAAAGTTACCATTATTGGCATGATTAATAAACTCAGCTGAATCCAGCTATCGTAAGCGCCTAAACTAACTGTGATACCTCCTAAACAACCAATAATGAGGATGACGACTGCTTTAGTTCCGTATCTGTTTGTTTCCATTTCGGGAATTAGTTTATCCCAAAAACTAGGTATGTGTTGTGCTTCCATTCTAATAAATTTTTAAGTTGCAAAGATATAAATTTTCTGTCTTAGAGATTTCGATAAAGTAAAAACATTCTAATTTTAAGAAAGAATTTAGCGCTAGAACACTAGGAAGAATATTGATTTAGGATTTTTTAAGAATTAAAAAGTGATAAAAAACGATTTCAATTGAAGGCTTCTCTATATTTGTCAAAAAAAAGAAGATTATGAAACTAAAAGGATTATTTTCCATTTTGAGCATCGGACTAATTGCGTTTTCATGTGCAGTTATTCAACCAGGACAAGTCGGAGTAAAACAGCGTCTCGGTAAACTGAGCGAAAACACCAAGTCTCAAGGGATTATGTTCTATAATCCTTTTGTTTCTAGGATTATTCGTGTCCCAACTCGAACAATCAATAGAGAGTTGACGATGAATTTACCATCTAGGGAGGGTTTGACGATAGCCTCCGATGTGTCTATTCTATATAGAATTGAGGCGGTAAAAGTTACTGATGTAATCCGTGAAATTGGTTTGAATTATGATGTAATTGTCACAAGTATTTTTCGTTCTGCTGCCGCCGATATATGTTCACAGTTTTATGCCAAAGACATGCACAGTGGTGAACGACGTCAGATAGAAAGTCAGATAGCAGATTTAATGAACGCTAGATTAGGTCCTAAAGGTTTTACCATTGAGGCCGTTTTATTGAAGAGCATCACCCTTCCAAAAGGCTTGACAGGTGCCATTGAGCAAAAGTTAGAAGCTGAACAAGATGCAATGAGGATGCAATTTATTTTGGAACAGCAACGCAAAGAAGCAGAGCGTCAAATTATATCAGCAGATGCTAAAAGACAAGTTGCTATTATTGATGCAGAAGGAAATGCAGAAGTTATTAGAATTCAAGCAGCTGCACAGCAAAAAGCCAACGAACTTTTGAATTCATCGCTCACACCAGGTATTTTGAAATTGAAACAGATAGAAGCTATGATGGCTTTGGCTACATCTGTTAATGCGAAAACAATATTCATGGACGCGAAAAATCCGTTTATGAATATGATGGAGATGAAATAGTTTTTCCTTTTCCATAAATTCTAAAATCCGTGTTTGCCTGCAAGCACGGATTTTTTTTGCGAATTTAGCTAAACAGAGCCTTTACGACTTGCTGTATTTTGCTGCATGCAATGATTTCAATGTTCAGGTTTTCCTTTAATGTTGTTAGTCCTTTGTTTTGAGCTGAAATAATAATTTTTTCAAACCCAAGTTTTTCTGCTTCATAAATTCTTTGTTCAATTCGGTTCACAGGTCTGATTTCCCCACTTAAACCTACTTCAGCTGCTAAACAAATAGATTTTTCAATTGGAATATCGGCGTTTGACGACAGTATCGCAGAAACAACAGCCAAATCAGATGCTGGATCTGCAACTTTGATTCCTCCAGCGATGTTCAAAAAAACATCTTTTACACCCAAGCGGAACCCGCAGCGTTTTTCTAATACGGCAAGCAACATGTTTAGGCGTCGCAAATCAAATCCTGTCGAACTGCGTTGTGGAGTGCCATAAGCAGCAGTTGAAACCAAAGCCTGTACTTCAATCAGAATTGGTCGTACCCCCTCAATAGTTGCTGCAATTGCAACGCCGCTCAGTGCATCTGGATTACTACCAATTAATATTTCACTTGGATTGAGAACTGGCCTCAACCCGATGGATAACATTTCGTAGATTCCGATTTCATGCGTTGATCCAAATCTGTTTTTTACAGTGCGCAAGAGCCTGTAGACATGATTTCTATCTCCTTCAAAATGCAAAACAACATCAACCATGTGTTCCAAAACTTTCGGTCCTGCCAAGCTGCCATCTTTTGTTATATGTCCCACTACAAAAATCGGTATTTGACTGTCTTTAGCGAAGCGCAGAAACGAGGCAGTGCACTCTTTGATTTGGGAAATACTTCCTGGTGTGGAATCTAAATCCTCGGAATATAGGGTTTGAATGGAATCAATAATGATGATGTCTGGGTTGATTTGTTCTATTTGTTCAAAGATTTTTTGAAGGCAAGTTTCTGTCAAAATGAAACAGTACTCGTTTTTTATTCCTATTCGTTCAGCCCGCATTTTAATCTGCTGCTCACTTTCTTCTCCTGAGATATAAAGTACTTTACTTGCTGTGTTTACTGCAAATTGAAGTAACAAGGTCGATTTTCCAATGCCTGGCTCACCACCAAAAAGCATCAATGAACCTGGCACGATTCCGCCGCCTAAAACACGATTCAACTCTTCATCACCAGAAGAAATGCGCATTTGTTCTCCCAAAGTAATGTCTTGCATTAAACGTGGTTCGTTCTTCACATGTTTACTTGTCGAAAAAGCAACAGTACTCGTTTTACTCGTCGAAATTTTTTCTTCGATGAATGTATTCCAAGCGTTGCACGAAGGACATTTACCTAGCCATTTTGGGGCTTCATGACCACATTCCTGACAAAAAAAAGCTGATTTCGCTTTAGCCATATTGTTTAAAATGAAAGATGCGAATATAAGAACAATTTGCGCTGTGTTGTCCTGATGATTTCTGTTGAAATTGTAATGTCTATATTTGTGCCGTTATAAATTTAGGTAGATATTCATTTATCTTCGTCTGGCCTCTTTGTTTGGGCTAAGGACTCAGTGAAATAGTTAATTCAACAGGGAACAAATGATATTACTTTCGGGTGCAACGGGTTTATTGGGTATGCATATTTTGTTTGATTTGACTTCAAAAGGATATCGTGTTCGTGCATTGTATCGCGATAAGAATCGAATAGATCGGGTGCGGCGCTTATTCAGTTTCTATGCACCTAATCAATGGGTGGGGTATTGGGAGCATATAGAATGGTTTCAAGCTGATATTACTGATGTTATTGGATTAGAAACTGCATTTAATCAAGTTGATCGTGTAATTCATTCGGCGGCTATGGTTTCATTTCAAAACGACAATTTTCGAAAATTGGCTCAAATCAACAAAAATGGAACGGCGAATATTGTGAACTTGAGTTTGAAGCATGGTGTTTCTTGGTTTTGCCATGTGAGTTCAACGGCAGCAGTTGGTAAGGCTCCAGGTAAAAAGAACTTAATGATAAATGAAGAAGCGAAGTGGATGTCAGACATTCCGGTAAGCGGTTATGCGATGTCTAAATATCTAGCTGAACTCGAGGTTTGGAGAGGCATAGAGGAAGGCTTGCCAGCCGTAATTGTCAATCCCTGCGTGATTCTTGGGCCGGGCGATTGGCAAGAGACATCGCTTACTATATTTCGCGCCGTTGACCGAGGTTTAAAGTTTTATGCGCCTGGTTCCAACGCTGTTATTGATGTACGCGATGTTTCGCAAAGGATTTTATTTTTGATGGAAAATCAGCTTATAGATAATCGGTTTTTACTTATTGGAGAGAACTTAACCTTTAAAAAGCTGATGGGTTCAATCGCCAAAGGTATGGGGAAAAAGGAGCCTCATATTGCTGTTAAATCATGGATGATGGGTCTTGCATGGCGGGTTGCTGCGGTTTTTAGTTTCTTCACCAGAAAGCCGACAGCCTTAACTAAAGATGCCACAACTAGTGCTTTTAGCGATACGTCATATTCTACTGCAAAATTTGATGCATTATTTTCAAAACCTTACATCAAAACTGAGGACATGATTGACAACGTGCTGCGATTTAAAATTTGGAATAGTGATCAATAAGAGTTAATTTCGAATAAAACAATAAAAAATATATGTCAGATTCTAAAGTTTGGTTTGTTACTGGTGCGTCTAAAGGTTTTGGCGCTTTGTTGGTTGAACATCTATTGGATAAAGGCTTTCGCGTAGCTGCAAGTTCGAGAAGGTTAGCACAACTCAACGGATTTTCCGAGAAATATGAAGGACAATTTTTTCCAGTTGAAATGCAGGTAAATAATCAAGCCCATGTGGAGAAAACTATAGAATCAATAATTGCGTATTTCGGACGGATTGATGTAGTCGTGAATAATGCGGGCTATGGTCTTTTTGGCACCATAGAGGAGTTGGAAATGACTGAAATTAAAAGCATGTTTGATGTCAATGTCTTTGGCGTAATGCATGTTTCTAAAGGAATTATGAAACATTTTAGAACCAATAAATCAGGTGTATTGTTGAATATTGCTTCCGTTGCTGGAAGTTATACTGCGCCATCTTTAGGTTTGTACAGTGCCACAAAAGCTGCTGTGATTCAGTTTACCGAAGCGCTGAAATTGGAGGTTGAAGAATTTAATATTCGTGTTTGTGCCATCTGTCCTGGTGGATTTAGAACGGATTTCTTGGATGACAGCTCAATGCAAACAGCACAAAATCCTTTGGATGAATACACTTTGGTTCGCAACACCATTGATCGTTATTCGAGTTTGAATAAAATGCAAGGCGGCGACCCAAATAAATTTCCTGAGTTTGTGGTGAAGCTTGTCGAAAAAGATGTATTACCTGCTCGTATTTATGTCGGTTCTGATGCTTTACGCATGATGGACAGGAGAATCGGTGAAATTCAAAATGGTATAGACGAAAATAGAGATCTAAGTGGCTCTACAGATTTTGACGTGGCTTAGAAATCTACTAATACAATACTTTTTAGTACAAAGCTGTATAGAAACAAAAAATCTAGACTCTAGTTTGTGTCAAACAACAATTTACGCAATTCATCGCGTTTTTTCTTGATGTCGAGTAAGGATTCTTTGCGGTTGAACATCAATAAAAAGTAATTCCATTTGAATGACACATGTTTGTAATACTTGTAGATGTAGTAGGCTAAAATTCCACTTATTGGCAAACTGAAATAATACAATATTTTAGTCCACCAAGGTATGTGTACGAATTGATGTAACGATATAATGAATCCAAAATAGGTAAGTGGGTAAAGAATAATCCCAGTAATTACTGATAATGGCGCGTAGTATTCCACTTCTCTGGTTATTTTTTGAATCAACTTGTCGGTAAGATGGTATTGTATACCGTTGTGCAAGAAACCATAGATGAAAATGGGAAATGCAATAAATAGACCGATGAGTGAAAAGGAAATTTGTCTTAGAAACAATACTGAGCGAAATCGTCGGTCGGCGAAATCCGCACGAATCGCCATTTTTTCCATGCGCCACTTTATTTCATAGGCGAGTTTAATTACTTCTTGGTACTTACTCGGGTCTGTGACGCGAATCTTGGTTAAGGCAACCTGAAGTTCTTTTAAAAATTTGAAATCATCTTTTTCTTTCAATAAATAACGCGAGGAAAGCAAATCGCGAAGCACCTCAAAAAGTTTATCATCTTGTTTATCGTGAGCGGTGAGCAGCAGTTCTTCAAGTTTAAGTCTAAAAATTTGTGTCAATTCACGTGATGTATGCACAAAATCTTTTTCAAATTCTTGAATGTAATCTTTGATTCGAATGGGTTCTCCTATACTTATGAGAATATTACTTTGAAACCGCTCTTGATCGCTGTAATTTATCCCCACAGGTATAACAACAATTCCCAGTTCACCTTTGTGTTTAAGTTCTAACTCTAAAGCGATGCGCGCAGCACCTGTTTTTAATTTCCTCAAAACACGCTCTTTATAACTTGAGCCCTCAGGGAAAATTACAATGCGTTTGTTTTGTTCCAATTTTGCAAAACATGCATCAAAAGAAGTTGTATTACTAATGCCTTCAATTTGTTCTTCCCCAGGTCGATTGATTGGAATCATGTGAAGCTTTTGAAGAAACCACAATTTCCATTTTGAATTGAATAGAGTGGCTTTGGCCAGAAAATAAATGGGTTGTTTACTGATGTGTCCGAGTAATAATGCGTCCATCAGAGTATTCGGGTGATTAGAAATAATTACACTTGGACCAGCACAATGTAGGTTTTCCGCATTGTGTAAGTCAATCCTTTTGTAGTAGATACGCAGCGCAATCCCAATAATAAATCTCCCGAAATGATACAACATAATTTGTCTTACAAAAATAGCTAAGTATACATATCAAACACAGAAAAAAAAGAAGATAATATTTGATTAACAATCAAAGAACATGAAGCTGATAATGATCGCTGCAATAATTCCTACAAAATCTGCGAAAAGACCTGCCACTGCGGCGTATCTAATTTTTTTGATTTGCACAGAACCAAAATAAACTGAAAGAATGTAGAATGTGGTTTCTGTAGATCCCTGAAAGACCGAAGCTAGTCTGCCAGCAAAGGAATCGGGACCTAAATGCTCTTGTTCAAAAACGTCGAGCATCATGCCTCTTGCGCCGGATCCGCTGAAAGGTTTCATCAATCCTGTTGGCAAGGCTTCAACAAATTCTACGCAAGTCATTCCAAAGTAAAGCAACATATCTTTAAGTCCATTCATCAATAAATCCATGGCTCCAGATGCGCGAAACGCTCCAACGGCTACAAGAATAGCGACCAAATAAGGAATGATTTTAATGGCGACATCAAAACCACCTTTTGCTCCTTCTATGAATGAATCGTAAACATTTATTTTAGCACGCACACCGAGTAAAATAAAGACAGAAACAATGAGTAATAGAATGAAATTACCCAATACTTTACTAATGATACCAGCATATTGTGGATGCCAAATTAGGATAAGAAATATGCCAATAACGAAAAGAGAAACTGAACCTAAATAGACTAAAACCGTGGTGTTGAGTAAGTTTATTTTCTGACGAATAGAAACAAAAATTAATCCCGCCATTGTAGAAATGAATGTTGCCAGTAATATGGGTAGAAAAACTTCAGATGGATTAGCCGAATGACTGGACATGCGGTAAGCCAATATGGTCACCGGAATGATAGTCAAACCAGATGTGTTCAATACCAAAAACATGATTTGTGCATTGGAAGCTACCTCTTTATTAGGATTAGCATCTTGCAGTTGTGCCATGGCTTTAAGCCCTATAGGTGTCGCGGCATTGTCCAAACCGAGCATGTTTGCTGAATAATTCATCATTATTGTTCCAAAAGCAGGATGATTTTCAGGGAGTTCGGGAAAGAGTTTTGAAAATAAAGGCGCGACCATTCTTGTTAAAATGCGAACCGCACCACCATCTTCGCCAATTTTCATGATTCCCATCCAAAGCGCCAAAACACCTGTCAGATAAAGGGATATTTCAAAGCCTGACTTTGCACTTTCGAAAAGATTGTTGACAATGGCTTCAAAGACATCTACATCGCCAAGAAAAAATGTTTTATAGCAAGCCGTGATTACAGCGCTTAAAAACAAGCCAATCCACAGGCGATTTAGTAGCATAATTTATTTTTGAAAAAGTTGAACAATTTTACAGAAATTCTCAATGAGAAGTTCTCCATTTTTTCCAGAAACTTCAGGGTGAAATTGCACCCCAAAAATAGGCTTTGACTTATGGTGCATCGCTTCGTTTACGGTAAAGTCGGACGTTGCACAAAGCTCAAATCCAGGCGGAACTGATATGCTCTCACAATGGTCTTCTTGCATTTCAACAGGGTTCTCTAGGTCATCAAACAACGGGTTGTGCGCAATAACCTCAATCCATTGCATGCCTCTATCTTCGTGCTGCATAGAGACCGTTGCTTTGTGAATCAAACCTAGTAATTGGTGACCAAAGCAAATGCCTAAAATAGGTTTTTTGTAAGTAAGAACCCATTCAAAAGCCTTTAAATACGCACTGTAATCTATCTCTGACAATAGAATTGGAGCACCAGAAAAAACAACACCTTGATATTGGTCAATCGTTTTTTCGTCAAAATCAAAGTATCCAATTCGTTCACAAACATCAATTTTATTGATGGCATCTTCAATCAGCTTTGCTTTGTTGCTTCCGAAATCTACTAAAAGAATCATATATCCAATTTTCCTAGTCCTTGTCTAATTATTTCAATTTCACCACCTACGCAGCTAACAACAGTAGAGCCATACAATTTCCCTAATCCGCCGTCAATGATTGCATCTACCAGATTTTCGTAGTGTACAAATATCTCGTTAGGGTCTAGGTAGTATTCCATGATTTCATCGCTCTCATCATGAACGGAAGTAGAGGCCAGGGGAACACCAAGCTGCTTCACGATTTCCAAAGTTATGGCATTATTAGGAATTCGTATTCCAACTTCTTTTTTATTGGAATCAAATAACTTGGGCACGCTGTTGTTCGCATCCAAGATAAAGGTAAAAGGTCCAGGAAGCGATTTGTTCAAAAGTTTAAATATAGAGCGATCAAATTGTTTGACATATTCTGATAAATTGCTCATACTATCAAAAATTAAAGAAAAGTTGGCTTTATTTAACTTGATTCCTTTGAGTTGTGCAAGTTTGCTGAGCGCTTTTTTACTGGTCAATTTACAGCCCAACGCATACACCGTATCTGTAGGATATATAATGATGCCATCTTGGTTTAAGATGTCCACAACCTCTTGGATGTGCTTAGGGTTAATATTATCAGGATTGATAGAAATGAACATCTATTTGTTTCCTTTCGCGTGGTCGGATAAAAATTGGGCCAAACCCTTGTCTGTTAATGGATGATTTAAAAGTGCGGTGATTACAGATAGGGGAGCCGTAATTACATCTGCGCCAATTTCACTGCATCTTATAATATGTACGGGATTTCGAATTGATGCTGCAAGTATTTCAGTGTCGTAGAGATAATTATCATAAATCCCTCTGATTTGAGCAATCAATTCAATACCATCAAAAGAGATGTCATCCAAGCGCCCTACAAATGGTGATATATAGGAAGCACCTGCTTTTGCAGCCAAAATGGCTTGTCCCGCAGAAAATATAAGCGTGCAATTGGTGCGTATTTCTTTACCGCTGAAATAGGAAATAGCTTTGATTCCGTCCTTAATCATAGGGACTTTTACAACGATGTTTGGATGTAAATCAGCCAACATTTCGCCTTCTTTGATAATGCCTTTATAATCTGTTGCAATTACTTCAGCTGATACATCTCCATCCACAATGTTGCAAATGTCAACGTAATGCTGAAGAATTCTGTCCGTACCAGTAATACCCTCTTTGGCCATTAAACTTGGGTTGGTAGTAACCCCATCTAAAATGCCTAAATCATTGGCTTCTCTAATTTCTTCGAGATTTGCGGTATCAATAAAAAATTTCATGAAACATATTTTGCTCAAATATACTTTAGATACATCCTAAAATAGGGCAGTGCAAGAATAAGTTATCAAGAATTGATGTTAATAGTGAATTAACGAATCACATCTACATGCCCATACCATGTATGCTCTTCTCCTGTAAATAGTTCGTTGGCTTTGATTTTCCAGACATAAGTTCCAAAAGGTACAGCAAGTCCTAAATAGGAGCCGTCCCATCCTGCTGAAGGATTTTTTGACTCCCAAATGAGTTCCCCCCAACGATTATAAACCTCAAGTTGGAAACTTTCGGGCATAATACCTTCAATAAATACGTACCATAAGTCATTGTTAAAATCTCCATTTGGTGTAAAAGTATTTGGAACGTAAATTATGATATCCGAAATCACAATAACTGATACGCTAAACGTGTCAATGCAACCATCAGCAGAAATGGCAATCAATGAAACGGGGTATGCGCCATTTACACCATCTGGGAAATTGAACTCTGGATGAATTTCAGTTGAAATCGTTGAATTGCCATTGATGTCAAAAATCCATTGGTATTGGGATGCTCCTTCAGATAAATTTATAAACTGCGCATTTGAATTGAAAATTGTCAATTGGTTTGGCGCATATTCAAAGAAGGCTACAGGCTGAGGGAAAACACAAATCAAATTAACCAAAGTGGTGTCAGAAACACAGCCAAACTCGCTGGTTACTGTGAAAATAGGAGAATAGCAACCTGGTTCACTGTAACTATAGTCAATGGGCAAACAGGTATTACTAACAGCGCCGTCACCAAAATTCCATTGACAAGATTCACCATTCAAAAATTCTGCAAAGAACGTATACTGAATAGGCGGACAATCTTCGATGGGAGTTAGATTGACAAATATTTCTGGCATGGCGGCCACAAAAATCAAGCGAGAAGTGCTGTTGAAACATCCAACTAGGTCTGTGTATTCAAAATAGAATTCATGAACTCCTACGCCCTGAATCGCAGGATTGAATACGTTTTCGTTGATGCCATTTATTGTTAAAATTCCGCCAGATGATGGAATCGTGTTAACTAAAAATGGAGCTTCATTTTCACAAACATAAGCTGGTGTTAGTATTTCTACGTTGGGAATAGGTGTAACTTCTAATCCGAAATCTAATGTGTCTGTACATCCGTTTTGATCGATGTATATATAGTATAAATCATACAAACCCGCTTGATTTATGAAAGGGAAGAATTGATTGTTTGCTACATTAGAACCAAAAAGTGTTCCTCCGTCGGGCGTAAATACAAAATTGGTGACTGAATCGGTGATGCAATATCTTTCATTTAAATTGATTACACTTAGTTCTGGTAGACCGTAGACTAAAATTGTTGCATCATCAAAGTTTTGACAACCATTTAAGTCCGTATATTCTAAAAGAACGGTATGTGCACCTATTCCTGCAACAGATGCTAGAATCCCATTGCCCGTTACTCCAGGTCCAGAAAAAATTGATGTGCCAGGCTGCGGTGAAACAGAAAAATCTTCAAAAATGTAGAAGCTTGAATTTAAACAAAGATCATTCAGAATATCAAAATTCACAGTAGGCAAAGGATTAATGGCAATTAAAAGATTTGATGAATTGGTGCAACCCAAATTGCTGGTTACTGTATAGGTAAAATTATGATTTCCAATCCCATAAACTGCTGGATTAAATGATGTTACGGGATTGCTGTTATTCGTAAATGTTCCTCCGCTTGGTGTGGCTATTAAACTTTGTGGCGCGTCATCAATACAAAACGCGCCCGGCGTAGTGAAAGCGATTTGTGGTATAGGATTCACTAGAACAGTTGCCGTTGTGGTATTGCTACATCCGTTTGCATCGGTAAATTGATATGTCAAAGTGTGTGTGCCAACTCCAGCCACTGCTGGATTGAAAGTTGTGCCGCTTACTCCAAGACCAGATAAAGTGCCTCCAGCAGGATTTAAAGTGATTTGACTGGGAGCATTATTTACGCAATATGGTGATTGTGTAGATATAGTAAGAACAGGAAGAGCAGTAACGGAGACAACAGTTTGCGCGTTGTTTGTGCATCCAAATTGATCGGTAAAAGTATAGGTTAAAAGATGGTTTCCAATTCCCGCAGTAGAAGGATTGAACTGAGTTTGAACAACGCCGGGTCCAGCAAAAATACCAAGTTGATTCGCTGTTGGAGTTGGACTAAAATTGGTGATTGGCGCAGTTGGACTATTGACACAAAATGAGGTGTTCATATTGAATGAAACCGGAGGAACGAAATTTACAATCGTCACATTAGATGAAGAAATAACACCATTTGATGAGGTCACTGTAACGGAGTATGTGCCTGCACATAATCCAATGGCAGTTTGAGTGGTTTGTGCTTCTTCATCGTTCCAAAGATAGGTGTATGGAGCAAGGCCCGGGGCTCCAGTCACTGTAGCTGTGCCCAGACATGTAGATACTCCTGGGTCGAAACACCCAGCATTGCAATTCGCGTATGTTGCATTTCCTACGCCTGCCCAAGCAGCACCATCAGGAACGCGTCTTATACTTTGTCCAACATGAGTTCCTGCTTCAGCACTAGAAGCAAAAAACTTAAGGTTTGTTGGGATTTGATTGTAGCTTGGTAAACTTGATGCCGATGGGCATCCAGACAAAGTTGGCAGGCACGGCTGACCTGTTAAATCACTAATATTTTGTGGTCCCCAGCGCACAGCGTCTTGAGGAACTCCATTTGCATCATAAAATGCAAACCAACCTCCTGCATTTGGAAACCACAATCTGTTTCCAGGTGTACCAACTACGCAAACACCTGCCATGAAAATTTCTGTAGGAGCTATAATTTCAATCACATTACCTCCGTTTTGAATTAAACTAGCAGGTGGAACGGCGGGGGCCAAAGCCCCACGAACAATTACAAAACCAGCAGGTGGTACAATAATGTTATTCGGCAATCGAAATCCTCCCGCCCCTTCAAAAGTAAAGTTGCCAAGATAATAGCACGAAATATCAACAGAATTACAAACATCGGGATTGTACAATTCAATCCACTCTCCTAGACCACCATTGGGACCTGGTCCTACCATCGACCCATCACCAGAAATAGGGGAAATCATCAACTCGTTGATAAGAATTGTCGGCCCTTGCCAATCACAAGGTAAACCATTACAGGCAGTGTTGGGTGTTGTTGTAACAGTAATGGATTGAGCGGTCAGGAACTGAGAGCTGAAGAAAAATAACAAGAGAGGGACACATCTCCAACCAACAGAAATGAAATCAAAGGTGATATGAATATTTTGTTTATTGATAATCAATAAAATAACTATTTTTTCACGAAAATACGCAATTAATAAAAGAGTTAAGTCAAATCTTAATTTAAACGATTAATTAATAGAAAAGTTGTCTCTAATTTTAAATCTTTTCAATCTGAATTTTCATGGCATCCGCTTTTCTTATGGATAGGGCAGAGGATTCGAGTTGAATCACTATTGGATCACCTAAGGGAGCAACAGATGAAACACCAATAATTACACCAGGGAATAGCCCTAACTCCATGATTCTCAGCGTGTAGTTAAAAACGTCAACTTGAGTGATTTTCGCTCGTTCTCCGGGTTTTAATTCCGCTAAAGTCATTGGTGAGATTTATTTCCAATGGCAAACATCATGGGCGATTTTTCGATTTTGTCAGAAAGGAATTCCAATTCAGAAACAGGAACAGTGCGGATATACTCACTGTGGTGTGTGAGGTTTGCAGCTACACAAACAATGGTGTTTGGCTCGAGCATGTCAATCATATCCTCAAAAACATGCATATTTCTAAATGGTGTATCCATAAAGAGTTGTGTTTCATTGGTGGTTTTTACGATTTTCTCAAAGTCTTTTAGAGCGCGTTGCCTTTCCTTTTTTTCTTTTGGCAAGTAGCCATTGAATCGAAATCTTTGACCATTGAAGCCACTTGCCATTAAGGTCAATAAAATGGACGATGGGCCTACGAGTGGCTGCACCTGAACTTTTTCGGTATAAGCCCAAGAAGCAATTATGGCTCCTGGATCGGCTACTCCTGAACAGCCAGCATCCGATAAAACGACAACATCTTGACCGCTATACAAGGCTTTTTTAAGTTTTGAAAATATTTGAACAAGTTCTGCGTGTTTACCCATTTCGAAGAATTCTGAAGCGTCAATTGGGAATTCACGATCCATTTTCCTTAAAAATCTTCGGGCATTTTTGATGTTTTCGACCACAAAAAGTCTAGAGCTGAGAATAATTCTCTGCACATCCGAAGGAATGCTGTGATTGAAATCCTCAGTTCCTAAAATATTTACCCCCATGAATAGTTTTCCTCTAATCATTTCTTTTTTCTCCTTTTATTTTTTTTGCAATGCGTTCGGCACTATTTTCTACTACTTGAAAGGTGTAGTCAAAATCTGCTTGTGCGCCGTAATATGGATCAGGGACATAATCCGGCTCCGAGACATTAGCGAAATCTTGAAATTGATATACTTTTGCGCTTTGATCTACATTTTTTGCCAATTTCAGGATATCAAGATAGTTATTAGAATCCATGGCGAAGATGAAATCAAAATACTCAAAATCAGTTGGTTTTAATTGTCTAGCGCGCAATCTTGAAATGTTATAACCACGATTTTTGGCTGTATCAATCATTCTTTTGTCTGGTGCGGAGCCTATATGGTAATTGGCTGTTCCTGCAGAATCCACCTCTACATCTATGCCCAGCTCTTTGGTTTTTTCTCTGAAGATTTCTTCAGCTAAAGGAGAACGACAAATATTCCCCAAGCAAACCATTAAGACTTTCATTTAGTTTCGGTAAGAGCTTATTGGATAGATAGTTTTTTATTCAATTCTTCAAGGTAAAGTCGGAATTGTTTATCTGTTTCAGAAAGATTATTGACAGTTCTGCAAGCATGTAATACGGTTGCATGATCTTTTCCACCGCAATGAGAGCCAATACTAGCTAAAGAAGATTTGGTCATTTTCTTGGCAAAATACATGGCAATTTGACGGGCTTGCACCACTTCTCTTTTTCGCGTTTTAGATTTCAAAAGTTCTATAGGCATGTCAAAATAATCGCAAACCACTTTTTGAATATAGTCGATTGAAACCTCTCTGGCTTGGTTTTTAACAAATTTATCAATCATGCTTTTGGCCAAGTCCAAAGTAATAGCCTTACGATTCAATGAAGTTTGAGCCAAAAGTGAATTGAGCACACCTTCAATTTCTCTGATATTGGTATTCACGCTGTAAGCCAAATATTCAATCACGTCAAAAGGAAGTTCAATGCCATTGGCAAGAGTTTTTTGCTTGATAATTGCGATACGAGTTTCCAAATCAGGAGCTTGTAAATCCGCAGCAAGACCCCATTTGAATCGAGACAAAAGCCGTTGCTCCATGCCTTGAATTTCTACAGGAGGTTTATCGGAAGTAAGGATAATTTGTTTCCCGTTTTGATGCAAGTGATTGAAAATATGGAAGAAAACATCCTGAGTTTTTTCTTTTCCGGAGAAGAATTGAACATCATCGATAATCAATACGTCTATCATTTGATAGAAGTGGATAAAATCGTTTGTCGTTCTATTTCCTAAGGCATCTATGAATTGATGTGCGAATTTCTCTGAACCGACGTATAAAACTGTTTTACCTGGGTGCTTTTGTTTTATTTCTATTCCAATGGCATGTGCCAAATGTGTTTTACCTAAACCAACGCTGCTGTATAAAAACAAGGGGTTGAAGGCAGTTCCGCCAGGTTTGTTTGCAACAGCATAGCCAGCGGAACGTGCAAGTCTATTGCAATCTCCCTCAATAAAATTGTCGAAGCTATAATCTGCCTTGAGATTTGATTCGATATTTAGTTTTTTCAAACCAGGAATAACGAAAGGATTACGAATCGTTTTTTCAGATGGGTCAATATGAATATTTACAGGATTGTTTTTTAGGCTGCTTTTATTTGAAGCGGGTAAATTAACCGTGTATGGAGAATTATTAGAGTTGTTTTGTTCCATCACAATATTGTATTCTAGTTTTCCTTCTGCGCCCAATTCTTTTTTGATCACTTTGCGCAAAATTGAAACATAATGCTCCTCTAACCACTCGTAAAAAAAATGAGAAGGCACTTGAATCGTTAAAACCGAATTGTCCAATTTAATAGGCTTGATGGGTTCAAACCAAGTCTTGAATGCCTGAATTGGTAAATTATCTTTAATTACTCGCAAACAATTGTCCCAAATAAGTGCGTGTTGTTCTCCCATAGTTTAAATCTCCTGTATTAAGTGTTTCTCGGTTGGTTTCAAATTTGAAAAATCGATTTTATTTTTCAGTGTGCAAATGTTGATAAAAAAAAGTTTAAAAAAAAGTAAAAAATACATTGACTTTCTAAAATTTTTTACATGTATCCACTTATGCTTGCATACTAAGATTGGGGAATAATTTAGCAAGAATTATGTTTAAATTTACTCCCAGCGTTTTACAAAAATTGATGCTTCAAATATGAACATTTTTTAATTAAACAGTACTGAAATGCACATAAAATATGAAAATAATCACTATTGTCCGATAAAAATTTAAATTAAGATTTTTAAAACTCTAAAGAATTGATAATCAATAATATATTTTTTGATGATTTTGTTTTTTCTAAAACAAGGCGTCATAAAACGACAATTGTTCTGTTTCATTTTTATTGTTGATAATCCAATCTTTTTCTGGATTCTCTAAAAAATTCAGTAATTGTATATAATTGAACAGATGAATTTTGCAAAAACTTACTAAGTTGGAAAATGCCCAGCTTCTTTTTAACTTTTTTTTGATCACTGCAATCAACAAATTCACTATTAGAACACAATATATCTGTATTTTAATGGCATTTTCGTTGTCTCCAAGAAAATAGCGTAAAGGAAAATTTTGTTTTAGTTGCTTAAACAGTAATTCTATTTGCCATCTAATTTTATAAAATGCAGCAATAAGATCAGCTCTTAAATCAAACAAATTTGTAATAAACTCAAATTCTCTTTTGTTTTCTCGATCATAAAACTTAACCTTTCTCAATTTTAATTTAGATGTCATTTTCCCATCCTTAACTTCTACTTCAATTAATTCATCTAATAAAACTCCGCTATGAATTTCATCCGAAACTTCCGAAATTTCAATAACATCAAATCGTGCATCGTCTTTTATTCGTGTTACAAAACCTGTCTTATGCTCTGTAAAATGCTTAAAAGCTTTATAATCATTGTATCCTTTATCGAAAACATAAATTGTATTGTCATCACATTTCAACTTATCTAAAAAATTATGATCGTGGGTTGTGGCAGTACTAAACCAAACTAAATTTGGGACTATTTCATCTGCATTAATAACTGTATGAACTTTAATTCCACCTTTACTTTTACCTTCTTTAGGCTTTCTTCCAACACATGCCAATATGTCCTTGAAAAGGCTAATTGTAGTACTATCAACTATTTTAACTTGTTTTTTTATAACATCATTAATTCGGCTGTCCGATATAGTTGAGCCAAATTCCACTAAAAGTTTATTGTAAATTTCCTCAAAAAACTCAATCTTTCTATTCTTGTTTGCATCAGATAAAGTACTTCTTTTCGGTATGTGACTTAGCTGAAAACTTTCAGTTTTACCAGATAGACCTAGCATTGCACCAGACACTTCTCTCAACGAATTACACTTGGCAAAGGCGCAAAAAAGCATGCTTATCAGATGGTCTTTACTTTTAAAACGTTTTACATAACGATCAGAATCACACTTGATAACTGCATCCTTGATGATTTTGTCATTGATTAAAGATAGTAGCTGTCCGAAAACAGATTTTGTTGAAAAATAGTTACTTTTACCCATCGTATTTGGAATTTTGCAACTCAAAATTACGATTAATAAAAGAAGTCAATTATATTGGCTTCTTTTTAATTAGTTTTATCGGACAACAATGTTAAATTTTATTGACCGAAATAATAAATTCAAGAAGAATACGTAAAAGTACGTAGTATCAGAAAATGTTTTTAAAGAGTTGTAAGGACAAGAGGCATTAGACTATTCGGATAATTGAATCATTAAAATCTCTGCGTACTTTAGAGTAATTAGAATACGCATCCTCTTCATGACGATAACCCACTGGCAAAAGAAGCACAGAATTCAATCCAAAGTTTGTTAAATTTAACATTTTGTCGACGGCTGATGGCAGAAAACCCTCCATGGGACAAGAATCAATTCCGAGCATAGCGCAAGTATTCAAAAGATTTCCCAAAGAGATGTAAACTTGATTGGTCATCCAATGTAGTTTTCTTTCGTCGGAATAATTTGTAGTTGATAAAACCATATTCCGAAAGCCCTGAACTTTTGAACTGTTCATATCCATTTCTCTAATCGTAGCTGATCTGTGCACATATTCATCTACATGTTTCTCTTCGACAGTGTTAAATCTGCAAAGCACGAGTACTTCAGAGCAATCCGCAACTTGCCTTTGTCCATGGCAAAACGAAACCATCTCCTCCTTCAAATCTTGATTACTCACTACAACGCATTTCATCAATTGCATGCCCAAAGATGTGGCTGTTAAATTAAAGGCGTTTAAAAGTAGCTCTAGTTGGTCTTCGGATATTCTTTTACTGGAGTCAAATTTTTTGCAAGCATAACGCCACTGCAGCGACTTTAAGATTTCTTGAGGTTCAATCATTTCAACTTATTTTAATCAAAGTTTGTAACAAAACTATCTACTTTTGGTTCTCAAAATGCGAAGAATGATAATTTGTTAGTTGAATTGTCTTTTTTAATCAAACTTCTAATATAATCTATTAAATTCGCATCACTTAAATTATCTAGATGAACAAGATTATAATCACCTTAACAATCTCGTTGTGCACTTTAGCAGCGAGCTCTCAAAAAAACGCAGTCAAAAGTAATTACTACAAAGATTATTTAAAGGCGATTGACTTTATTGATAATGAAAAATTCGAAGACGCTCAAGATTTGCTTGAAGACATTCCAGAACAAGACTCCTTATTTTTGAAGGCACAATATCGATTACAGTTGGTGTACAGCCGCTCAGAAAACTATCCTAAAGTAGCTGAAATCGGAAAAATAATGGCTGAACTTCCTTTTGCCGCCGGCAATCGAGTTTATAACACTTGGGCGCATTCTTTGAGTAAAATGGAGAAACACGAGCAAGCATTAGCCGTTGTTGAAGAAGGGTTAGAAAAATTCAGTGAAAGCCATTTGTTGTATTATCGAAAAGGGCTAATCCTTCAAGATTTAAAACGCCATCAAGAAGCGATGTATGCTTTTCAACGCGCCATACAAGCTTATCCTTTGCATGTCTACTCACACGTAAAATTGGGGGAGATGGCTGCACATGAAGGTCGTCAGACACAAGCATTATTGTCTTTGACATTCGCCACAATTTTTGAAGATGACCTAGAATACAAATCGTACATCCATGGCTTGATGGAGGAAATTTCAACTTCTGATTTCGAAAGCGAACCAAAAGGACTTATCTTCGACGACGGAGATGTCTTTAATGGTATAGATAAAATCATTCAAACTAAAATTTCACTTTCTTCAAAATTTAAACTCAAAAGTAAAATCAAACAAGTCGCTTACACAAGACAACTCCAAGTGATTTTTGAATCTTTGATTTATGACGAAAAAGCTGATGGATTTTGGATGCAACATTACGTGCCACTATACACTGCTATATATGATGGAAAACTTTTTGATGCGCTAACCTATGTTTCTCTTATCGGACCAGATTACGGAAAGGCATCAGCACCAGCAATCAAAGGGAGAAAGAGAATTGCAGCTTTTTTTAAATGGTTGATACCAAACGTGGGACCATACATTGCGAGGCAATACATAGAGTTTGATGGTGAAAAACAAATAGCATATATCGATCTTGGCGACCAAAATATTACGGGTCGAGGCATTGGCCAATCCCACGAAGATAGAAATGGGAATTGGGAGCTTTTTGATGGTAACAACGGCAGATCTGTTGGAATTGGTCCATATAATAACGGTAAACGTGATGGCGAATGGATTATTTACGATGAGATTTCTGGATTTTTATCCCGCAAATTGACCTTCGTAGATGGTGAACTCAACGGTCTACTGACTTATTATTATGAAAATGGCAGTCCAGAAATTGTTGTCAACATGAAATCTGGCGAGCGCAATGGAAAAAGATTGATTTTCTATCCGAGTGGCGATACCATGCTGATTGACTACCATATTATGGGCAAACGGACTGGAGAATTCATTAAATTTCATGAAAACAACACCTTAAAATTGAAAGGAAACCTAGTTGATGATAAATGGGAAGGTGAAGTTCGTGAGTATCATACCAATGGTGAACTAAGCGCTATCATCAATTTTAAAAATGATGAACGTAATGGAACCTACACGTTTTATTTCCGCAATGGAAAAATAAGTGAAAAAGGAAACTATTTGCTAGCCAAAAAGATTGATGCTTATGAATCCTTCTACAACAATGGTCAAATCGCCTCCAAAGGAAACTACAAAAATGACATTCAAATCGGTTCATGGGTGAGTTATTATTATGATGGCAAACTAAAAGAAGAAGCGGAATTTGACGAAAACGGTAAGAAAAATGCCATACAAAAAACCTACGACAGAGATGGTAAATTGCACTACGAAATGGAGTTTAAAGCGGGTGAATTACAAGCATTTAAATTCTACGATAAATCAGGAAAAATTATAGCTCAAGAAAAACGATCAGGAAAAAAAATTAGTTTTAAATTTTATGACCCTCGAGGAGTTTTAACTACGCAAGGTCAATTCGATGATGACTTAAAAACGGGTAAATGGCTCTATTTTAATGAAAACGGAATAAAACAAACAGAGCATACTTACGAAAAAGGTAAAATCAACGGAAAGTCGACGACATACTTTGCAAATGGCGAAACAGAAGTGCTTGAAAACTATGTAGACGACGAAATGAGCGGTCTTGTTCTGGCTTATCATCCGAATGGTGAATTGAAAACAGAAGGTTACTATTCCGAAGGAAGTCGGACTGGAATGTGGTATTTTTACTATCTCGACGGCAGTTTAAGTGACCGAGAATATTATGTTGAAGGTGAGATTACCGGTTGGTCAGACGACTATTCATCAAAAGGAATATTGTACCGCAGACATTATAACAGAGATGGAGACATTCAAAAAACTATACACTTTGACTTAGTCGGAAACTCTTTGGATACTGTTCATTACTATCATGGAGAAGTGCTAATTCCCAACCCAAACGGCAAGGATATTTTAGCCAAACAACACTATAAAAATGATGTTAGACATGGGCTTTCTGAATCTTATTTTCTTGGCAATAAAATTTCTAGCAGTGTCGAGTTCTTTAATGGAAGAAGAAATGGCTTGTTCATTGACTATTATCCAAATGGTCAAAAAAGCAGCGAAGTAACTTATGTACATGGCATGAAAAATGGCCAGCAAATTGATTACCGATGGAATGGTAAAATAGCAACTAAAACAGAGTACAAGGACGACATCTTGGATGGTGAGTCTTTTAATTATCACCCAGATGGCTCATTACACTATAAGATGACCTATGTGAACGATGAGGCTGAAGGAGAAGTGCGCATGATGTTACCCTCTGGTGAAGTTTATGCTATCTTTTATTACGAAAGCGCTATTCTAATTGCCTATTCCTATTTGGACAAAAGCGGTAACGTAAAAGAAAGAATTCCATTAGTCAATGACGGGCAAATTGTTTGTTACTATAAAAATGGAACTAAATCGTTAGAAACGAACCTTACTTTTGGAGAATACCATGGCAGCTATACCGTATATGATATCAAGGGAAAAGTTTTCGAACAAAAGTCCTATGTTTATGGAAATATAGATGGATTAGCAAGCTTCAATAGTTCATCAGAAAGAATTTATAACACCACAACATATTCACTAGGATACAGACATGGTGAAATGAAACTATACCACCTCAACGGAAAAATATTCACCGAATGCAATTATTATTTCGGGAACAAGAATGGTATAGAAAAGGAATATGACCAAAATGGAAAATTGGTTGTAACGAGAGAATACTATAACGGTGTGGTAATTTCAGAAAAAAAATAATTTCTAAACCTACAAAATGAAAAAAATTTTTAAATATGTTACTGTCCTAACACTAATTCTAGGATTTGCGAAACTAAACGCTCAAGACTTAGAAAATTATAATTGGGGAAACGGTAAATACATTACACAAAATGCTCAATTTGCGACTGAAAGTCAAGTGTACATTTTAAGAAAGCAACTCATTGAAATCAATTACAATACAGTAGAAGACAAAATCACAAAAATTCAATCGAGCCATTTCATTATACAATTAAACGATGAAGTTGCCCTTAAAGTTCGACAAGAATTGGAATTGCCAACGG
>Ga0209284_10001027_pt1 | contig 44367 bp, 33 predicted proteins | sample FRY03_FD_187211 | JGI IMG/M metagenome (GOLD analysis project Ga0209284, IMG submission 187211) | Freshwater microbial communities from Lake Fryxell liftoff mats and glacier meltwater in Antarctica - FRY-03 (SPAdes) (version 2) | ecosystem: Environmental > Aquatic > Freshwater > Ice > Glacier... | reverse complement strand
GGGACAAACGCCCAGCGTTTATTTAAGTTTGAATCTTGATGTTTTTTATTCAGTTTCAATCAGGATCAGCGGGTTGGCTTTTTGATCTAGCCAGCGAAAAACAATCCCCATATTTCCCTCGGATGCAGCTATGCAGCCATCGGTAGGTTTACCCTTCCCAGACCAAATATGCAAAAAGATCGCACTACCTTTACCTGCAATTACGGGCATGGTGTTGTATTCAATCACAGCACCAAGTTTATAGGCATCGTCTCCTCTACGCATCAACTCGAAAGATTTCGCCTTGGTTGGCGTTTTCACTAACCGGTTGTAATCGGGAGATTTCTCATCATCAATCCAAATATCTTCCTTGGTCATCTTCTGGTATTTCAAATGGGTGTCTGCCTGATCTTTATAACCAAAGGCTAATCCAATTCGATAAAGGCCAGAAGGGGTTTTACCATCTCCTTCTTTTTTAATCGCTGGTGAAGTTATGCCATTTCTCTCTACCACGATGGGAATCACAGTTCCGACCAAATCCCACTGTTCTCCATTTCGTTGGAAGCATTTCAATTCGCCTTGAATATTTTTAGAAGCAGCAGTTTTCGCATGAAGCACTTGGGTTGTTTCTTTGGGGATCCGTTTCCAATGGAAGGGTTCTTCAGCTTGTAGCATAGAAGTGACCAAGAAAAATGCGACTATAAATACGCTGATATTTATTTGAGGCATAAGGGTATCTTTTCCTACTTTTTTAAGTCACCTATTAGAGCGTTAAGGCTATTTTACTTAGGTTAACAGAACTTTTGATAGCAATTCTAGATTCTTTTATACTTTCGATGAAATATTAATGTCGCCTTCTGTATCATAAAACTAAGATAATTGTACGGTTTACTTTCTTTAACTTAGGAAAATAATATGAAAATTACTCGCAGGGGATTTGTTGAACAATCCATCATTGCCGCTTCTGCTGCACTTGCAACAGGCGTGCCTCCATCTGCAGAATCTGCTGAGCCTATCGCTTCTCGTAAGGTTGGCGCTAATGAAAAAATCAGGGTTGCAGTCATAGGCGTCAATGGTCAGGGTGGTAGTCATCTTGGTGAATGGCTTAAGAACCCGGATGTCGACCTTGTAGGGGTTTGTGATGTCGATCCCGCAGCACATCAGAAGCACATGAACAAGTTCAAATCACTCAAACACCAACCCAAATTCTTCCAAGATGTTCGTAAGCTTTGCGAAGATAAAAACATCGATGCGGTTTCTATTGCAACACCAAACCATTGGCATGCGGTGATGGCGATTTGGGCGATGCAATCGGGGAAGGATGTCTATGTTGAAAAACCCTGTAGCCATAATGTGCTTGAAGGGCGCGTGATGACCCAGTGGGCGCGCAAGCTGAATCGCATGTGCCAAATGGGCGTGCAAAGCCGCAGTATGACTGGTATGCGACAAACACTTGAATTCATTCAAAGTGGAAAAATCGGAAAAGTTACCGAAGCCCGAGCTATCTGCTATCGCAAGCGAGATAGCATCGGTATGGTGAACACCCCTGCACCCATTCCAGAGGGGCTTGATTTCGATTTATGGTGTGGCCCTGCACCCAAAGAAATTCCCATCAGAAAGCGTTTGCATTACGATTGGCATTGGGTGTTTGAAACGGGTAATGGCGACCTTGGTAATCAAAATCCTCACGAACTTGATAAAGCTCGTTGGGCACTTGGCAAATCTGAACTTCCTAAACGCGTTATCAGTCTAGGTGGCAGATTAGGATACCTCGATAATGGTGATGTCGCTAACAATCAAGTCAGTATTTTCCAATGGGATGATGGTGCGCAATTAATTTCGGATGTTCGGGGCTTGCCCATCAAGACCCCTGTCACTTTTGGTTTAAAAGGTGGCCCCTTTAACGGCGCTTGTAACATTTGGTTTGGTACCGATGGCTATGCTGTTGGCCCTAATTATACTTCAGGAGTTGCATTTGATTACAAAGGTAATCAGCTTGGTAAATGGAGTGGTGGAGATTACCAAGCTCATTTTGCTAATTTTGTTAAAGCCATCAAGAGTCGTAATTATAAAGATCTTCACCTTGATATTGAAGAGGGCCATCTTTCCAGTGCGTTGGCTCATCTTGGAAATGTTTCGTATCGATTGGGTAAGGTTGTTCCTGCAGGCACAAGGCCCAGTAAATTTGCAGATAACAAGCATGTAGCAGAAACGATGGTCAGCTTTGAAGCTCATCTGAAAGAAAACAATGTCGACTTTAATGCGACTAAGTTTTTTATGGGTGAAGAACTAATCATAGATCCAAAGACCGAACTTTCGACAAATGCAGAGGCGAACAAACTTTTTACGCGAGAGTATCGCAAGGGGTTTGAACTGCCTAGGGTTTAGTGTTTAGTTTTACTATTTGATCAAGCTTAAGGGTGCTAATGCTGGCACCCTTTTTTTTTATTTTCGTGAATGCTTCCATTTGAATTTTTCTGGTTAAAAAGATCAAGCCTTTAGCTGGAAAAATGTTGGAAAACGCCTGATTTGATTCCTTCAAGAAAAACAACAACTTCGAAAAGAATCTGGTACCATAAGGTGGTAACTTTATAAAGGTTTTAAGCAAAGTTAAAGCCGGTGGGTTTTTTTTGTCCGGGGAAGATAATGAGGCATGTAATATCTCTTTTTTCTGGTTGTGGAGGAATGGACCTTGGCTTTGAAGGAGGATTTCTTACCTTTGACAAATCAATCAAAAATAAAGCTTGGATTTCAGAACAAACCTCAAACGGTCAAGTTAAATTAAAACAAACAGGCTTTGAAACAATTTTTGCTTGCGATATCAAACCCGCAGCAAAAACGGTCTGGGAAAATCACTTTAAACGGAAAATCTTTTTACTTGAAAGTGTAGTCGATCTAGTAAAGAAAACAAAGACTGGGGAGTTCCATTTCCCAGATGCAGAAGTTGTTACGGGTGGTTTTCCTTGCCAAGACTTCAGCGTAGCGGGAAAAAGAACCGGTTTTAGTTCAACAAAATCTCACGATATGACGCTTCTTGAAAAACCAACCGCAGAAAGTCGTGGAATGCTCTACTATTGGATGAGGGAAATTGTCGCACTTGTGCAACCCAAAATATTCATAGCTGAAAATGTCAAAGGGTTGGTCAGTCTTGGAGATGTAAAAAATATTATCGCCGAAGATTTTAGAAATATTGGCGGGGGTTATTTCGTTCTTGAACCAAAAGTTTTACACTCTGGTGAATACGGCGTGCCTCAGAGTCGTGAAAGAGTTATCTTCATCGGCATTCGCAAAGATTCATTAAAGGAAGAAGCTTTATTAGGATTAAAGTCTGGCGACCCATTATTTAACCCTTACCCAGAACCCACTCACTGCTTAAAAAACGGAATTGTTACTGTTAAGGATGCCATAATAGATTTACCTGAACCAGAATCTAGCAATGATTTATCTCATCGAAATTATTCAAAGGCAAAATGGTATGGAAAACATTGTCAGGGACAAACTGAGGTAAACCTTAATGGATTGGGGCCAACTATAAGGTCTGAACATCATGGAAACATAGAATTTAGGAGACTGTTCTCTGATAATGGCGGAAAAATCATTCCCGAATTTCATTTGCCCCAACGGCGTCTTAGTGTTAGGGAATGTGCTAGAATTCAAACATTTCCTGATGATTTTGCTTTTGTGGGAAATGGTGTAAGTGGGTCAGAGGCTTACAAGCTGGTTGGCAATGCTGTTCCCCCGCTATTAGCCTATCATCTGGCAAAAAAACTAGAATCTGTTTGGAATAATCTCTTCCAAACCAAAAAAACTGTCAAAGAAGGTTGGGTCGCTTAAATGGCAAGAGACCAAACAATCTTTTCAGAGCTTGCAGTGGCAATTGCAATTAATGACGGAAAGTTAAATTCAGTTTTAAATGTTGATACGGATTCTATCAAAGCCTATAAACGAGAGCTAAAGAAAAGAAGACTCTCGAACGGTGGTTCCGACAAAACCAATGCACTTATTTCCGCTGGGACTTTAATAAGAACTCATCTTGTAAAATTAGGAATTACATCCCCGATAGTTGCATGGACTGGAACTGAAAAACTTGCAGCGGGTTCCAGCGTTGCGAAGGACATTTTAATTACAAATGCAAACCTACGGGTTTCCGTTAAAGAAAATGCCGATGTTTATATAAATGCCTCCCCCGAGAAAATTTTCAAAATGATCCCTGCGGGCTTATTCGGCCAAAGTGGACGGGGTGATGATTGGTTTATAACAACCGCAAAAGATGAATTAGATTCCTACTTTCTTGCGTGTGGAGGCAATTTAATCAAAGGTTGCAAAAACGCTAGCGATTTTTATTCCTTGATTGAAAGAAAACAAAGGAAGGTCTTTGGTAAAAAAGTTAAAGCCTTGCACGAAAAAAAAGACCCAAAGGTTATGACTGCTTATTCGACATTTTGCAAAAGAGTAAGCGACGAGTCAGCCAAGATATTTAAGGACCTTTTAGAAACTTCTCTTGGACATAAAAAACTTAAAATATTGCCAGAAATATTCAAGTTCTTTTTTAAGCTAAATAGTGTTGAGTATATTCTTGCAGGAGTAGAAAAAAACAAACCATTCGCTGTCAAATTAATATCTTTCGATGAATGGGTTAAAAAATTCAAATTACTTAATATGGAAGCGTTACCCTTATCCAAAGGCCAACCCGAAGTTTCTTTAATTTTTAAAATTTATGACAAAATAAAAAAGATTGATATTAGTTTCGAAGATAGGGTTGAAATTCGCTGGTCTCATGGAAAGTTTTGTGGAAATCCTGAAGCTAAAGTATATAAAACTTGGGAGTATTCTCAACTTCCTTGGGTTTCGGTTGTTTAGATACGCTTGTATTTTTCAATAAGTAAAAGGTGCTTTCATGCTCAATCAGCTTGACGCAAGTTGGAAATCTTGGGTTAAGGAAAATTTAGCCAATAACATTCCTAAGGTTGAAGTTGCTAAGATTCTTATGCAGCATGGTTTTGATACCGAAGCTATCAAAGCTGAGCTAAATTTACCGACACTTTTTGAATCTTGTCCTATTAAAATTGATCCGGTAAAACTTGATGCGTTAATTGGAATTCGTAGATTACACTCTTCCTTTAACATTTACGAAATAAAGGGGTTTGCTACCCCTGAACTTTGTAAATCTGCCTGCGATATTATTCGTAATACAGCTAACCCATCTACTGTAGGTTCAGATAAAGATACCGCCTACGATACCAGTCGAACCAGTTTAACTGCATTCTTTCTTAACCCTGGAATCGATTTCACCCCCATCCTAAATATTGAAGATAATATTCAAACTTTAGCTGGGATTGAGCTTCGTTTTTCGGAACCCATTCAAGGTCAGTGGTATAAGCCAGGTCAAGAATTCAAACGACATTTCGATGCTTTCCCCACCGATAAAGAAACCGTTCGGTATTATGGCAATCGGCCTTGGACTGCAATGATGTACTTAAACGATGTGGAAGAAGGTGGTGCTACTGGATTTCCTGAAATTGGACTTTCTGTTAAGCCAGAAGCGGGGAAATTAATCATTTGGGAAAATATCCGTAATCAAATCATACTCCCAGAATCTTCCCACGCGGGAGAACCTGTCATCAAAGGTGAAAAGTTTATTCTTACCAAATGGTTTAGGGAAAAAGAATGGTCTTACTCCTTGCCTAGAAAATAATTTGCTTTATAGATTTTAAACTTCCCCACCCCTTCTAAATTTTATATTACCTAAAGGTTTTCATAGGATTTATAAAATCAGTTGTGTTACTATTAAATCTTGTGATGCTATGTTTTCATTCCCGCCTATTTAAACTTATTCTTACTCTGCTTGTGAAAAAGGAAATTTCTAATGAAACTATTTACGAAAACGATTTTAGCTGGATGTCTAAGTTTCTTGACTTTCACTTCATCTACTAATCAAAGCAAAGCTGATGTCAAACTGCCACCCGTAATTAGCAAGGGAATGGTATTACAGCGAGATAAAGTTGTGCCTATTTGGGGTACCGCAGAGGTTGGCGAAAAGATAACAATCAAGTTCCGTGATCAAGAAAAAACCACCACTACTGATGCACAAAAAAAATGGAGCATTAACCTCGATAAGCTAAAAGCCGGTGGTCCTGATGTTCTTACTATCGTTGGTAAAAACACTTTAACCCTTGATAATGTTTTGGTTGGCGATGTCTGGGTTGGTTCGGGCCAATCCAATATGCAAGGTGGAGTAGCTGGTTATAGTAAGGGGGATTTAGTCCTTGCCAAGCTTGCTGCTGATTCTTACCCAAAAATTAGGCTCATTGGTAGTGGGCGAGCTGGTTGGGTTGAATCGAACCCTGCCAACAACAATGGTTTTTCCGCTTTACTTTTATCTTTTGGCGTTAGATTGAATCAGGAACTTGACATTCCCATCGGCCTTATCTTGGGCGCTGTTGGGGGCACACCCTCGGGTTATTGGCTTAATGATGAGATGCTTCGTAAGGATCAACCATGCCAAGATTTCATTAAAAAGTTTTCTAGTACTTACGACTTTGATGCCTTAAAGAAAAAATACGATGTTGATCTTGTGATTTGGGAAAAAGGCGTCAAGGTTCCGGATCCCGCCAAGAAACCCCAACCCCCTATTAAAGCTGGTGAATCTAAAGGTAAAATTGGTAACCTCTATGATGCGCATATAAAACCCTTTCAGCCCTTTGCTATTGCGGGCGTTCTTTGGGATCAGGGGGAATCGGGCACCGCAATCACCGGCCTAGATCAATACACGCTTATGGGCGCACTTATCAAAGGTTGGCGTCAGGCTTGGGGGCAAGGCGACTTCCCTTTTATCTACATTCAAAAAGCTAGTGGCGGTGGTTGTGCTTGGAATTATGATGATCCTATCAATTCTGCTTCTGAAAAGTTTTCCAAACTTCCTGCAACTGTTCCCCTTCTTTCCTCAAGTGTTTACCTCGATAACCATATTCGCATTATGAACTATCCAACTACTGGGATGGCTATTGCAAGTGATCTTGGGTCTGGGGTTCATCCTACTAATAAATCGGGCTATGGTACCCGGGCAAGTCAAGTGGCGTTGGGTATGGTGTACGGTAAAAAAATGGAGTTCTATGGCCCCACCTATAAATCTCATAAAGTCGAAGGGAATAAAGTTCGTGTCTCCTTTGATCATTTTGGCAAAGGTTTAGCTTTCAAAAATGGCGATGCTCTTCAAGGCTTTGCTATTGCAGCCGAGAATAAAAACTTTTTTTGGGCTGATGCAATCATCGATGGCAATGATGTTCTGCTTTCCAGTTCAAAAGTAACCCAACCTAGTGCTGTAAGATTTGCTTGGAGTCAGAACCATACTTGGGCTAATTTATTTAACAAAGATGGCTTACCTGCGATTCCCTTTCGTACTGATTCTTGGGAGAAATAACCCTTCCTATCCCTTCTGGGTAACACCGCGGCTTAATCCTTATAAAAACATAGGGGACAGTGATCGGTTCTGATTTTGTCTATGTAATTAAATCGATCGCTGTCGGTCGGTTTTTAATGGAGTTTTGTTTATTGGTACGAAGTCGTTGAACTAGGTGGTTGTTTTCATTATATATTTAATTTTTAGTTCAACTCTTATTCAAATTATGAAAAGATAGTAGTGCCATCTAATAAGACTTTCTCCCACCAAGGTGTTGATATGAAATTTCAAGAAGTTGCAAAAGATGTTTATCTCTTTCCCGATATTTGCAATGTTTATCTTGTTAAATCAGGGGAACTAGGCCTGCTTATTGATCTTGGCACTGGTGCTGTTCTTGATCATCTCAAAGAAATTGGTGTGTCTAAAGTCGAATGGGTTTTATTTACCCATCATCACCGAGAGCAATGTCAAGGTTACCCCAAGATTTTAAATACGGGAATAAAAGTAGCAGTGCCCGAAGTTGAAAAAGCTCTTTTTGAAACTCCCTTAAGCTTTAGAAAAATAGCACCAGCACTTGCTGATACATTCACTGTGCACGGTGCAAGTTTTGTTCGGCCTAGTATTACGCCCATTAAGGTAGATAAAACATTTCAAAAAATGGATGACTTTACTTGGCAAGGAATTGAATTCTGGTGTGTTGAAACTTCTGGTAATAGCCCGGGTTCGCTTTCTTACATCATCAAGAAAAACGATGATTGGCTCGCATTTTCTGGCGATGTTATGCTTAACGGTTCTAAATTGCATACTTGGTTTGATAGTGAATGGGATTACGGATTTAGTAAAGGGGTTTATGCCCTTTACAATTCTCTTGGCCAATTAGAAGGCTACCCACTTAAAAAAATGTTACCTTCGCACGGGCCAGTCATTGAAAATCCGGCAGTGCAATTGCTGACTCTTCGCAATACGCTGCGCGAATTTAATAAACTCTACCTGCGGGGTTGGGAAGTTTTTACCTTTGCTGGAGCTGATCAAGATAAAGTTTCAAAGCCAACCACGGTTCCACATATTTGGCAAGTTACGAAGCATCTGTTCAAATTTCGTGGCCCAGAATTTTGGCCCAACTTTCATATGATCCTTGCTGATAATGGCCATGTACTCGTCGTTGATTGTGGTCTTTTTAAAAAGGACTTTCTCGATAAATCTATTGCGTTGATGAAAGAAAGACTTGGGTTAAAACAAATTGATGCGGTTTTAGTTACTCATATGCATGGTGACCATTGTTTGGAAGCACCACACCTACGAGATAACCATGGCGCAAAGATTTGGACTATGAACCGTGTTGTTCCTATTGTTTCTCGACCCCTTCACTTCGATTACTGCGCCCAAGTGAACACCTATGGCAAAGGCATTGATTTTATCTCCTTTGATCGAATCTTTCAAGAAGGCGAGTCTTTTACTTGGGAAGGTTATAAATTGCAGGTCGATTGGATGCCAGGCCAGACTGAATTCTCCCTGTGCTTACACGGCATAATTGATGGTAAAAAAGTTGCTTTTACTGGCGATAATATCTTTGGCAGTTCTTCTGATCCTAGTCAAAATGGCCATGAAGCGGTGGTTAGTCGCAATAGCTGCATCCTTGAAGAAAGCTATATTTATGCTGCTAAATATCTGAAAAAATTAAACCCAGACCTTTTGCTGGGTGGTCATTCTTGGGTCATCGCAGATCCCGCTCCTTTAATCGACCGCTACCTTACTGATGCTCTTAAGCTTAAAGAATATTATGAAAAACTAAGTTATGATAAAGATTACCGCTGGATGTTTGATCCCTACTGGGCACGTATGGAACCCTATCGGGTAATACTTGGAAAAAATAATAAAGCAGAAGCTAGGCTTACACTTAGAAATTTTGAAAGTGGAGCTATTCCTATGGTAGTAGAAATTGTATTGCCTAGTGGGTTCAAGGCTGAACCTGCTATGGTTAGCACGATGGTTGCTGGTGAATCTACAACCTCGGTTCCTGTTCAGATTTCTTGTACGAAAGAAACTGCGAAGGGTTTGCACCTTGCGGCATTAGATATTATTCGAAATGGGAAAAGAGTAGGGCAGTTGTTTGATGTAGTCTTATGGGTGGGTTAAGGTTTTCTTAGGTCGAAGCAAGCCATTTCGTTATGATTTCTAAGGAAGGCAAAACCTCGAGCGAGTGTTGGGCAGTTCCAAGTTTTGTCGCCTGAAAGGGCTTTGAATTTGCCTAATTCTCGGAATTGGAGTGGGTTAGCCTCGACCATAACAAGGTTACCATTTTCTGCTTGAATGATTAATTTATTTCCTTGTCTTAGTAGTTGGCCCTGCCCATATCTATCCCCTTTCCATTTTCTTTTTCCATCGATAGGGTCAAGGCAAACAAGCATACCTTCATCAAGGCCGTAGATATAATTTTCATAAAGTACGGGACTGGTGAACCTGCATCGGAGGTTAAAGTTGTGCCAAAGTTCTTCCTGAGAAAAAGTATTATTATTTTTAGATAGTTTAAGCAATCCGCAACCAACGCCGTAGCTAGAAGAGATAAATAAGCGGTCGTTGCCAATGGGAATAGGTTGGGCGACATTAATACCTTGATTGGTGATCCAAGGCCTAGCCCAGAGTTTATATCCATTGAGGGGGTCATAGGCAGCGATTTCAGCCCCATCAAAAATGAGAAGCATTTCGGTATCAAGAAGATTAACAACCATAGGGGAGCAATAACCAGCTCGGTTGTTGCCTGTTTGCCAGCGTAGTTCACCGGTAGTTTTATCAAACGCCCGAATGGCACGGTTAAGTTGCTTGCCCGTTTGTTCGCCCGGATTGACAATTACAAGTCCTTTATAAATTAAAGGTGACCCACTCATTCCCCATTGAATATTTTTGTTGTCTTCGAGAAGTTCTTTCTCCCATTGGGGTTTTCCTGTTTTAGAGTCAAGGCAAGCAAAGTGGCCCGTGCCACCCATAGCGTAGATAAGATCGTTATCGAAAGTGGGCGAAGCCATAGGGCCTTCACCACCTAAAGGATCAAAATGCCTAGCGATCCAAGGGTGATTCCATAATTCAGTGCCCGTTGAAAAATCGTAAGCAGCGACAACTTCGGAACTACCGCGCTGTTCGATTGTGGCTGCGATATTTCCAGCTATAGAAAATGCGGCATAGCCTCCACCACAAGGTTGTGCTTTCCAAGGAGTTTTTGGTGGGTTTGCTTTCCAATCAGAGTTAAGCTCGGGGCCTTGAGCAACGGAATCTAGGTTGGAGTTTCGATACCGTGGGAAATCATCGGGGGAAATATCAGTAGTAATTTTAATGTTGTGAGAGATTTTTGAAGCAGCGCGGTGCTCGATAATTTTTTGGTCTCTTCCTTTTTCCCAGCGCCAAACGATTTTTGGTTCTACATCGCCATTAAAATCAATGTGGTCAATCGCCGCAAAAGTAGGGCCAGCAATAAGTACAACCACAGCAATTTTTCTAGCCCAAGAGAATTTTGAAAGGAATAGCCACCAAGTGGCAGAAAAGATGAAAGCAAGTAATTCACCAGTCATTATGACAAAAGATTTAACAAAAGGAGGGTATTCCTCGGGAAAAAATTTGGTGGATATTATTGCAATTAGAAGAATTCCTAATGCAAGCATTGGCATATAAAGATGCCGATTTATTTTTGCTGAATTAGTTGTAAGGTTATTTTCAATCATATTTATTTGCCTAAGAAAAAAGATTCTTATCGAGTTAAAAGTAATTCTGGAATTAAAGGTAACGGTGGTTCAAAGCTGAGTTCTACCTTTTTACCAAGGTTCAAAACTTCATTTCCTAACAATAAATTTGCAGGCGTTTTCATTACAGTCCAGCCAAAGGGTTCTAGTAAAGGCTTTTCCCATAGAAGAAAATAGTTTTCAATTAGGGATAACTCAGCGCGCACCTTCTGGTGTAATTTATAGGTTGTATTAAGGTTTAATATACAGGAAAACTGCAAAGGATTATCTTTCTCTGGCAATAATGGCGCATTAAATTCTGTGTTTGTCCCATTGTTATTTGCAAAGGAAATTTTTAAGACAGGAGAATCGGGAAGTAATGCAAAGATTTTCTCATCGATTTTAAGTGTTATTTTATTGGTTTTTATTAAATGAATATCTTGTTTAAGAAATGTAATCAGATCGTTAAGTGGGTCGGGGCTAAATCCCGAGGAATAAAATTCCAAAGGGATGAGAAATTTAGAAATGCGAATTATCTTTGGGTTAGTAAGAAGTTTATTGCAAGAAATCTGCCAAGTTTTTTGATCTCCAAGAATTTCATAAATTAGCGGCCTACATAAATCATAAATCTTTTGCTTCAGTGTTTTTGCAAGTGATTCAATAATATCTTTTTGCAAAGGCGTAAGTTGTTTTTGAAGGTTACGCCAATCAGGGGAATTCTTTTCGAGTGTTTCAAATGCTAATTTTGCGTCATCAGTTTCAAAAAAATAATCTTGAAGTGAACTATTTCGAGGTGGAGAAAGGAATTGAATAGAAGATTTTAGGTGACGGATTTTTTCGGTATTGCGGTAGTTTGCCAAGCGCATTTCCAAAACTTCTGCAAGGTTCGTTCCTAAAGCCATAGATTTTAAATCAGGCCAACTTTCCTCGATATAGATATTCGCCTGCACCAGCCAAGGCACGGGGTCGAAGTCCTTTGGTGATTGATCTGTTGAGAAGAGTTCTAATTGAACATAGGTTTCATAGCGTTTTTGAAAACTCATTTTAAAATCGATTACTTCGTTATAAAGCTGAGTGTTTTGAATTTCGTTATTGCTTAGGAAAAACCAAGCTTCGGTACTTTCCCATTTTTTAGGAAAAAGAGTTTTTAATTGAGTAATACTTTTAAGGTTGGCTTGAATCTCATTAAAAGATTTTAACCCAGATAAAGGAGGAAGTTGCAAAAGTTCTTGAGTTAATAGAAGGTACTTTTGGCATTCATTTTTCCGTGAAATTAAGAAGGTAGATAGATCGTAAGGTAGAAAGAAAAAATCAGGTGATGAGGTAAATTTTTCTAGCAAAATTAATCGGTCTTTAATACTAGAAATAGGTCCACTTAATCGCAGTGAAATTTCTGCAGAGTCATTATTTTTAAAACTTTCAACTTGAAATTCAAAAGCACCAATCGGAATGAAAAGCTTAGCAGCTCGAAGGCTGAAATAAAGAATGGTGGCTAACATAAAAAAAGTAGCCCAAGATAAGTGTGTAGCAGTGGTTACTTTTTTTAGGTGATAAGCCTCGGCTTTTTCTAGGCAGGTTTCAGCATCGATAAAGCTGTGTATTTCCAATGAGCCTGGGCCAATATTTTGTGAGATAATTACTTCGCTAATCCTGTTGATCGAAAAGACTGGGAAATGTGCAGGGAGTAGTTTTTTGCCTAACTGGTTGCGTAGTTCTTTAAGATAATTTAGGTCGATGGAGTTTGTAAATAGAAAGGCATCTGGTTTTTTTTGCAGCAACTTTATGATTTCTGCAAAAATTGGTTGCACATTCATTATTCGAATTTGTTTGTTAGAAAATCCGGTACTTAAATTTTCAGGCACCCTTTCTCCCGAGTGCAAAATTACTATCAGCGGTGCATTAATAGCCAGTTTAGTCATTAGAGTTTTAACTACCTTGGAAGAAATTCAACAGCAACTTTATTTGTCTCCGCCCAGGTGCGAACCAATCTTACTCGGTTGGTATCTCGGTCGGGGTCATCTACTCCAATGATAATTTCTATGCGTTCTAAAATGTTGGGTGTTTTGGAAAGTTCTTGCATATGCGCATATAAGCTTTCGATATCAAGCAGTTCGTTGGGTTTATCAGAGATGAGATAATGTTTTTTAGAACTATAGGATTCTTTCATTAAGGATTTAGCCGATGTATCCGTAAGGACTTGCATCTTGAGGATAACTGATTTGTTAATTTGTTTTGGTTGATTAGTAAGTTCGTTTGTGGCATCAACTGTGGAAGGCTTGTTGAGGTTAGAGCCAAGATTAGGCCCGCCTGGTCCGCCGATACCATTGCCCCCACTTCCGAAGATTAATAAGGCGGCAAGCCATCCACCTGCAGTACCACCTAATAGTTGAACGATTCTCTGAGCCCAAAGGGGCAGGGGTTTCTTGGTAAATTTAGAAAGAAGAAATCCAGAAATAAAAAGTAGGATAAAAGAACCAAGTGCGACTGAACCTAAAAGGGCAAGAGGTCGTTCTGGATGTCGTAAGCAATCGATCAAGATGTTAGGGGGAATAAGGTCATTCATATTAATTACCTATTTTGATGCCTGGGATATCAAAAGACCAAACGATGCCATTGACCCAATTTTCGTAAGATTCTCTTTGGCCGCGAGTAGGATGACTGCTGTTAGTATCTCTGGGGAAAAGGATGAGATAAAAGATTTCTTTGCCTAGGGAAGATAACCTATCTTGGTTGATAAGGGTCTGAACCGCATCTTTATTTTTGAGAATAGTTTTATCAGGGTTACGGTGAAAGAGTTCGCCAGATTCGGAATCGATTTCGAGAACTCTGGTAAAGAATTTTCCTTTATAGTTTTGGGTTCGATCAGCTCTTAGTTTTTCAATTTCACTAAGAAGTTGTGTTGAAGAATCAGAGTCTTGTTGTTTTTGAAGAAGTTCTGATTTTTGCTTAGAGAGAGGATCTGGAGAATCGCTTTGACCAACAATAGGCAGAAAAAGGAATACGCAAAATAGTAAGACTAGTACATCAATGAGAGGGATAAAAAAATGGGTGATACTGCGTTTTGGAAGATTAATCATGGGGGAGAGATCCCTTTGTTTTCCAAGGTTCCGCCTACTAACAAAAGAATAAGATCTCTGCCTACAAGAACAATCCAAGCGGGTAGAATGTTGATGAGTGCCATAAAGATACCGCTGCCCGTAGCGGTGATTGCGGGTCCATAAAGTTGTATGATTTTTTCAGGTGCAACCGGACCGTGAATGGAACTGAAAGTTTGAAGGATGGCAGCAACCGTACCTAATAACCCAAGTAGGGGGAACCATTCAGCTGCTTGAGAAAGGTGACTGATCCAGTTATCAGCTCCTTCGTGGAAAGATGTTTCTTTCCAGATAAGGGCTCGCCAAGCAAATAAAGTTTGCAAGGTAAAAAGAAAACAACCAAGAGAAAGGATTAATTGATCTAGCCTTGTAATGCGCTCGAAGTAGAACTCCGTTGCTGTAGTGGGAAGAGCTGTAGCGATTGCAATACTTGCAGCAGCAGGAAGAAATGCCAGCAGAAAGGGAAGACACCATACTGCTAGAAATCTTCTTATCATAATAATGCCTCTTATTTCAATGCAGTTTTATTGGCTAAATATTCGGGAAGCGCCTGCGGGTTCCCTTCTCGGTCGATGCACGCAAGCGTGGAAGAGCCCTCGGCTGCAAGCATTCCTAAACAGTAAAGTTCGTAGCGGTGTTCGATGCGAACGCCTGTGGTTCTTTCAATAATGGTTCTAAGGATTAGGGTATCATCGTAGCGAACTGGCCTTTTGTACTTCACTTCGATTCGTGCAAGGACCAGAAGGTAGCCCTCATCTTCAACATCTTTATAAGTGCGACCCATAGAGCGAAGCAGTTCAATGCGGCCTTGTTCGAAATAAACAAGATAGTTGGCGTGATGAAGTAAACCCATCCGATCGGTTTCGGCATACCTAACGCGAATTTCGATATCACCAAAAACAGTACCTTCCGTTGGAACCAGAAGATTCTTGGTCATTGAATTCTACCCATTCGAGAATAGGGCCAGTAAATAACAACTGCCCTACCCATCATAAGGTTAGATGGAACTAACCCCCAAGATCGACCATCTGAACTTTGCGGACTGTTATCCCCTAGGCAAAGATAATGCCCTGGTTGCACATAAAGAGTTTTTACCGGAGGGTTGGCAAGGGCCTTCCATCCGTCTGGGATATCCATACCGGGCCTTCTTACGGTTGGTTCGGTCCAATCATTTACAGAGACATCTGGGGTACTAGGATTGATCCGAGCGGTATAATAAGTATCTCTAAAAAGCTTAAGTTTTTTAACGGTAAGGGTGGTTCCTTTGGCGCCAATGCTTGCTGGTTCTAGGTCGTTATCGACATTAGGTCCAAGAACTTTGCTGGGTTTATATTTAACCCCATCGCCAAAGATAAGTTTATTGTTCTGCCAAACTATTAATCTGCAATCGACATTAGAAAAGCGTAGGTTATGAGATCCAGATTTTAGAGGGAAGTTATCAGTCTGGGCAAGTAAAGATTCAGCTTTAGTGTTATTGATTCTAAAAAGTGAACACGAGCCATTTTCTAAGTTCCAAACAGCGCGGAAACGATCTTCACCCTTCGAAAGTTCAAGGGTAAATTCGCCTGCTTGCTTTTGAATATTGAAGTTTCCTTCTAGCGTAAGATCGCTAACCCAGTTATCACCATAGCCAGGTCGGTGTGGATCAAAGTAAGCGGTGTTGTAACCCATCAGATCGGTGATGAGTTGCCTCCTGCCATCATTGTTACGGATGAGGTGGTTGTACCGAAGCCAAGTGGTATTTTTTTCAGAATCGGAATCACACTGATAAGTAGCAGTGTTAGTTTCGGACCAAGCAGGTTTGAGGGATTGCCAGCGTTTAAGGTTTGGGAGATCTAGAGGGCGTTTTTCATCATCGTTGACAAGACGGGCCATCGAAAGAACCGCAGAGGGTTTTTTACGAATGATTTCAAATTTATCGCTATCAACGAAGGTGTCTCGTGCCTCGTTTTCATGCATATATTCCCACATCCAAAGGTCGGAGGGGTGGCGGGGATTTGAAATTGGTGGCGGAGTGGTATCGGGGGGAAGGCGGTAAAGCTTCCCTGCCCGAATGCCAATAGTTTCTCCAGGCAAACCAATCAACCTTTTGATGTAATTCATAGGAACATGGTTGCGCTGAGGTCCCGAAACAGGAAAGCGTGGCGAGCCAAAGTTGAATTCATTTGGATTGCTATTTCCAGGATATTTAAACACGACAACATCAAGCCTTTCAGGGCCCTTTCCAGGAAGGTCGTATAAATATTTTGCAACAAGTACACGGTCACCAGTACTACTACCCGGGTCAACTACAACACCAACTTCATCCGGAAAGGTTGGTTCACCTGATTTAACCAGTTTGATATTCTGTAAGCAATTGGGGCAGGTAGCGGAGGAAACCGCAAAGACCCCAGCGCCTGGCATTTGTTCGACTTCACTCGAGCAATTGACCGGAAACTGATGCTTACAAGAAGAACAGACGATTTGCTTCTGGTAGCCATATAGGGTTTCCGCCATCGAGCCTGTGGGGATGACAAAGGCTTCAGCGATAAAGGATTTAAGGACGAGAACAAGAACGACAACAAAAACGATAGTTTCGAGCATTTCCCTAAAGTTATCGACCTTAGGGGGTAATTGTTTAAAAGGAATAGGTTTCGCAGGTGGTAAAGCAGCAGGTAGATTTAACGCTGAAATTAAAGTAACAGGGGGTTCTATTATGTGATAAGTGGGATCACCAATAGGGCTTGAATTTTCGGGAGGAGGCACTTCTTGCTTATTCGCTGCCGCTTGATTTTCAGAGTCTGCCATAATGTACCTTAAGTTTAATCGTCAGATTCAAGAACCGCTAAGAAAGCTTCCTGAGGAAGTTCGACTTGACCCACTTGCTTCATACGCTTTTTGCCTTCGGCTTGCTTAGCCCAAAGTTTGCGCTTACGGGTGATGTCGCCCCCGTAGCACTTAGCGGTAACATCTTTCTTCAAAGCAGCAATGCTTTCGCGAGCGATAATTCTACTGCCAACCGCGGCCTGAAGCACAACCTCGAACATATGCCTATCGATTTCTTCACGCAATTTTTTGAGAAGTTTTCTACCCCGCCTATCTGCAGTAGAGCGATGAACAATGGTTGAAAGTGCATCGACTAAATTGTGGTGAACCAAGACATCCAATTTGACAAGGTCGGCAGCCCGGAAAGCAAGAAATTCGTAATCCATTGTGCCGTAACCATGCGTTACCGATTTAAGCTTGTCATAAAGATCGTAGATAACTTCAGCAAGAGGCATTTCATAAACAAGGATGGCACGGGCCGTGCTAAGGTATTCGGTACGAACATAGATACCGCGACGATCCGTGCACATTTGCATAAGGTCGCCGATGTTAGGTGTAGGAATAAGGAAACTGATTTTGACGAAAGGTTCGCGGAACTCTTCGATTTGCCCTACATCAGGAACTTTCTGAGGATTATCGATAAGGATGACTTCCCCATTGCGGGTCAGAATTTCATAAGTGACATTAGGTGCAGTTTGAACCAGATCAATTTGGCTTTCGCGCTCTAACCTTTGCTGGATGATTTCACGATGAAGCATCCCGAGGAAACCACACCTAAACCCGAACCCAAGCCCCTCACTAACTTCGGGTAGGAAAGAAAAGCTAGCATCATTCAGGCGCAATTTTCCAAGGGCTTCTCGTAGATCTTCGAAGTCCTTATTATTCGTCGGGAAAAGTCCGCTAAAAACCATAGGTTTTGGTTCTTTATAGCCTGGAAGAGAATTGGCTGTAGGCCTCGATGCTTCCGTTACCGTATCGCCAATATGTACATTATCCAGCTTTCTGACTTGTGCCATAAAGAAACCAACTTGGCCGGGCCCGAGGGTGTCGCAAGGGGTTGGCGAGGGTCGGAATTGGCCAATTTCACAAACCTCATGCTCGGTTTTACCGCGCATAAATTTAATCTTTTGACCTTTACGCAAAGTTCCTTCCATTACCCGAATGTAAATAACTACGCCTTTATAAGTGTCGAAATGACTGTTATAAATTAAAGCTTTAAGGGAATCGGTGGGTAGGCCCTTGGGCGCAGGTATGCGGTCTACAATAGCACGCATTACTTCATCCATTCCCAAACCAGTTTTCGCACTTACCTTAAGAACCTCTTCGGGTTGAATACCCAAGACAGATTCCATTTCAGCCATCACCTCGACTGGTCGGGCAATAGGTAGGTCTATTTTGTTAAGCACGGGGACAATGGTCAGATTGTTTTCTATAGCAAGATAAGCATTAGCAACTGTCTGTGCCTGAACCCCCTGAAAGGCATCGACCAGAAGAATAGCCCCTTCGCAAGCAGCAAGGCTTCGGGAAACCTCATAGGTGAAGTCTACATGGCCTGGGGTATCGATGAGGTTTAGCTCATAGGTTTCACCATCGAGGTCATAGTAGAGGGTAACGGGGTGCATCTGAATAGTGATGCCTCGCTCACGCTCGAGATCCATATCGTCAAGGACTTGGTTGCGAAATTCCCTTTGCGTGATAGCTCCTGTTTTAAGAAGGAACTGATCAGCAAGAGTACTTTTGCCATGATCAATGTGTGCAACGATAGAAAAATTGCGAATTTTGCTCGCGTCCGTCATTTGGAAAACTTTCGCTTAACAGTTCAAGGAACAAAGACTATAATAGTGTAACAGGAAAATGGATTTGTATTCAACCCAAAGTCCAACCTAGTAATGATTTTACAATAAGTAGCCAAGTTGGCCAAACAGGAGAACAGAAATGCTGCGTTTTTTAGGTTTATTTACAGCGGTAGTGTTATTAACAACCCCTATTTTTGCAGAAAAAGGAGATTTACCCGTGTCTACACCTCTTAGTTATAAAACCAAGACTTTAGATGGAAAAGAGTTGGATTTGACAAGCTACAAGGGCAAAGTTGTACTTGTGATTAATGTTGCAAGCCAGTGTGGCTATACCTCCCAGTATAAAGGTATGCAGGAACTTTACGAAAAATTCTCAAAAGCTGGGCTTGTTGTTTTAGGTGTGCCTTCTAACGAATTCGGCGGCCAAGAACCCGGTAGCAACGAAGAAATTGCAAAGTTCTGTAAAACCAACTATGGCGTTACCTTTCCCGTCTTAGAAAAGCAAATGGTGAAAGGTGCTAATGCCTCGCCCCTTTATAAGTTTCTTACCTCTAAGGAAACCAACACTAAATCCTCAGGTGATGTTAAATGGAACTTCACCAAGTTTCTTTTAGGAAAAGAAGGCGAAATTCTTGGTAGGTTCGAATCAGGCGTTGATCTTGATGACGCTCAATTAACAGGCGCTATCGAAACCGCCCTTAAGAAGTAAAAGAAAGTTATTAGAATAGGGATAACACTGATTCAATCAGTGATATTCCTATTTTTTTATAATATTGTTTCGTGTTTGTAATAATGTGTCTATCGAAAAAATCGCCAGCGCTACCCAAATGAGTATAAAACTTGCTTGTTTTTCAGAAGAGAAAGATTCGTTGAATAAATAAATTCCTAGGATTATCTGAATACTGGGAGAAAAATATTGCATAAACCCCATTATCGATAATGGAACTAGTCTTGCTGCCTTGCCAAAACAATAAAGCGGTATTACCGTGACTAATCCACTTAGCATTAGACTGCCATTCATTTGCCAAGAATGGCCAAAATCGTTGCTTCCTTCCCACCACCAGAAAAATAAGGCCCCAATTGCAACAGGCAGAAGGTAGAGAGTTTCAATCAAAAGGCCAACACTGGCATCAACTGGGATTAATTTTCTGGAAATTCCATAAAAGCAAAAGGAAAAAGCAACACCTAGTGAAATCCAAGGTAGGTTTCCTTCTAAATAAATTCTTAGAATAATTGCTAAGGTTGCGATGGTTAAAGCAAGCCATTGAAATGACCTTAGCTTTTCTTTGAACAAAACCATACCAAAAAGAATGCTCAATAAAGGTAGACAAAAATAACCCAGACTCGCCTGCAGAATTTGCGAGGTCGTGACCGCATAAATGTAGACACCCCAGTTGATCCCCACTAAGATCGAACTTGCACATAAACCTAATAAGGTCGAGGGAGTTTTTAAAACCTCTAAGACTTGGTCCCATTTTTTTTGAAAGTGAACCACCAATCCCATCACCACCGCTGCCCATAAAACGCGATGGCTAAGAATTTCTAACGGGTCGACATTGCGAACCAGCCAAACATAAAGGGGCATAGATCCCCAAAATCCGTAGGCAATGATGGCCCAGATCAGCCCACTTTTTAGCTCAGACTTCCCTTTTTCCGATTCTGACATTTTTATTCGGTTCCAAGTATTCAAATAGACTTTCTATCAGGTATGCTAATCTTTTTCCAATCAGCTTTAGCAAAAGGATTTCTTATGGAACCTACTAACCCCGCAGCGTGGCTAAAAGAAAAAATTTATGGCTACTGGTTGTCTCAGGCACTTTATTGCGCTGCTTCCTTAAACCTTGCAGATATTATCCACCAAGATGGCCCCCAGAATTTTCCCGACCTTGCTAAGAAATCTAATTCTCACCCCCGTTCCCTCTACAGGCTTCTTCGCCTTCTTGCTTCCGAAAATGTGTTTAAAGAAAACTCTTCAGGCGCTTTTGAACTCACTCCTCTTGCAAGTCTTCTTCGATCTGATGTTCCAGGAAGTCAATATGCCATGGCTATTATGTCGGGCTCGGAACATTACCTCGCTTCTTCCAGAATGATTGATAATGTTCGTACCGGAAAATGCGCCTTCGAACTTCAGCACGGCAAACCGATTTTCGAATTCCTTAAAGATCATCCCGCATCTGCTCGCGTATTTGATAATGCTATGGAAAGCATTCATGGCTCCGAAACTTCTCAGATTCTTCAGTCCTATGACTTTTCCCAATTCAATTCCCTTGCGGATATCGGGGGAGGCAATGGCAGTATGCTTCTTAGTGTTTTAGAAAAAATCCCTCAACTTAAAGCAATTTTGTTTGACCTCGAGCACGTCATCAAAGCAACCGAATTAGTTGTCAATAAACAAGGTGTTAGTAATCGTTGCAATCTTGTTGCAGGCGATTTCTTTGAAGCTATTAATGTTGTTGCGGGTGCCTATATACTTAGGCATATCATCCATGATTGGGATGACGAAAAGTCTATTCTGATTTTAAATAACATTAGAAAAGTAATTCCAAAGGGCGGAAGGGTTTTGGTGGTCGAGGCGGTTCTGCCTGAAGGCAATACACCGCACCCTGGTAAGATGTTTGATTGGATCATGATGGCAATTCCGGGCGGACTTGAAAGAACCTTTGCTGAATACCAAGAGCTGTTTTTGAAAAGTGGCTTTCAGATTCAGAGGGTGATTGCAACCGCAGGTCTTAATTCCATCCTTGAGGCTGTGCCTATTTAAATCACCGCTGCAAATTAAACGAGATGGTAATAGCCCACTTGGATTACGGCCAATGAGACTTCTTTTCTCCGTGGGTCTAACCCCTTTTATTTTCCCCAATGCGCGGCAACAGCCTCATGCGGGCAATGCGCCTGCCCTGATTAACTCCTTCGCCAAATCTAACGCCTGGTCCGATGTTTCCAACAGAGTCATGGTTTTCAACACATCAAGACGCTCCTGCCGTTGGTTCGGCTTTTTATTCCTGAATGTCCTCTGTTCCGGCTCGAAAATCTACGCTGGCTCCTTTGATTTTCCTTTGACAAACAATCGGATGTTCTCCATCTCAACCCATAATCCTCTCTCGATGTCGAGGACACCACTGTGAAGCAATTGCTCGGCACTCTTCACGACTGACCAAGCAAAACCGCCTTGTGTTTCCCATTTGACCTTGAATGTGACTGCTGACTCATGCTTTCGCTTGGCATACCTGATGTCGAATATCTGACATTCAAAGCCTCCGCGGATGAGGCGAGGATACTGCCTGAGCAGCGCTATAAGTTCTCGATGAGAAGAAAAGCGAGCACTAATAAAGCTTTGATAGACCTCCGGCTTTTCTTCAAATCGCTGTAATTCAAATCGAGCACGCCCTACACGCTGGCGAAGTTCTTCTTGCCTCTTGGCGAGTCTCTCGTACTCTGCTGCTCCATCATCGGTTCGTTCTCCATGCACAAATGCATGGCAGTACTCACAGAGTCCTTGCAAGTCCGCCAATTCTTCGTTGAAGATGCGAGCATAAGTGAGATGATGGACCTCTGCTACCTGAAACTTGCCACAGCGTTCACAAGTGTTGTTGCACCTTTGAATGACTTGCTGTCGCCGCACGAGCCATTCCTTGCTCTTCAAGTAGGTGAGGTATCGTTCATTTGTAGTGTAGTACCAGTGAGAGCGCATATCACACCAACTCAAGAATTACTGCTGGCCTCTTTGCTGACGCCATTGCTCTACGGTGGCTTTACACTTCGGACACAGTCGAATCAGCCTCGCCCCATCGAAGGACCAGACCGTTGTCCCACCCGGGGGATTGAGTTCTTTCCAGCAGAGATTACAGATCGCCCCGATCCGGATATCCTTGTCGATTTCATTGACCGCTTGTGCGCCTGTGAAGGCGATTGAATAGTCGGGTGAAAGTCCCGATCGGGGAAATCGTTACATCCCTGTAGTCGATGGTAACTGCGTTTTCAAGAGAAAGGGTGGAGAGCAACCGTAGACGAAAGAACAGCCCGTAATACAAATGAACTCGATTCAGCCAAGCCTGTCGGGGAGCGGGTTAGCAACTGGCGAACCCCTGACCACACACTAAGTCCCAGACGAGGCCTAACTCCGGGCGGCGGAAATACACCGCAGGACTGTGTGGCGGCGACGACGGTGATGAAAACCGTAACGTGTTAAACCGAGCATCGCGAAATGGCAGTAAGGTGGTTGGAGGCGGGATGTTCAGAAGTTCAATCGAGATAAGCAGGGAGACCTCAGCAGTGCCGCAGACCTGTGATGCGCTCAGCTGAGGAGTCAGAGCCTTCATAGTAGTGTTGACCGGCGGGAACCAAACCCGTCGCGAGCGAAGGGAGGCAGGGAAGTAGATTCGGAAGGACCAGAGGTATGACAAGTAAAGCGAAAGCTCCTTTACCAGAACGAGTGCCGTTTTCGGCTACACCGCCTGGAGAGACACCGGCCATCCGCCGGTGGGTTCAGCTTATTGTCTGGACGGACCGAATGTTGACGACACTTTTGGAAAACAAAGTGAAAGGGGGCAAATGGCACGCATTGATTGACAAAGTTTACGCTGAGCTGAATCTTCTCACGGCCGCCCGCAAGGTGACCGCGAAGAAGAAAGCAGCCGGAGTCGATGGGCAAAGCTGCGAATCGTTCGAAGAACATCTGCTCGTGGAAACACGACAGCTCGCCGAACAAATCAAAGACCAAACCTATCGACCGAGTGCGGTTCGTCGGGTTCATATTCCCAAACCGGGAAGACCGAACGAGACACGCCCACTCGGCATTCCAACGGTCCGCGATCGAGTCGTCCAACGGGCGATTGTCAATGTGATCGAGCCAATTCTGGATCACCAGTTTCATGAGCGAAGCTTCGGCTTTCGTCATAAACGAGGTGCTCACGATGCGTTACGCATCGTCGAGCAGAAGCTCCAGGAAGGCTATGTTTACATTGTGGATGCGGACTTGAAAGGTTACTTCGATACGATTCCGAAAGACCGCTTGCTGGCGTTAGTCAAAGAGCATATTTCGGACTCACGGATGCTGAAGCTGATCAAGTTGTTTCTCGATCAGAGCATCATGGAAGAACTCCGCGAATGGAAACCGATCAATGGTGTTCCACAAGGGGCCGTTCTTTCACCGGTGCTGTCGAATCTGTACCTCAATCCGCTGGATCATAAGATGGCCAACAACGGTTTCGAGATGGTTCGTTACGCGGACGACTTTGTCGTTCTGTGTCGCAGCCAGTCCGAGGCCGAATCGGCTCTGCAAATGATCACCGCGTGGGTGGAGGCGGCAGGTCTGACACTGCATCCGACGAAGACGAAGATCGTTGACAGTCGCGTCGAGAGCTTCGCATTTTTGGGCTATTCGTTTCGCGAGGATAAGATCTATCCTCGCTGCGAGAGTCTTGCGAAGATGAAGGCGCGCATCAAAGAACTGACGCCTCGCAAGAGGACCGGTTCGATCCAGGCGATTGCGACCGAACTCAACAGCGTATTGCGTGGTTGGTTCGGTTACTTTCGCCACTGTCGCTGGACGATCTTCAAAGACTTGGATGCGAAGATCCGCAGTCGCCTTCGGCGATTGCTTCTTAAACGTCACAAGAACAACCCGCAGCGTTTACCTCGCAATCACCGCTGGCCGAATGACTTCTTTACGAATGCGGGCCTGTATAGTCTGTGCGAAGCCCATTTTCGGTTCGATCAATCCGTTGCAGGCAACTACTGACTGGAAAGCCGTATGCGGGAAAACCGCCCGTACGGTTTGGAGGGAGGGGAGTCCGAGATCAACCGGATTTCCCTACCCCTATCTTCCTCCTCATGCAAACGGTCAAGGCAGTCCCTGCAGATTACGAACTCCGACTCGACTGGTTGGCCCAACGACGCAAGTTCATCGGGCAACCGGAAACGACCGATAGTTAGTGGCGGTTCCGCTGGCTTCCCGCATTCAGAACAATCCCGCGACCGCATGATGCACCTCCTACGCCTCTGCTCGCGCCGCCGAACAATGATTGGATGGAATTAATTCCATCTAACTCGGCTTTTCATTCTTACTAATCCAGATTCTATCCAATCAGGAACAGCATGTCGCCGGAACGGAAGAGATTCCGCCTCTCTTCACACTGTAGTATTTTTACCGCGGCGCAATTGCAAAGAAAAATTAAATGGATTCACCGAAAAACACTTCCCCTCATCCCGAGTGCAGAGAGGGGAGTAAGTCGCCGAAATTGCTCGATGCGAGTTCCGCTGCGGTCAGGTGCAGCGCCTGGTTCGGCATCTGGGCGCTCAGAACCACTGGGCCTTCATGGCGGCCAGAAACTCGGGCGTGACCGGGTAGCCGGACTCCGAACCGATCACCGAGTCAATGCCGCATCGTGGGCACAGTGCGGTCTGGCCGACGCCCTTCCATGCGTCTGTCCAGTCCGCAACTTCGGCCACCGGGAAGACGGCACAGCAGTAGAAGCAGCCACACCGCTCACTGGCCAGAACCTCGTCGCGGTGGCGGATCGAGTGCCGGTGCGCTTGCGTGATGTTAGACATCGCCTTCTCCTCTTGCCTAATAGGTATTCGTTTGCGCAAAATAGCTCGGTCAACATTGCGCCCTGCGCAAACTATCTCCTGCTACAACGAGTCGCGGAAATGGGGCATAATGTCTTCTGCAATCATTTACGATGGAAAATGGCCTGTCAAGAAAAAAGAGAAAAAGAGGGCCCTATCAATGGCGATTGCATCCCTACGCTATAAAGCTATTAGCGGTGTGGTAGCAACCGCTTATATCTTTTCTTATTCTGTTTCAAAGTAAGCTATAAATAGTATATTATTAGTTTAAACATAAAGGTATTTAAGTATTTCAGAGGTGGCATAAAAGAGGGCCCACACCGAGAAACGGTGCGAGCCCTTTTTGTTACTGGAGAGTATGACTAAAGAGCAGCTAAAATGGCTTCTGTAATTTCCTTAGTCGAGCTTTTGCCGCCAAGGTCGGGCGTTCTGGGAGCGCCAGCTTTCAAGACCTTTGCAACCGCTTGATTCACATTCAACGAAGCTTCATGCAAACCAAGATGTTCAAGCATAAGTGCGCCAGATAAAACAGCTGCCATCGGGTTTGCCATTCCTTTACCAGCGATGTCGGGGGCAGAGCCGTGGACTGGCTCAAACATACTGGGGAACTTTCTCTCTGGGTTGATGTTAGCACTAGAGGCTAAGCCAATGGTGCCTGTGACAATGGCGGCAAGGTCGGTAAGAATATCGCCAAACAAATTGCTAGCAACCATAACATCGAAATGCTCGGGTTTGCGAACCAGATCCATAGCAGCAGCATCGACAAGTAGGAAGGAAGAATGAACATCCTTATATTCGGATGCAACTTGGTTAAAACACTCATCCCATAAAACCATACCAAAAGTCTGAGCATTGGACTTAGTGATGGAAGTTACTTTTTTGCGGGGGCGTTTTCTTGCAGCTTCAAAGGCGGCACGAATGATGCGATCGCAACCCCTTCGGGTGAAGGTGTTGGTTTGAATTGCAATTTCTTGGGGGAAGCCAGTGTAAAGCCTACCACCAATGGGGGCATATTCACCCTCGGTATTTTCGCGGAAGAAAAGAATATCGATAGAACCCGGGGCCTTATCTCGAAGGGGCGAATCAACCCCTTCGTAAAGGTAGGATGGCCTGAGATTCACATATTGATCAAACATCCTGCGCATAGGAAGTAGTAAGCCGTGTACGGGGATGTGATCAGAAACAGTGGGGTGGCCCACTGCGCCTAGGAAGATGGCATCGTGTTTTTTAAGAAGATCCCACCCATCTTCGGGAACCATTACCCCAGTCTTTTCATAATTAATCGCAGACCAAGGCAACTTGTTCCAAGTTAAAGAGGCGTTGGCCTTTGCGGAAACAACCTCCAAAACCCTAACTGCTTGGTCGATAACTTCGGGGCCGATACCATCTCCACCAATAACTGCGATTTTGAAATTTGGCATTGTTTGAATTCCTAGAGGTTGTTATGAGAACCAACAATATATAAAGATAGTGAAAAAAAGGTGTTAAAACAGGCAAAAAATAGGTTTGGAGTCGGGGTAAGATTAGAAGGAGTCGTCCATGAAGAATTTAGAAAAAGTGCAATGGTTTGGAATAGACTATAAAAGCTTACTAAAGCTAGGGTTTGGAGCGTTATTGATAGTAGGTTCTGGTTGTCAAAATACGGGTGGAGGTGGCTCTGGGGTGGATAAATTTTTTGGCCCACTGCCCGGAAATAATTCTGGAACAACCCCGCCTAATGCGGTTACCCCGCAACCTTCCTTTTTGAATTTTGGTGGCTCAGGCGCAGGAGATAAAGACCCTCTTCTAGGAGGAGGCGTACCAATTAGTCGGCTCCCAGTTCAAAATGGGCAAAATACAGCGATTGCGGGAAATATGCCCCCCCCTAACACCAATGGTGTTCCTAATTTACCTGCTCCTTACTCTTCTACTAGCCCGGCTGCACTTGCCACTGGCAATTTCTCTACCCTTGACCCTACCAGAACCAATGTAACCCCAGTAAATGCAACCGCTATTGCAGGAATTGGAACTGCTGCAAATTCTCAATTCGGCTCTCCCGAAGAATTTCGCTCCTTGATGCAACAATTATCGAGTCGAGGTATGACTTGGCAGAGGCTCGATCATTCCATTGAAACTGGGGATTGGAAGTTTTATTGCGCAATTAAGGATCCTACGCAGGCGGGTGCAACTCGCAATTATGAAACAGCGGCCAAGACCGATGTTGCTGCTCTTAAAGCTGTGCTTGCAGAAATCAATAAAACGATGCCAATTAAATAGGTTGGGTAAAACAAACTAGGCAAGAATCAAACTTCCCCTTCAAACCGTTGCAATCTGGGCTAAATGTTCCTAATATGTTGCAATGGTTCAAACTTGCTCACGCTGTTCGCGGATAAACCCTAAAGAGGCATCTTTTTGCTATTTTGATGGCATAGGACTTGGAGGCCGGTCTCACGCCCAGGCTGGTGTGCAATTAAATTTCCCAAAACCACTTTGCTATGCTTCTGGAAAGACTTGCAATAATTTTGATGAGTTAGCAAGTACCATGCTGGCGGAATGGCCCAGTTCGCTTGAGATGCTAAAAAAAGGCGAATTTGGTAGCTTTTTTAGCGGCATTGGCAGGCTTGACCTTGCTATGGTTGCCAATGAATCAGCAAAACACCCCTCCCCAGATCAAGGATTAGATCAATTTCTAGCTCGCCTTCCATCGCAACCAATTCCTCCTGCAGACTTAGAAGTGGACCCACCCAACTTAGATCTGGGAAGTCTTAAACCCGGTAGTGATATTAAGTGTTCCGTGAAAATTCGCAATAAAGGTCGAAGGATTTTGTATGGCAGCGTAACCATTGAAGGTATTCCTTGGCTTACGATAGGTGAAGGAAAGCCTCGCAGTCGCAGTCGCTTTCAGACCTTTCAAGATGCACCTTTGCCATTAATGGTACGATCGAGTGCCCTGCGTGCAAGCGATAAACCGGTTGAGGGAAGCCTAATATTTGAGACAAGCGGGGGAAATATAATTGTACCCGTGACGGCTCAGATTCCGTTTAGGCCATTTCTTTTAGGTGCGCTAGCGGGTGCTAAAAGTCCGAGGCAAATTGCAGAGAAGGCAAAGAGTAACCCAACTGCCGCTGCAATTATGTTTGAAAATGGTTCTGTTTCACGATGGTATAAAGATAATGGCCTTACCTATCCTGTGCCTGGTCCTTCTGCATCTGGGGTGGCAGCAGTGCAGCAGTTTTTTGAGGCTTTAGGCCTTGCAAAGCCTCCTAAAGTTTTTATCAACACCACGGCACTTGTGTTTGAACTGGAAGAGGGGGAGGTTAAAGTTCAGACCCTAGTTATTTCGAGCGAAGAGAAAAAGATGGTTTATGCGCAGGCAGAAGTTGGCGCTCCTTGGATTAAAATCGGGAAGCCAGAAATGAAAGGGAATCGGGTAAGTCTGACGGTTTCGGTTTCCGCACACGAAGTAAGTGAGGATGAATCATCTTGGATCAAAGTGCATTCAAATGGAAATCAGATCTTTAAAGTAGCAGTTATGGCTCAAGCTAAGAGTTCGGCTTTTGCTGACCTAATGGGTGATGTTACACCCGTTGCCCCTACTGCACAAGAGTTATTGCAGGGCGTTGGTGCAAATAGGCCAGATGGCCAAGAAAATAACACGGGTGGAGAATATGCTTCTGCGCCAATTTTGACCGTTCATTCGTTGGCAAGAAAAGTAAAAGGTAACCAGTGGAAGACCTATATATTTATAATATTTTTTGCGACTTGTCTTATTTGTTTGTTGGGTGCGATAGCATTTTTAGCAATGAAGAAGGTAGGTTCGGGGAAAGCCGTACCTGCAAATAAGGTTTAATTAACCGGTTCCTTCTGGTGAAAAAGCTTTCGTTCTTTGATCATCTTGCAAACAGCAGTTGGAACCATTTGTTCCCAAGCGGGATCATTCGCTCGAATTTTAGCTAACACATCTCGTGAAAATATAGAGAGATAATTCTCCTTAAACCCTCGGATGCTCTCAATCAGGCGGTTTTCCACTAGATAACTAAACAAATGGCGAAGCTTAGGGTTTACTAGCAAATTATCGCTAGTGATCAGGGCCCCCGATTGCTTTTGAAGCAAAGGGTATACATAAACCTTGAGGTCGTTTTTAAACAAACGGCCAAAGCTTTCTAGTATGCCTCCTTCAAGATCTGAATAGTATTTTTCTTCGAACACCTCTTGGAGGGTTGGTACCCCCATTACGATGCCTATCATCTTTTTGGTGTACCTGAAAAGATACGCTGCAAGCCTGTGATATTCTGCAAAATTGGAGATGAGCACCGTCTTGCCTGTGGATGCTAGGATGTCGACCCGGTCAAGAAAATCTTGGTAATCAATTTTGCCATTGTCGAGAAGATTCTTTAAAGTCATTTCCATAATGACTAGCACTTCTTCGCCCAGTGCTTTAGGTTCTTGCACGAACATCGAGGTAGCACATTCGAGCATATCGATGGTGACATTTGTGACGGGCCTAAAGCTGCCCCTTTCTACTAAAATGCTTTTTTTGTAAAGAATATCAGCAGGTTGCACGACTTCGCCGTTGGCAAGAAACATAGCGGCTTTGGTGAGGCCCTTTTGTACCAGTTGCAGAGCCATCACTCGGTTATCAACGGTGGAAAATGCTTCGCCTGAAAATTGAATCGTATCGACTTCAACCCGGTCTGGAGTGAGGTTGTCTAACAGTCGGTCGATGATTTCCTCGGGGTTATGGTGGTGGTAGATAGCGGAGTGGATAAGGTTTATACCAATGATACCAAGGGCATCTTGTTCCTGAATATTTTCGGGGTCGAGGAGTCTAACATGGATAATGACCTGTGAGATGGGGCCTTTCGGTTCGGTCTGAAATTGCAGGCCGAGCCAACCGTGGGCATCTATCTTTCTTGAAAAACTGTTGGCAGCAACTGTGTTTGCAAAGGAAAAAAAGCGAGTGGTTTCACCTCGCTTGACATCAAGCCGTTCAACAAGGAGGTTGAACTCGCGGTCCAGCATTGATTGAAGCCTTTGTTTACTGACATAGCGTTCGCAAGGGCCATAGATAGCATCACTAACAATCATATCGTAAGCAGACATAGTTTTGGCAATGGTCCCCGAGGCCCCGCCTACAAGGAAGAACCATCGAGCGACTTCTTGCCCAGCGCCAATCTCGGTGAAGGCTCCATACTTAGAAGGGTCCATATTAATTTGAATAGCTTTTTCGCGGGTGTCCATAATTTACCTAGAGGGGGATTAATAAAAGGTATAAAAGTAAATCTAAACATATTAAACGGTAAAAACTAAAGTCTGGGATTAAATATTAAGAATTTAGTCAGAATTTAATCATTCCCACATAATGAACAAGTAAATAAATAAAAAAGCCAAGTCAATTACTTCCCAACAACTTCGGAAACTTTGGCTTCTTTTGCATCACCATCGTGAACGAAAAGTGAGAAGGAAAGCTTTAAAGAGTCTCCCTTAGTGATTTTAACAAGGTCTTTATTTTCTTTGCGATCCGGGAAACCCGACTTAGACCTACCAAAGGGATTGGCTGCCATTAGTCCATAACCTCGACTATGCCAGCAAGTTTTCAAACTGTTAATAGGGTCAGCAATTATGGTAATACCTGCAGTTCCTTTGTCGGAAGGTCCCGAGTAATCGCACCAGTTAGATTCCATACCCCAAACAGCTTTTTCTTTCTGATTACCTTGGGCATTGGTAAGAATGCCACCCTTAGCATCTTTTTCTGTGATGGATTCGCGAACCCTCACGCCAAAGCTGCCTTCTTTGGTATCGCCAAAGGTAATGTTGCAGACGGAAGCGTCAAGGGAAGTATTCATTTTGATGATGTAGCCATTGCCTAATGTTTGCAGGGTGAAGGATCGAGTTTCGTTAAGAATTTTAACACCGTCTGGGGTGTTCCATTCGTTGAGGGTGGAAACGGAAGCAGAGTTTTGTTTGTTTTCGAGGTTAGAGATTTTAGTGCAGACCATTTTTCCGTGGTCACCTTCTTCGCTCCAAAAATCAACTCCCGAAACACCTTTACTTTTTCTTTTAAGTTCGATTCCTTCGGGAATGATATCACCGTGACAGAACCAAGCAGACTTTTGATGTTTATGATCCTTGGCTTCCGGGGAAGTCGCAATCATAGGCCAGTCGCGTGTGACCCGATTTTGACCAATGGTAACCATAGGCCAGAAATAGGGCTTTGCAACTTCAGGGCCAAAATTATAGGTGGTGACCACTGTGCCTCCGATTTTAAAATCGAGCTTACTTTCTTTTCCCCTTTGAACTATCGAAGGAGCGTTGTTTTGCGCCTGGGCAACGCTGTTGAATATTGAAAAAAGAACTCCAAAAGTCAGGAAAGAAGCTTTAAGGCAAGATTTCATAGCGAGTATTCCTTCAACAAAAAGACAAGTAAAGCAGCATTTAAAAAGCATAACGCACTTAGGATTTAAGTGAAAGAAAAATGTAGCTATTGGCATAAGAAGTCAAAAAAGTTACGATTAAGGTCGAATTAGAACTTTTTCATCCAGTTTTCCCAAAAGGGTGTTTCTTATGATGTCACGAAATTTAATTAAGGTTACTTTCTTTTTTGCGGTCTTTTCTTCCCTTTATTTTGCACCTACTGTGAAGGCTCAAAATAAACAGACTCCCCCCGGAATTGTTCTAAGAGTGCAGCCCATTAATCGCCTAGTCGAAAATGCTTTCTTCCTCGCCGAAGCTGTCGGAAAAAAAGAAGAGGCCAAGCAAGTTGAAGGTTTGCTTAAAGCTATGACAGGGGCTAAGGGTTTAGAAGGCATCGACCCAGAAAAACCTTTTGGGCTTTATGGCAACATCGGGCCTAATCTTATTGACAGCGAAGTGGTTGGCCTTATTCCCATTGTTGACGAAAAAGCCTTTATCGAGATGTTGGCTAAACTTAGTCTGGAAGCAAAAAAAGGGGATAATGGCATCTATGTGATGAACATTCCTAATTCCCCTTTCCCATTATTCTTCAAGTTTAAAGATGGATATATGTGCGCAACTATCCGTGATGAAAAAGGTATCGATGATAAAAAATTGATTTCTCCAAAAGAACTTTTCAGCGCAGAGAAAACCGGAGTTATGTCGATCAGCTTAAATCTTGCTGGCCTTCCAGAAGACCTAGTAAAAAATATGGTTCCTCAGATTGAATTGCAGATAGCGGAAGTTAAACAAAAGAAGATTCCAGGCGAAAGCCCTGCGGTGGCTCAGTTTCGTAACGATGTTTCTGAAATGCTTTTACAGAGCATTGTTCAAGTGTTCACTCAAGGGGAAGAACTTTCTCTCAAATTGGAAATGGATCGTAAAGCTGGAGATTTTGGTTTAGGTCTAAGTTTTAAAGGAAAAAACGGTACCGAATTGGCAAAGTCGATTGCAAATCTTGGAACAAATAAAAGCATAGGTGCGGGCATTGTAGGCAAAAATTCTGTGGTTCATATGAATCTGAATGCATTAATGCCTGAAACCGCAAGGAAAGATTTTGCGAAGGTGTTTTTAGAAGGAATGAAAAATGCTGTTGCTGAGGAAAAAGATGCAGGTAAAAAGGGCATTATGGAGAGTATGACTAAAGCTTTGATCCCTTCTTTAGATGCTGGAACTATGGACGCCGTTTTGGATATTAGAAAGACTGGCCTAGGAAAATATGCTTTTATTACTGCTATGAAGGTTTCTGAAGGCAAGAAAATTGAAGCGTTACTTAAGCAAATTCATAAGGATCTCCCTGATACTGAAAAGAAAAAAGTTGAAATTGATTTCGCCAAGGTAGGGCAAGTTAACATCCACAAGGTTGAAATATTAACCCAAGCTTCCGATGTAAAGAACTTTGGTAATGGCCCCGGTTATTTTGCGATAGGTAACGAGGTCGTGCTTTTTGCAGGGGGTGAAAATTCTCTGGATATTATCAAGGAAGCTTTGGCAAGCAGTCCTAAATTAGGCCCTGTTATGGAATTTGAAATCGCATTTAATAAGGCGGCAGACCTGCTTACCAAAGATTTTAAGGATGCCGTGGAAGTTGCGGAAAAGGTTTTTAAGGAAAATCCTAATGCTGACCGCTTGAGGCTTTCTTTGGAGGGTGGGAAAGAATTATCTTTAAAAATGTCAATGAAATCGACGGTTCTTACATTCTTTAAAGCCAAAGACGATAGCCAGAAGTAAAACTTCGAAGTTGTTCAAGTAATCGTTGTTAGTCTATATATAGCAACAGGTTAAGAGCCTTGATTTTTTTGGTTGTGGTAAGGCTCTTTCTTTTCTTATTCAGATTTTCTCAGTTCATGCGCTAATGTTTGTAAAGGTCTTATGGACAATAACCTTAACAAATCATTACATTTAAGTATCGGGATATTTTAATTACAGTCCTCTTTTCCGGATGAAGAATCTCGGCGAGGCCCTGTTTTTTTGATAACCTGACTAATTAGGCAACCATTGTGATGGTTACCTAGCATTTGATAAGTTTTTATTTTGTTGCGTAGGATCCAATTTCGTAAAGGTTCAAAATGTTAGAAAAAACTAGAAACATTGGCATTATTGCTCATGTGGATGCGGGTAAAACCACCACAACCGAGCGTATTCTTTATTTTAGCGGTACCAAGCACAAGGTTGGGGATGTTGACTCTGGCGACACCACGACCGACTTTGATCCTTTAGAAAGAGCTAAAGGAATTACCATTAACTCAGCTGCTGTATCGGTGGACTGGGGTGAAAACACAATCAATATTATCGATACCCCAGGGCATGTGGATTTTACCGCAGAAGTGGAAAGATCGCTGCGCGTTCTTGATGGTGCGATTGGTGTGTTTTGTGCGGTGGGTGGTGTGGAAGTGCAATCGGAAACTGTATGGTATCAAGCCAATAAGTACAAGGTGCCCCGTATTGCTTATATCAACAAGATGGATCGAACAGGCGCAGACTTTTATGACTGCGTAGCCCAAATTGTTGAAAAGTTGCGTGCCAAGCCCGCTATTTGCACTTTGCCCATTGGTGTTTATACCGAGTTCAAGGGCATCATTGACCTAATTAAAATGAAGTTTGTTCATCGTGACTCACTCGATAAAACCAACACCAAATTTGAACTTGTGGATATTCCAGAATCTCACATCGAAGAAGCCAATGAATATAGGGCTAAACTTTTAGATGTTGCATCCCTTGCAAGTGATGAGATTGCAGAATTAATGCTAGCTGAAAAAGAAATCCCCGAGGCACTTCTTAAGCAAGCTATTCGGACCGGAACTATTGAAACTTTGTTCACACCCATTATGTGTGGCTCTTCCAAAACCTTCCATGGTGTGCAGCAACTTCTGGATGCGGTTATTGATTTTCTTCCTTCACCCTTAGATAGGCCACCCGTAGAAGGCCTAGTCACTAAAACCAAGGAAAAAGTATTTCGCAAGCCTGATGCTAAAGAGCCATTCTCTAGCTTGGCTTTCAAGACCGTTGCAGATTCTACAGGCGACTTGGTCTATGTCCGGATTTATTCAGGCGAAGCCAGCCCAGGCGATACCGTTTTAAACACGACCAATGGCAAGCAAGAACGCATCGGCCGTATCTATCGTATGATGGGCAACAAACGCGTTGAAAAAGATGTGGCTGGCCCTGGCGATATTGTGGCAATGATTGGACTCAAGCAAACTTATACAGGCAATACTCTTTGTGTTCCTGAAAAGCCGATTGCTCTTGAATCTATTCTTTTCCCCAAACCTGTTATCAGCCAATCTTTGATTCCTGATAAAACCACCGATGAAACGAAGTTGGCTGATGCCCTTGGCCGGTTGGTTCGTGATGATCCAACTTTAAAAGCGCATACTGACCCCGAAACAAGCCAGTTGATTATTTCTGGTATGGGTGAACTTCATCTCGAAGTTTCTGTGGATAAGTTACATCGCTTCCCCGGTGTTAAGGTCACGGTAGGCAAACCTATGGTTGCTTACAGGCAGACAATAGCAAAAGCACTTAGCCACGAAACTCGCTACATCAAGCAGTCGGGTGGTCGTGGAAAGTTTGCAGTTATCACAGTTGAATATAAACCTTTGACGCCAGCAGAGTCAGAAGAATGGGCCAAGGAAATGGAAGAAGATGGGGATAAGCCTGACCCTAACAACATCTATTTCAAAGATAAAGTATTTGGTGGCGTTGTTCCCAAGGAATATATTCCTTCGGTAGAAGCGGGTATTCGCCAAGGAACGGTTAAAGGTGCGAAGTATGGTTTTCAATGTGTTGACTTACAAGCGACTTTAGTGGATGGAAAGTACCACGATGTGGATTCATCCCAAGATGCATTCCGCTTGGCAGGGTGGGAAAATTTCCGCGATGCTCAGATTGTAGCTGGTATTGTTTTATTAGAACCTATTATGAAAGTTGCTGTTGTTGCGCCTGATAAATACATGGGCGCACTTACTGGCGATATAAGTCGTAGGCGCGGTCTTATTCTTGATTCGGTTAGTTCAGGTGGTCGTGTTACCATCACGGCTCAAGTTCCCCTTGCTGCTCTGTTTGGTTACACCACCGACTTGCGTGGTGCAACAAGTGGAACTGCGGCTTTCACAATGGAACCTAGCCATTACGCCGAAGTAAAAGAAGAACTAGCAGACATTCCGAAGAAGACCTAATATTAAAAATGTTCCATATGGAACATAGAATAAAAAAGCCCCAGAGAAAAACTCTGGGGCTTTTTTTACGCCCACTGCAAATATTCGTTAAGAAATAAAAGTAACGATTTCCGGTTGACTTTCGAAGCCCATAAGTCAGCAATGCATTGGTTCCATATGGAACATTACAAACCAGTTGATAATTGATTGAGATTCATTTTTGCAAAGAATAAAAAGTTAGGTTCCATATGGAACATTCGCTATTGCATCGCTTTGAACAACTTGGTATTCCCCTCCTTCAGAAAAAGGTTCCCAACAATATTTTAGGAGTTCAAATATGGAAAAGAAAGCTCGACTTGGCAGGGGTTTGGATGCATTGTTAAGTTCAGGTAACGAAGGTTATACCACTGCTTCTTCTTCCAATGTGGTGCCTGTCGATTCGATCGATACGAATCCAAAACAGCCAAGAAAAACTTTTGACCCCGATGCCCTTGCCTCTCTTGAAGAAAGCATTCGGAATCATGGCGTTTTACAACCGCTTGTTGTTAGGCAAGTTGAGGGCCGCTACCAGCTTATCGCAGGTGAAAGAAGGTTACGGGCTTCTCGTGCTGCGGGTCTGGTTGCCGTTCCTGTTCATGTGGTAGAATTTACTGAACAAGAAATGGTGGAAGCATCTCTGGTTGAAAACATCCAAAGAGCTGATTTAAACCCACTCGAAAAAGCTCAGGGGTTTAAGGAGTATCTGGACTTGTATCAGGTCACTCATGATCAACTTGCGAAAAAACTTGGAATGGCAAGACCAACGATTTCTAATTTGGTTGCATTGCTGGAACTAGCTCCTGAAGTTCAGGAAGCAATCCGAGTTTGTCAGATTACCACCGGACACGCTAAAGTTTTAAAAGGCCTTTCCGATAAGGCAAGGCAGATTCAAATTTGTAAAGAAATTATTGCTCGTGGACTTTCCGTTCATGCTACGGAAACTCTTGCAAGGCAGTTGCCCGCTGATGCCTCTCCTGTTATTAACTACAATGCTGAAATTACTGATGCTAAGCCCGACAACAAGACAAACCATGTTCGTTTGCTCGAAGAAGAATTAAGCCAGAAAATAGGTATGAGGATTGAGATTAAGGTTAAAGGTAAGGAGCGTGGGCAGATTGTTTTACCTTTTGAAAACAATGATGAATTTGAATTACTTTGCGAGATTCTAAGAAAGTAAGTAAAAATTGGCCGGGAAACCGGTTTGTTGAAACTTCTTTTCGGTTTAAATCTGCAATATTCAGTAACGCACCTAAAGTTAGAAGAACTAAAAAAGATAAGCTTTTACAAGCTTTTTCTCAGTCTTAACAGTAAAGAAAGCAGGCTTGAATGCAAAACCATTTCACCTGCTTTTTATTTTCCTTCAAGATCGATGTTTCCAATCTGCCCTAAGATTGGTAAAACAAATACAACGGGGTGTAGCTCAGCTTGGCTAGAGCGCTTGGTTTGGGACCAAGAAGTCGCAGGTTCGAATCCTGTCTCCCCGACTCTTTAAAAAGCCCTTCTACTAATAAGTCGAAGGGCTTTTTTATTTCAGGGCAAAGAATTACGCCGACGAGCTTCTAGCTCAAAAATACGATTTCAAGCAATCGATGGGTACCTCAAGTAAACCCAAGGTAAGCTTGCGGAAGCGCAGGCCGCCGCCGATCTCGGACACGATCAACTTCTACCTCAAAACCCAGCGACCTCTTGATTGATAACAGGGGCGCTGAGAATGCTTATTTCAAATACAGAGATACAGAGAAGAAGCCCCACCGAGCGTAGTCGGTGGGCTTTGTTTTTGGCATAATATTCTTTAACAAATCCCCTCCATAAACTAAGCTTAGGAAGATGACTTTAAGAGTAGTAATCCTCCGGGGTGAGTAATGAAAGCATTAGTAAGCATAAGTTTGGTATTAGGATTAGGCTTATTATTTTTAGCGATGGTACAAGGAGCAGGGCCAAAAGAAGAAGCAGTAGATCTTGGTAAAGGTGTAAAGTTAGAGATGGTTCTTATTCCAGCCGGCAAGTTTATGATGGGTTCACCCGAAGGAGAAACAGGTCGTAATGATAATGATAATGAAGACCAGCACGAGGTAACAATTTCCACGCCTTTCTATATGGGTAAGTATGAAGTAACGCAGGAACAATGGGAATCGGTGATGGGAAATAACCCAAGTAAAACGAAGGGCGCAAAGTTACCAGTAACAAATGTATCATAGTATGCTTGTCAGGATTTTATCAAGAAGCTGAATGAGAAAACCAAGGGTGGATATAGGTTACCAACAGAAGCGGAGTGGGAATATTCGTGTAGGGCGGGAACTAAAACAGCTTTCTACTTTGGTGATACTATTACGCCTAAGGATACAAATTATGATGATTCAAAGATTCGTAAGCCAGTAACAGTAGGAGGCTATAAGCCGAATGCGTTTGGGTTGTATGGTATGCACGGGAATGTAGGGGAGTGGTGTGAAGACTGGAAAGCAGATTACACAAAAGATCCTGTAGCTGACCCAAAAGGCCCAAATTCAGGAAAATACCGTGTGCTGCGTGGCGGGTCCTTCTTCAATGCTGCTAGGCATACCCGCTCTGCCAATCGCTTCGGCAACCTCTCTCCTGTTAACCGGCACCTCGATCTTGGGTTCCGTCTTGCAAGGACTTATTAATTACTGCTTACGGTTTTTGGTACCCATTCGGTGAAAACCCTTCTTGCGAGGTATGTTAGCCTTGGAGTTTGGTTCGACTAACTCACCAGCCGAATCCACCGAAGCGGTCGCGGAACCTGCCAAAGCGGTCGCATCATTCGCCACTGCGATTCAGTCCCAACGGGGCGAAATGAATGCCCGCCGCATCATTTGCCTTTGCGATTCAGTCCCGATGGGACGATATGCTGTAGCCATGGGCGTAAGCCCGTGGTTAGCGTCCCGCCACGCCCCAAGCCCCAATGGGGCGAAATGAATGCTTTTAAATTGTTTATAGGTGAAAGTATAATTAAACTGGTAATGTAAGACCATTTTGGTCCAACTGCGTAAGTTCTAAATTTATAGTGTTAGAAAAAATATGAGCGATCCAGAAAACAATAAGAATAAAAATAATCTTCAGAATAACCTTGAAGAAAATCTCCTCATTCCGACTTTAGGTATGCCACAGATCAATCCACTTGCAGCCAAGGAGTTAGACACGGCGGAAGATAAAAGCGCTACTAAATCTGGAGATGGTCTTATCTCCCCCACTGGTTCTGCAGGCGTAGAAGCGGGAAAAAAGATCGAAGAAGTCAAGGTTTTATTGGGTCGCTTTAGGGTGATGAAAATTCTAGGTCAAGGGGCTTTTGGTAAAGTCTATTTAGCTAAAGATGAGCAGTTAAAACGCTTGGTTGCTATTAAAATATCTAAAAACACAGTTCAGGATAAAACCCTGATTGCATCATTTTTAAGTGAAGCACAAATGCTGGCAAAGTTGGATCATCCGAATATAGTGCCTGTCTATGATGTAGGCAATTCAGAGGCAGAGGGATTATTTATTATTTCAAAGTTTTTGGAAGGTGGCAGTTTAGCAGGTGAGATAAAAAAAAGTTCAACTGATTTTAAATGGGCTTGTAATGTGGTTGCTATGATTGCAGAGGGCCTTCACCACGCCCATACCCGTGGCTTGGTTCATCGCGATATAAAACCTGATAACATTCTGATGGATTCCTCCGGCAACCCCTGTATTGTCGATTTTGGATTAGCTTTAAAAGATGAAACTTTTGGCCAAGGAAATGGTCTGTTAGGTACGCCGCTTTATATGAGCCCTGAACAGGCAAGCGGAGAAGGCCACCGGGTGGATGGTCGCTCCGACATTTTCAGTTTGGGGATAATTTTTTATGAAATTTTGGTTGGAAGAAGACCATTTGAAGCAAAAACGGTCCATCAGTTGTTGGAGCTTATTAAATTGGTGGAAGTCAAACCCCCTAGGCAAGTTAACCACTCGATTCCCAAAGAACTTGAAAGAATCTGCCTAAAAGCAATGAGTAGAAAACTGCTGGATAGGTATTCAACAGCGGCTGACTTTGCAATGGATTTAAGGGCTTTCCTCTCTAATGCATCGATGCTTCCTGTAAATGAACAAAATCTCGGGCCCTCGGATAGCCAAGCTGGATCCAAATCGGGTTCTAAATCGGGTTCTAAGTCAGGTGGTTCCTCGAATTCCTGGTCGCAAAATGCGAAAGTGGTTTATAAAGGCTTACGCTCTTTTGATCAGGGGGATGCCGACTTCTTTTTAGAATTATTACCCGGGGTGCGTGATCGTGAAGGTCTGCCCCCTATAATTCGTTTCTGGAAAACCCAAATCGAAGCGATAACCTCTTCATTTAGTGTTGGGGTTATTTATGGCCCATCGGGGTGCGGTAAATCATCGTTGGTAAAGGCTGGGCTGATACCACGATTGGAAGTCCGTGTTATTTCGATCTATTTGGAAGCAACCGCTGAGAATACGGAAGCATCGGTTTTGAAACAGTTGCAGAGGAATCTGCCCGATTTACCCCGCGAATTAAACCTAGTCGATACTTTTACTTTAATTCGAAAAAAGAAACCCGCTGGCATCAACAAAAAAATGGTGCTATTTCTGGATCAGTTTGAACAATGGCTCCACGCAGGTCATAACCTTGAAACCTCACCTTTGGTGCAAGCATTAAGGCAATTAGATGGCGATTATTTTCAAGTTGTTTTGATGATTCGTGATGATTTTATGTTAGCGATTAATCGGCTGATGGCGGCATTGGAAATCCCCATTTTAGAAAACAAAAACTTCACCCTGATTGATTTGTTTGATGAAAAACACGCTCGAAAGGTTTTGCGTTTGTTTGGCAGGGCTTTAGAACGCCTTCCAGAAGCCGATATGCCCAAAGAAAATCAGCAGTTCATCCACGAAAGTATCAATGCTTTGTCTGTAGACAGAATGGTGGTGTCTGTTCGAATTGCAGTCTTTGCAGATATGATGAAAACCAGACCTTGGCTAACTTCGTCGTTAAAGTCACTAGGTGGGGTAGAAGGGGTTGGAGTTCAATTTTTAGAGGAAACCTTCTTTTCCGCGTCTGCACCCGTGCTTTGTAAGCTGCATCACGAAGCAGCACAAAAAGTACTACGGGCATTACTGCCTCCGCAGGGGTCAGGAATTAAGGGAAGTATGCTACCGTTAGAGAAACTGCGTGAAGCTTCCTCTTATGAGAAAAGACCTCGCGATTTTGAACAACTACTGCAATTGCTGGATAATGAGTTACGCCTAATTACCCCCATATCTACAGATGAAGGTGATAAAAGTAGGAATTATCAATTAGCTCACGATTATTTAGTACCTTCCTTGCAAGAATGGTTGTTAAGAAAACAAAAGGAAACGAGCCGAGGGCGTGCGGAATTATTACTTGCAGATCGGGCTCAAATTTGGAATCAAAGCCCTGAGAAAAGGCATCTTCCATCTTTGCTTCAATGGTTGAGTATTTTTAGACATACTCGGTCTAATGCCTGGACAGTTCCTCAAGCAAAAATGATGAAAAAAGCAAGTCGCTATTACCAGACCCGAACCCTGATTTTTACTACACTCTTTTTTGTGTTAGTTGTCATCGGCTGGGAAGTGGCTGGCAGAATCAAAGAACAAGGGTTGGTCATTAAATCACAAGGGTTGGTCGAACGACTTCTTGATGCCAATCTTTCTGAGGTGCCACGCATTGTTGATGAAATCGCAGGTTATAGAAGATGGGTGAACCCACTTCTGGAAAATGCCAATGCTCAAGCGATGAAAGATTCAAACGAACAGTATCAACTGCGTGCTAGTTTAGGATTATTGCCCACCGATCCATCAAAGCTTGAATATGTTTATGAAAGTTTTTTGAAGTGTAAACCAAGCGAGGTTATGACTTTTGTAAATGCATTAAAATCTAATAAAGATGAATTGGATGAAAAGCTTTGGCAGTCGTTGTTGCACCCTAAAAAGGGTAAAGAAATGGAGCAGTTGCGTAGTGCAAGTGCGTTAGCGCTTTATGACCCTGATAACGACGATTGGAAAAAGGCAAGTAATAATTTAGTGAAGGTGTTGCTGCAGGAAAACCCAGTTTATATTAGTTACTGGATAAAAGCATTGCGGGGTGTTAAAACACGGTTAAATGAAGGGTTGGTACTGGTTTATAAAAATGTTAATCCTGAACAAGTAGCGGAACGGGATTTAGCCACCACGATACTTCAAGAATATAGTTCAGATCAATCAGAATTATTAGCAGAGTTGTTAATGGATGCAGATAAAAAACAATTAGGCAAGTTGTTAAACAATGTGTTAGAGGCAGGGTTAAAAGAAAAAGTACTGCCAATCTTTATTAGAGAAATAGAAAAAACTTTACCTCAGACTTTGCCTAGTTCTGATGAACAAAGAGAGATTCTAGCAAAGCGGCAGTCAAATGCATCTGTAGTTCTTATTCATTTAAATAAGTCTGAAAAAGTATGGCCCCTACTTAAACATAGTGCAGATCCAAGGGTAAGAAGTTATTTGATTCATAATTTGGAACAGGTTGCTCCTTCAAAAATTGTGGAGCAGTTTAAAAAGGAGTCAGATAATTCAATACGGAGTGCCTTATTGCAAAGCTTGGGTGAATTTGATGAAAAGCAAATGTCAATTGAAGAGAGAGAACAGTTCTTGCCAGAATTAAAAGAATTATATGGTAGTGAAAAAGATGCAAGTATTCACGCTTCTTCGGAATGGTTGCTTCGAAGCTGGGACCAAGAAAAGTGGATAAAAGAGGCCAATGAGAAATGGTCAAAAGATTAGGTAAGCAGAGGTAAAGAATTAGAAGAAGGAGATAAAAAGGGACCGCAGTGGTTTGTTAATGGTCAGGGTCAAACAATGGTGCAGATAAGGGGCCCTGTGGAATTTTTAATGGGGTCACCAGATTCTGAGGCTGGCCGATCTGGTGTTGAAGTACAGCATAAAAAGCGGATAGGCCGTACTTTTTTTATTGGCGCGAAAGCAGTGACCGTAGATGAATATAAACGGTTTGTAAAAAATCACGAATTTACTAATGGTGATTATCCTGTGGTTGACGTTAATTGGTTTGATACTGCTGTATATTGCAACTGGCTTAGCCAGCAAGAAGGCATAGGTGAAGATCAGTGGTGTTATGAAATCAGCGGTAGTGAAAATACATTGAAAGTAAAAATGAAAGAGAATTATCTTAGTTTAAAAGGTTATCGTTTACCAACGGAAGCAGAAATGGAATATGTAATGCGGGGTAAATCAACAACCAGCAGATATTATGGTGAAAGCGAAGAGTTGTTGGGGAAATATGGTTGGTACTATAAAAACTCTCAGAAAAAGAGTCATCCGGTTGCAATGTTAAAGCCAAATGAATTTGGATTATTTGATGTCAATGGAAATGTGTATACTTGGTGTTTAGATGAGTACAAAAGCTACGAAGTAAAAAGTAGCTTTGGTGAAGATGCGGAGTCTGGGTTGGTGGTAGGCCCGTTAGTTGTTCCCCGTGTGTTGCGTGGTGGGTCTTTCGGCCGTGTTGCTAGGGTTACCCGCTCAGCTGTCCGCAGCGACCTTCGCGCCTGTTTTCCGGAACTTCGATGCTGGGTTCCGTCTTGTGAGGACTTATTAATTACTGCTTGGTTCTTTACTGCTTTACACCTTGTGATTTTTGCCTTTTGTATTTGTCTTTAAAGAGCCTCCACGAAGTGGAAAAATTAAAAATGGGTTGTCATTACAGCGCAGCCCTCTTCGCCAATGCCGAGATGATCCTTTTGTATTGGGATATCGGCCTCAGTCTTAGCGCCAACGGCGAAAAACATTTCAGGAAGAATACTGCGAGTTTCTTGAACGCCATCGCATCGTGTTCGATGAACGGTATGTGTGGGATTGATCGGAACCTTGGGCCGCCCCTTCAGGGCTTGTTTGATTGGGTTTATAGTTACCCGGGGTTGCGCTTTGCTCCACTCCGGGCTATCTTGAGCCGCACCTTCGGCGCTCTGGTTCGTAGTCCCAAAGGGCAAACAATGGCAGCCTTGGGCAACGCCCTTCGGAATGGGATATCGGTCGCATGATCGCCCTCAGTTTTAGCGCCAACGGTGCGACCAAAGGCAGCCTAGGGCAACGCCCTAGGAATTTGGCCCGACCAATTTCCCCAGCCCTGAAAGGGCGACCTAAGCCATGCCCCAATCCCTCGCCCGCCTCCATGTTCATCTCGTCTTCAGCACTAAAAATCGCGAACCGTTCATCACCGATGCCGTCCGCGATTCCTTGCACGCCTACATGGCAAGCGTCCTGCAAAACCTCGGCTGCGTCCCCATCCTCATCAATTCCGTCGAGGATCACATTCATCTCCTTTTCGATCTGGGGCGCACCGTTGCCGTCAGTCAGGCAGTGGAGGATGTTAAAAAGTCGTCG